>JACCDS012052022.1_pt1 | contig 10992 bp, 8 predicted proteins | sample 7446441 | NCBI WGS metagenome assembly JACCDS01 (sample SAMN15323445, study PRJNA562643) | freshwater metagenome | isolation source: river surface water | place: USA:Blue River Watershed | collected 2017-08-17 | reverse complement strand
CCCAACCCGCTCCTATGGCGATGTGTGGGCGTTGACCGAGTTATGGCATTCACTTGGCTTTGGCGACTTGGCCAAAATTTTCAGGCGCACCAAACACGAAATCGATGCCCTGGCGCTGGTTCGGTTGATGGTGATTAACCGCCTGTGCGATCCTGAATCGAAGCTTGGCGTGCTGCGTTGGTTGCAAACCGTGGCACTGCCCGATCTGTCGATTAAGGCGATAGATCACCAACATCTGCTGCGTGCGATGGATGCCCTGGTTGAACACCATGAAGCGGTAGACAAGGTACTGGTTGGCTTGCTGCTGTTACGTCACGCAGCCAGTGCTGCACGAGAGTTTGGGTGAGTGGGGCATCGACATTTCCGCAGGTCAGATCGATGCATTGCTGCAAAATAACAAGGAGCGGTTTCACCAGGAAAAAGACGCCTTGCTGACGGCTGGCCTCAAGTTGTCGCCCTATGTGACCGTGGATGACACTGGCGCACGCCATGACGGCAATAACGGCTACGTCACCCACATTGGCAACGAACATTTCGCCTGGTTTCAGAGCAGCGATTCGAAGAGCCGAACCAACTTTCTCGAACTGCTGCGCGCCGGCCACACCAACTACCGCATTAATGGGAAGGCGCTCGCCTATATGAAGGAGCAGGGCTTGTCGTGCGCGCTTCGGGGCGCACTGCGCAACCATGCGACGACCGACTTCGCCACCAAGGATGAGTGGCTCAACCACATGAGCATGCTGGCAATCGGGACTCCGCGCAATTGCCGGATCGCCACCGAGGGCGCGTTAATGGGAGCGCTCAGCGGTTTGCCCATCGCAGAAAACCTTGCCATCATCAGCGACGATGCTGGGCAATTCAAAATATTGGTGCATGGCCTGTGCTGGGTGCATGCGGAACGACTGGTGCATAAAATGCTGCCATTGAATGAGCAGCACAGGCTGGACATCGCACAGGTTCGTGGCCAAATTTGGACGTTCTACGCCGACCTCAAGGCTTACAAGCGGGAGCCACTGGCAACACTTAAAGCCAATCTTGAAAAACGATTTGACCAAATATTCACCCAAAAAACGAGCTACACTTCGTTGAATCAGCTCCTGCTACGACTGCATAAAAATAAATCCGAACTGTTGCTGGTGTTGGACAGGCCGGAAATTCCGCGCCATACCAACGGCAGCGAAGGTGATATCCGTGATTTTGTGAAAAAGAAGAAAATTAGCGGCGGAATCCGTAGTGCCTCTGGCCGAAAGTGCCGGGATACTTTTACCAGTTTGAAAAAAACCTGCCGTAAACTCGGCATCTCATTCTGGAAATACTTACTCGACCGAACTTCAAACATTGGCCAGATTTCATTTCTGCCCGACATCATAGAACAACGCATCGTGGCTTCTTGAGTTGCTGCCGTGCGCGTGCATGCCACGGCTTATTGAGGTGCTACCGCAACTGTCGAACTCGGGAATCCAAGTTCATGATGCCCATGCAGCACATACCACGCCAACCACAATTCCCGTCCGGCGCGGGTGGCCAGGTCAAACTGTAAATCAGGACGTGCAGATTTCAGCAAGTATATTTTCCAGGAAATCGCATGGGCTGGATCATCGTTGGGCACAGCGGGCCAGATTGGCGTTGCGTGCTGGTCGAGTGCTTGCCACAATGCAGCCGCCTGATGCAAGGCGCGATATTCCTTACGGCCGTAAGCGATACACCAACCGATAAACTCAAGGCGGCTGGCACGGGTTTTCAAGCTGTAACGCAATTGCAAATCTTTATCACGCAATTGCCAAATCAATACCATAATCCCCAGAAACGGCACTGGCAAGCCTTTTGAAAGTTCGGCCACTGGCTCAAAATAGCGCAGCCAGCGAGCATACCCTATCCCGCTTGCCGTACCTGCTGCGGGTGTCGGCGTTGCACAGTGAGAGTTCAGGTAATCAATCGGAGTCATGGCTGGCGTCAAACTGGCGTCAAACTGCATGCAATAAGGCAATTTGTTGTTTCATACAGGAGGCAAAATCGACTGCGGCAATCACAGGGCGATTTTTTCTGGGTTGAGCGGCTTGCGGCAGCTGGTCCAACATGGCGTTCGCAAAACCGGCTTGATCAAAAAAATTGACGGTTTGAATCTCAAGCGGTTGGGCAAATTCGCGTATCGGCTGGGTGTCCGAGGCTACCACAGGCACGCCGTGCAGCGCTGCTTCCAGCAAAGACCACGACAACACAAACGGCGTGCTCCAATAGGTATGCACTTTACTCACGTTGAGCAAATCCAAATACGCGCCATACGGAATTTTGCCCACAAAATGCACGCGCCGCAGATCCAGTTGCGCGCCCACTTCAGCCATCATATAGTCTTTCCAGCCTTCGCCGTTGGGTGCCAAGCTGCCATAACTTAAACCATCCCCGCCCACAATCACCGCATGCGCCTCTGGCCGCGCATTGAGTACCTGCGGCAACACTCGCATAAACTGATGAAACCCCCGCACCGCTTCCAAATTCCTGGCCACATAACTGATCACTTCCATACCCGGTTTTAACACCAGTTCGCCGTGATGGGCGTTGGCAGCCAATCGCAAACTGGCTTTGGGATTGGGCTTGAGCGGTGCCATATCAATGCCATCATGAATCACATGGATTTTGTCATGCCAAGCCTTGGGGTAGGTACTTTTCTGCCACTGTGTCGGCGAAATTGCCGCATCAGCCATGTCCAAACTCAGCAAATTGGTCGTATTACGCATGCGCAACTGGCAACGCTGCTGAAACGTCAGGGGCGGTATTTCCGGATCAAACCCAACATCCTGCCCTTCCAGCGCGTAATAATATTCACAATACACTACCAGCCGCGCATGTGGAAACACTTCCTTGATCAGAAGAGCCTCACCCCAGCCCGGGTGGGCATAAATTACATCCGGCACAAACCCTTCGCGCTTTAACTGCATGGCAGCGGCGGCACAGGCTTCGGCGCGCAATACCTTGGCTTCCTGATCCTGTAGCAAGGGGTGGGTGTGTGGCACGGCATTGCGCAAGAGCTGATAATGGCGCACCTGCACGCCTTTCGGCACCGCCTGTTTGTGAATCGCCAGTGCCCACACCTGATTACCCGGCTTGCGCGCCAGTTCACCCGCCAAATGTATAAATTGACCGGGGAAATTTTGGTGAATGAATAAAACCTTCACTGCATAACTCCAGCCAGTTCTTCCAACAGTTCCGGTGCCGCCTGTGGCATCAGGGCCAGCGCCCATAGATCCCAGTGCTGGCCCTGCACCACCCGCACCTCGGGAAAACCGGCAGCGAGCAAGGCTTCGCCCAGAGTGGTGGCGGTAAATCCGGTGCGATGTGCCATGTATTCTTTGCCCTGTTGCACCGAGCGCTGGTGGCCAAACAACATATCGTGCGGAGTAATGACGCCGACCTCAGACTGGTACAGCGGGCGCGAGAGATTGTCGGCCAAAATATGTTTGGCAATCGCACGCAAATCGGGCAGGTTGAACAGTGCAAAGCCAGCCGGTTGCAATACGCGAACGAATTCGGCCAAAGCCTGCGGCACTTCAAACCCCTCCAGGTGCTCAAGATTGTGCGATGACCAAACCGCATCGACACTGGCATCAGTCACCATCGGCATATCGGTGATGCTGGCCAGAATGTCGGGTCTGGCGTCAGGATCAATATCGAGCCGGATTTCCTGCCACGCCCTGCTTTGAAAACAAAGCGGCAAGCGCTCGCGGCGGGCATTACCACAACCTACGTGTAAAAACCGACGTATTGGCTCACTCATGTTCGACTCTCATCAAAAACCAAATTGGCGCGGCGCGGCGCACGGTTGCGCGGCGGCAGGGCCAAACCACCAAAGGCATGGCTGTGGGCATCCAGATTGAGCACCGGATGGTAAAACGGATCGTGCAGCAAGGGGTAAGCCCAGCGTTGCCGCAACTGTTCAATTTCGCGCTGGGCGCGTGCCTGTTTTTGCGGGCTATCTTCCTTGCCCCTGCTGGCCGATTCGACGTGCAGCAGTTTGGCAAACGGGGTCCAGAGAATCGCCTTGCCCATGGCGCGCAGGCGCAGGCACAGGTCAACGTCGTTAAACGCCACCGGGAATGCCTGTTCGTCCATACCATTTAAGGCCAGATAATCGCTCTTTCGCATCAGCAAACAGGCGGCAGTTACCGCCGACACCTGCAACGCAACTTGATTGCGGCCATGGTCACCAGCATCTTCATCGCGCCACAAATTGCCATAGTGCCCTGCCACATTGCCTACGCCGAGCAATACCCCGCCGTGCTGCACCATTCGGTTCGGCCACAGCAACTTGGCCCCAACCGCACCGACCCCGGGTTGCAGCAAATGACTGAGCATTTCCGGCAGCCACCCCTGATGCAGTGCGACGATATCGTTGTTGATCAGGCCGATCACCTCGCCAGTGGCCTGCTGTACCGCCAGATTATTGATGCGGGCAAAATTGAATGGCCCCGGTGCCGCCAGCACCCGAATCCCCCGTTTTGACTGACTGCGCAGTTTGCTCAGATAGCGCAGGCTGTCCGGTTCATGCGAATCATTGTCCAGCACCAAAATCTCCAGTTCCGGCCAATCCGTGTATTGCAAAATCGATTCGATACATGCTTCGAGCAGTGGTGCCTGATTCCGGGTTGGAATGATCAGGCTAACGCCGGGTTGCGCCGTTGGTATTGCGCGTTGCAGGCGGCGCAAGGCATAGTGTTGAGGTTCTGGCAGTGGCGCTGCTGCTGCGGTGGTGTTCTGCGCCAACCCATTGCATAGGGGATGTAAGCTGGCCCCCGGTTCCAGTCGGGCCAGTGCAGCACTGGCCGCTGTCTGGCGCTGCTCCCGTTCGGATTCGCTTAGTGCGCTATGAAACCGGTACAGCACATGGGGCACATGCCAGATCGCCTGCCCGCCCTGTGGCCAGGCCGCTGCCAGTGCCACCCAGGCCAGTTCGGCCCAATTTTGCGGCCAGCCATGCTGCGCAACATACTGCCGGATCGGATCAAGCCGCAACAGCATTAATTCGAGCGGGTAATCGGTTGCCAGCGCATATTCAGGATTCCACGCCGGTTTAAACCACGGCTGCCACTTGCCATCAATCAAGGCTTCACTGTCGCCATACACGATCATGGCCGAAGCGGCAGTCGCTGCCTGCAAGGCGCGCTGCAAGGCGTTCGGTGGCAAGGTATCGCCCGGCCGCAAGCAGGTCAGCCACTCTGCCTTTGATTCACAGGCCTGTTGCAGGCACTGGGCAAAGCTTGGCGTTTTCGCGGCGGCTTTTTTGCCTTTTTGCGCGCCGGGAGTCGGCCAAAGCTGTATTGGCAAACGTCCTTGTTGCGCAATGCTTTGGATGCTGGTGTGGCAAGCGGCAGGATCAGCGGCAGCGGCGTCATGCACCACTATCGCCAGTTGCGGTAATCCTGCTGGTGGTTTGCTGGTCGCAGCGGCAACGTTGGTGGCATTGCTGGCATTGCTGGCATTGCTGGCATTGGTGGCATTGGCAGCGTTGTCATCGCTGGCGCTGGCAAAGTGTTGCGCCCAAGCGGGGTAATGCTGCCAACCCAAACTACGCGGCAAATGGCTGGCTTGCGCGCGCAAAGCCAGCCCGAACAGACCGGCGGCCTCATTGTGCAGCAAACTTGCCGCAGCCGGCGGATAGCAGCACACGGTTTGTGGACTACCCAACAGCGGCGTACCGCTTTCATCCACCACGCGAATCTGATGCGCCCCACCATCGGCCAGTGTGGGCGGTAAATCAAGGGTAAAGCCATGTTTGCCAACCTCGTGCGTGGCGAGCGCCGGATGCACCTGATCGGCCAGTGCCTCGGCCAAACATTGCGCACCCAAAAAAGCCCTGACCCGTACCCGCTTTGCGGCATCGGCCGGGTCAATTGCAAAACCGAGCAAACGCAAGCCCCCATCACCAAACACCCGGGTCAGCACGCTGCGTGGCACACAATCGTCCGCCGCCAAATCGACTTCACCTGGCAAAATTTGGCCGGTATTGGCGATGCGCGCGACAATTCTGCCCGGACTTTGCATCTGCCCCAGATCGGCCACGAAACCATGGCAGGCATCGCCGCACTCGGCCAACTCGGCCACATCGGGCCGGTATACGTCGGCCATCACGGTACCAAATGGCTCGCCGTTGAGCAACATTTCCAGCACCACCCGCGCCTGCGGTTGGTGTCGTGCCAGCACCCAGCCATACAGCAGCCTGCCATGCCGCCCCTGTAGGCAGCCGTGCCAGAGCGACTCATCACGTGTTTCGATTTGCTTCTTCGCCATCAATCCTCTACCCTACACCAATTCACCATGCATCACTGCTACCGATCCGACTGGCGATGAAGCTTGTTGCCGTTGCAACTGCGGAATGGTCGATTCCGGCGTGTGCTGCCAAGCGGCTGGCGGCATCGGTTGCTGAGTCAAGTCAAATTCGGCCAGCCAAGTGACCGGGTCGAATGTCTGATCAAGGTGATAATACGGCAGCTCACAGCCCTGCCACGCTGATTGATCGGATAAAAGCGCCACACAGCCGAGCATGCCAAGCAAACTATGATCGGAAAACAACGTTTTCTGCTCACTTTGCCGGGGCAAACTGTCAACCACCCCGGTATGCCACAGCGCTTCGCTGATGTCACCGGTCAGCAATAGTCGCAGCCCCAAATCGGGCCGCCCACTCAAAAGGCGTGCCAGTGCCAACACATTGGGCGCGCAGGGTGAATTGATTTGATGCTGCCATACCGCAATCCGGCGCACACACCCCTCCAGCGACGGCTGCCAAAATGGCGCTGTCGAGCGGGTTACCCGCGCCAGCCATTCTTGCACCGGCGTGTTGCACTGATCGAGCCGTACCTCATCCGGGGCATGGGCTGGAATATGAACTGGCGCTTTAGCAATCGGCGCGGTTGCCACAAGCTGGCTATTTTCACCCTCCTGCAAGCGAGCCATCAAGGCATCACGCTCAGTTGCCAAGCCATCCTTGCTAACAAAGCGGTTGTATTCCGGATAATAATCCGGATAGCGCGCCGCCAATACCGCCCGGTTTTGCCGCACCCGAAGGATTTTTTCCATGCCAAACGATACCCCGCCCACATGCGCCACAAACACCCCGACCGCGAGCCGCAAGGTCCACCCGGCAGCGCGCGCGCGCAGGCACCAATCGACCTCTTCACCATAGCCACGATGAAAGGCAGCGCCATCAAGCAAGCCCACCTGTTGCAATGCCGCACGGCGTAACAACATAGCAAAACCACAACACACCGGCAACACCGGGTCGGCAAACTCAGCGCGCAAACTGGCCGCAGCCAAATCGAGTTGCGCCAATTGCGCCGCATTCGGGCTACTGGCCTGATTGACCATTTTGGGAAAACTGGTGATTTCACCGTTGTTTGACCAAGCCGTTACGGCAGCGATCCGTTCCGACTGATACAAACTGGTGCGCAACCGGTCGATCCAGTCGCCATGCACCAGGGTATCGGCGTTCAACAACAACACATCATGCCCGGCATGCTGACTCATGCCACGATTGACACTTTCAACAAAGCCAAGGTTATGCCGATTGTGCAATAAAATCGCGTGGTGCTGTTGCGCCCACTGCTGTAGCCAGTCACGCAGTTCACGTTCCGGGCTGGCATCGTCGATCACCACCAAGCGCACCTTGCTCTGATTGTGCGGCAAGCTATTGACCACGCTCGCCAGACAAGATTGCACCTGCGGCAGGCCGCGATACACCGGAATCACGATATCGATAATGGTTGCAGTCGGCCTGACACCGGATGCTGGCAGCTTGGCTGCATGCAGTGCAGTCTTGGCCGATCCAGCCGATCCAGCCAATATGGCAGGATCTGGCCAAACCAGTGGCGAGCCCTGTAACAGCTCACCGTCGGCAAAGGCCAGCGAGCAGACCCGACCAGAAACGGGCCGGGGCAAGGAAAATGCCTGCCCGGTTACCACGATCTGCTGTGAAAAATGGGCAAGCTGATCCGAAATGCTGATCGACTCGGGCAGTACCCTGCCATCAAGGTGAAACACCCGACCGGCCAAGCCATGTCCAGTGCGCCAGCACACGCCCAACCGCACCGCTTCCGCCCGACGCAACAAGGCCAGCAACGGAGCCTCGGTTCCGGCCTGACACCGGCCCGGCAAAAAAACCGCACCCAACTCGCGCACCCGCTGTTTGGCATTCATGCCAAGCCAACAATTGAGCAAGCCATCTTGCACCGCAGCATAGCCGGGATCACACAACCAGGCCAAATACCAGGCACGTGCCGCCGCCTCAGGCCGACACCGTTCCACAATATGCGCTCTGAGCATGGCTGCCAATACTTGATCGGGCTGACTACGGCAGACGTATTCCACCGCCAGCAAGGCCTCATCCAACCGGCCGGCCTCTAAGGCCGCCATGGCGCGGGCAAGCTGCGCCTCGCCCCTATGACTGGGCAAACACAAAGAGAAAAGAGAAAAGGGGGCCAAGGCCCCCTCCAAATGCTTCATAGATGTTCGCTTTAGATAATGCCGCTCACGACCATCACAGAACCAACCACGTTCACTTCTACCGGCGTAGGAGAGACGATGCTTTGCAGCGCGAGTTCGGTAAAGCTGGTCAACAAACTAGCCCGGCTTGCGCCATTGGTCAAGGCAGTCAGCCAGTGTGCCACACCCGCATCGTCACCCGCACGGCCAAAGGTGTTTTGATACAGCGACTCAACAAACTGAGCATTGGTTTCACCCATTGCATGCACCGCGCCATACTCGGTTGAGGCGACGAAGGAGCTGGCGATAGCATCAAGCGATGCACCTGCTCGAGCCAAGTCAAACCAGTAATCCAGACCACCGGCATCGGCTGCACGGCCAAACGCGGTATGGTACAACTGAGCAACCTGACCTTCCACCGAATTGCGCGCAAATACCAGTGCTTCGCCGTTATCGAGCTGGACGTATTGAACCCGGCTGATATCGGTGGTTTTTCCGGTCGCCATGTTGGTCACGATGGCATGGCCATTGGCTGAGGTAACCTCGTAATTGGAAGCACTGCCCGCCAGTTTGACCACAGCGTAATCACCGCTACCGCCAACAATGGTGGAATTACCCAAGCCAGCTTGCACCGTATCAACCCCACGCCCGGTCTGCACCGAGCTATCACCAGTACCCAAGATAACCTGGGTATTTCTCGCATCTTGCACAAGTATGCGGTCATTACCGGCTGAACCGACCACCACCCGATCCACCCTGGCCTGGTCGGTGCTCGGCATCGTAGACAGCGGATCGTTAATGGTAGCAACCACACCACCGCGACCCTGGAAGATCAGCACTGGCGCATTGGCCGGTGCGTTGAGCGTGGTTTGGAAGGTATTGGACGAACTGACCAAGGCCACTTCGGTACCGGAAGCAACAGTAACGTTGCCGCTTGGATCCGGGGAAGCCGCAGTGAAGGTCACCATGGGGTCAGTGGCATTTGTGGTCAAGGCCAGAATATTGGCGATGGTTGCATCGGAAAACACCACTGGGTTGGCGCTTTGCAACGCTGTCATTACTGATGTTGCATCACTATCATACATATTGTTTCTCCTTTAAGTCGCTCATTCAGAGGCTGGGAACATCGCCAGGAGCAAATTTGACTTCAAAATTAAACTTCATCATTTCGCTGCTGCTGTTCTACTGACAGCCTTTTTTACCGCACTACCTGTACCCTTACTTTTATCCGTTACCTTACCCGCCACTGCTTTGGCAGCAGGGACTGGCTGGGTTGCAACCTTGCTTGCAGCCTTGGTCACAACATCGGCCTTTGCCTTGGCCTTGAACACTTTGGTACGCGCCGATTCATCCCACGGATTGGCCACCTTGCCTACTCTACGCGGCACCGCACGCAAAGCCAGTGCCGTCAGGTGCTCAACCCCGCTTGGCCCACCCAACGGTGTGCCAGAAGCAATTGGTAACTGAAACCCGCCCGAGAAATGCGCCTCACCTTCCAACTGAAATTGCCCGGCATTCGGCCCAATCAGGGCAAATGTGACTTCAGTAATACGACGGGCTTCGCCACGGGTACCACAAAAATTACCGGTCTTGGTAGAAGGCATCGCCCCCACACCCTCAACCACAATACTGTACGCCACATCCACACCTTCGGGTCGATCCGGCCACATGACCTGAAACCCTTCGATTCGGTTCGCACTGCCTGGCTCGCCGAGCGTTTTACCGGGTGCCGCTACCAAATCGCCTTTTAATTCAACATGGCCGATTACGGAAATGCCCTGAGGTGCAATTTCAATCGGTCCGGCGGCAGGAGGAATCGCACGCCCCGCCTCTTCCAATGCTATTTTATCAACCCGAATCGCAGGCAATTGCCCGACCACCTGCACCAAGGCTGACACCAAGACTTCAACCGGCCCGCCAAATATATGCAACACCAGGCAGTCAGCGCCATCGCGCAACATCGTCCTATCCGTCTTTGGCGTGCCCAGTACTTCCATTGTGCCACTATTATTGACCGAACCGAGCAAATATGGCGCTCGCGACACCGATAACGGCACACTTCCACCGGTTGGCTGTCGCAAAATGTACATACCCGGTTGCATCAAAATAACTGAACTGGAAATTTCCATATTAATTCAACACTCCCAAACCATCTGACCGGCGACACAACTTTTTGGCTTTACTACTCATTGCGCCGCAATATTTGAACAAATTAGTTCACAGAATACACCCAGCCACTACCGGAACACAAGTCGATCGAAGGGGCAGACGTGTTTCTGAGAAAAAATTTCGTCAATGCGACCAAAATGCTACACTTGGCGCAGCAGAATATTACCTTGGGCCAGCATGGACAGCGTATTTCACCAACCCGTCACTTCATGCTGCACCTCAACTAAGGTTCACGGCGTGCCTTGAGCCGCTTCTTTAGCTCAGACATGGCCCCCATCATCGCCTCTTCACCCGCCAAAATCGCCAGATTACGCCCCTGAAAATCGCCAGCTTTCATGTTGGCGAGCGCGGGTG
>JACCDS011645838.1_pt1 | contig 10992 bp, 8 predicted proteins | sample 7446441 | NCBI WGS metagenome assembly JACCDS01 (sample SAMN15323445, study PRJNA562643) | freshwater metagenome | isolation source: river surface water | place: USA:Blue River Watershed | collected 2017-08-17 | reverse complement strand
GTCATCCGGCAGATCGACTTCAAGGACGGCAACAAGACCATCCTCAAGGACGCGTACATGATGACGGCCGACTTCCGCGCCACCCCGCGCCTCGTCCTCTCCCTCAACGCCATCTACACCTACACCGAAGGCGAATTCTGGAACCGGAATTTCACCTGGGTCGCCGCCAACGACAACGCCAACGTCAACAACGGCCGCGCCCGCGTCGGCGGCGACGGGCTCACCACGGTCGTCGCCACCCGGGCCCCCACCGGCACCGTCAACAATGTCGCCACCCTCAACAACGGCGGCGGCTCCTCCGCCAAACTCACCTACACCCGCACCCTGTCGCCCAAATTCGAATACAAGGCCGGCAACTGGATCGTCGACGGCGCCCTCAACTATTCCCGCTCCGTCAACAATTACGAATCCCTCGAGCGCGGCTTCAGCAACAGCGAGGGCGGCGGCGTCCCGAGCAGCTGGACCGCCACCCGGCCCAGTGCCGAATCCTGGGAATGGACCATCCGCCAGACCTCCGGCGCCGACTGGTACGACCGCCGCAGCTTCGTCGACACCAACACCCGCTCCGGCGGCACCCGGGTCAACAACGACGACCGCACCTGGATCACGACGCTCAAATCCGGCCAGCTCAACGCCCGCTGGGCCGTGCCGTTCATGACGCGAATTCCCACCGTCCTGAAGTTCGGCACCAAGGTCGCCGAGGAAAGCCGCGACAACAACAACATGACCGACTGGAACATGTGGTCCTATGTCGGCCCGGGCGGCAACACGGTCGCCACCAACGCCGTCGGCGCCAACGTCAACACCGCCTTCGGCAACTGGGGCAACCTCGGCTTTATCTCGCCTCACCCCTTCGACATGGGCACGACCAACGGCTTGACCGTGTTCAATCTCGCCGGCGTCCAAGGCATGCCGCCCCGCGCCGACCGCGAACGCATCGCCCAACTCTTCCGCGCCGAACCCGCGCAGTTCGTCCACATGGGCAATCCGGACAATTACTACACCACCCACATCGCCAACAAACGCGACTTCAAGCAGACCGTAAGCGCCGCCTACCTCCAGGCCGACTTCCGCGTCACCCCCCGGCTCCAGGTCCGCTCCGGCGTCCGGCTCGAGAACACGCTCAACGAGGTCGAGGAATTCGATCCCCGCCTGCGCGACGATGTCGTCGCCCGCGGTTTCCCCGTCAACGCCGCCGGCCGCGCCACCACCATCCCGGGCCTGCAGTACCAGTACGAGAGCCAGCCGCGCATCACCCGCGAATCCGATTACCACAACTACTTCCCCTCCGTCGTCCTGAAGTACCAGATCCGGCGCAACCTCGAGTTCCAGGCCGGTTACAACCGCGCGATCTCCCGCCCGCCGATCGACAGCCTCACCGGCCTCTGGGTCGTCGACGAAGTCAACGAACGCGTCAGCGCCCCGAATCCCAACCTGCCGCCGGAACACTCCCGCAACTTCCAGTCGCGCCTCGCCTACTACTTCGGCGGCCGCTCCCCGGGCCAGCTCTCGGCCGCGGTCTCGCAGAACCAGATCCGGAATCTCCGCGAAACCTTCGACTTCACCGCCTCCGAGTTCGGCGTCGAGGACGAGGAATTCGCCACCTACACGTTCCGCACCACGCGCATCAGCGCCGAATCCCGCCGCTTCCGCAATCTGGAGCTCTCCTACAACCAGACCCTCGGCTTCCTGCCCGAGCGCTTCCGCGGCACCAGTATCAACTTCGCGTATACGCGGTCCTACGCCAGCCAGCGCCGCAACAACCTCTCGCCCCACCGCTTCACGTCGCGTCTCGGCTACGCCTACCGCAAGTTCAACGGCTCCGTCGGCATGGTCTGGCGCGACCGTTCGCCCGACGGCATCTACGGCCGCTACAAGGAAGAGCTCACCCAGTTCGACCTGTCGCTCACCTGGAAACTGACGCCCCGCTACTCGATGTACGTCCAGGGCCGCAACATCACCGGCAAACCCGTCAAGTGGATGGAGTCGCCCCCGGGCGTCGTGGAAGGCCTGAACCCGTCCCTGCGCGTCATGCAGGAGTACGGCGCCAATTGGGTCTTCGGCCTCCGCGGTACCTTCTGACCGCACCCGCCCGGACCGCCGCGCCGTCAGCGGCCGGCGGTCCCGGGCGGCTGGTCCACCAGCAGCCGCGGTTGGACTTCCAACCCGCCGGGATTGAAGGGCGGGAACAGCAGCAGCAGCGCCCGCTCGCCCCGCTTCAACGCCACCGTGCCCGCGTACGACTGGTACGACCGCTCCTTGAAGGTGGTTCGCAGCACCACTTTCCCGCTCGTCCCGATCCCGAGCGTCGGATTCAGGCCGGGGCGCAACGTCACGTTCCCTGCGTTCACCGTGCCCGCGAGGGCCAGGCCGCTGAGATTCACGATCGCCAAACCGCCCGGGCCGTGGCGCGCGGCGCCGTCGTCGAGCACCGCCACCTGGTACCGCAGCGCCGATTTGGCCTTCGCGTCGGCCGGCAGAAACAGCAGCAACGGTTCCCGGATCTCCGGCGGCACCGTGACTTCGGCCACGGGCTTGCCGTCCGCCGGATCGACAAAACGCAACGGCACCGGCCCCCGGTATTCAAACCGCGCCGACCGCGCGGTCGGATGAAACACCAACTTCTGCGCCGGCGCCCCCGGCCGCGGCACCAAGGCCACATCGCCCGGCGGCCGTACCGAAAACGCCGTGAACCGCACCGTCACCTGCGGCGGGCCGCCCGTTTGCCCGCGCAGCAGATTCCATCCGCCACCCAGCAGCGCCGCCCCCGCGGCACCATGGCGGAGAAACGCGCGGCGACCGGCGGCGTTCAAATATCGGACCGCGTCAGCCATCGGAAAGACACGACCTTGAAACGCCGGCCGTACTGCCGGTTCAAATCCGAAACCAAATTCGCGGGCACGACCGCCGCGTCGTCGCCCGCCGCTTCGAAGTATTCCGGCAAACGCTGCACCGTCGCCTCGCACCAGGCGCGGCCCTCGACGGCGTTGGTCGCCGGATTGATCGTTTCGCCGTAGGTCCGGATCACGAAGGTATCCGACCGCGCAAAGAGCGTCGGCGCCAGCGCCGTCATGATATCCGCCGGCGTCAGCCATTGGGAACTGAACTCGGCGATACTGTCGTTGAGCCCCGCATCCGCGATCGCGGCCTCGAGCAGGCTGCGCGGCGCGCCGGTCACGACGTTGCCGTCCGCATCCGTGGTCTGGCCGGCGAAGAGGTTGTTCGGCGCGAGGAATTCCTCGAGCGACCGGAAAGGCCCGCCCGCGCCGTCCGCCGCCGCCTGCTTGGTCCGGACCAACGCCGTGATTTGCCCGGCCAACGCCGCGACCTGGGCGGCCGTCAGCGTGCGCATGCCGCGGCGGAACAGCTCCGTCCGCGCCGCGGAAACCGTCTCGCTCTCCGGTTCCGCCGCGTTCGCGTCCGCCTTGTAGGTCTCCTGCGCCGATTGTGAAAACCGGAAGAAGCGGGCGTCGGTCGAACTCTCGGTCGCGACCGCGTCGTCGCCGGCCGTGCCCGTCGCCGGATCGGCGTTCAGGTAGGTGAAATTTTGCGGCGACGGAAAACGCACGCCGCGCAGCACCGCGATCCACGCCGCGGTCGAAGCGGAGTTGAGATTGAACGCCGCACCTTGGAGCAGGAACTTCGAGGAGCGGGCGTCGCCCTCCGGCGTCTCCTCGGTCGCCGCCGCGGCCGTGCCGCGGAATTCCTCCAGCGTGACTTTGCCGGTATCGGCTTTGCGCAGCGGCCGCAGCCACGGATTCGGCAGCAGCAGGTCGCCGTTGGCCGCCGTGCCCGGATCGAAGCCGACCTGCGCGCCGGACAAAAAGAAGCGGTCGAACAACTCGCCCGCGCGGATGCCGTTCAGCTGTTCGTCGACACCCCACGGATTGCCGATGATAAACGGACGACGCCCGGCGAAACGGAAATGCTGCGCGGCCCCCAAAGACAGCACGGGGGAACGCGGGAACTCGAAGAGCGGGACATCCTCGTTGTAACTTGCGAACCGGAGCCTCGGCTCAGAAGGCGGTCCGGACTGAGAACAATCCGATAGTCGGCGTACTGGGCCGGATCGTTGCCCGGGGATTCGACGACGAAGGCGTTCGGTTCCAAAGAACTCCTGCGAGGATCACGTCCCGTGGCAGAGAGCCACGTCCCTTGAGCCGCCGGAGTATCCAAGCTCTCGGCAAGGCGAAACACGTATCCGAACTGATAGCCATTCTGGCTAGCCGCCTGGACGCCCGTCGAAAACGACGAGAGAAAATCCGGCGATTGTAGCCGGCCGAGGAGAACGTCGCCGTCCGGCCGAACGGCAAAAACACTGATCCGCAAATTGGCTGCTCCATTACTGACCGCCAGACGGATGTTTTCACTTCCGTCCACCGACGGCAGGCTCAGTTCCCGAATCACACCTTCACCCGACTGGTTTAGGTCCGCGGAATAGAACTCGCTGGCATAGCCGACCGTCGGGAAAGTCGAAGCCCGACTGGCATCCTCGATCGCGCGCCACGTGTAGACTCGTCCCGGAAGCCACGACCTTCGGTCTTCGGCCGAAACTCCTTCCGGAATCGCGACGCTTGCCCAAGGCAGCGAAATCCGAAACGGAGTTCCGTAGGCGTCCCCGATGCCGAAACTTCCCACGGTCGAAGACGTACTTTCATTCACCACCGTGACGGTTTCCGGAAAACCCTGGACCTCGATCCGCAGGTCCTCGGGCACCAGCGCACCTGTATGGGGATTCCACAGGGATACTGCCCAACGCGCCCTTACCTCCAGCGGAGCGGCTGCGGTGGATTGATTTCGAGTGCGTACGTTGAACGTCACGTGGAAGTACGTGAGGACGGGAGTGACCTGATGCGCCCCCCCAAAATCGGGATCGATCAGATGCGGCGTCATCCGGTACCGCCGGCGCAACGGATCGTCGCCGTAGGCCGGCAAGATCGCCGGGCCGGCCAGGGCCGCGGGATCGGCGGCGCCGATCGGCTCCATGTAGGTCGGGAAATCGAGCCAGGCCGAGAAGGCCCCGCCGAGCAAATTGGGCTTCAGGGAAAGGTCCTGGCGCAAACCGCCGCGGACGGTGTCGGCCAAAACGGCGAAATTGTTCGGCGACCACGTGTGGAAATTCTGCTGCACGCGCGCGCGGCCGATCTGCGCGTTGCCCGAACTGCGGAGAAACGCGAACTGGTTGGCGGCGGTGATGCGCTGGCCGGAAACCAACGTGGCGTTGTTGTTGTCCCGCGGTTCGAAGATCGGGTTGCCCGACGTATCCGCGGCACCCGCACCGAGCGCGAGTTGCTGCCGCAGCCGCGCGCGGGCGTCGGCGGTGTCGTAGGGCGGCGCGGTGACGGTCGACGTGAGATCGGGCACGGCCACCGGGGCCTTCACGCCCTGGTCCCCGACCCACCACGCGTAGCGGCCGATGGCGGTGTTCGCCGCCGGCGGCACCCCGGGGACGCCCGTCGCCGTCAGATCCACGAGCGGCGCATCGATGAAGGAGGCGGCGGTGTTGCCGGCGGAATTCGCGCCGACCAGGCGGACGACCCGGTTGCCGGGCGCGGCCGGCGTGACCGCCAGCGGCGCCGGCACAGTGCTGCCGGCGGCGGCGTCGGGATTCGGGTCGGCCACGCGCAGTTCGTTGCCGCTCACGAGCCAGGTCAACGGCGTCTCCGGCGCGGCCGTCTCGGTGGTATTCGAGGACCAGATACCGGTGTAGAAACGGGTGCCGTTGATGCCGTTGAAATTCTCCGCCGTCGCGGTCGTGCGGTCGTCGCGGCCCGCGTGCGCCTGCAACTGGCCGAGGGCGACATCGAGGGCGAGCAGCGCGTTCTCGCGGGCCTGCGCCTGGCGCTGCGTGTTGCCGGCGACGGACGTCTCCACCCGCGTGTAAGCCGCCAGCCCGACCAGCAGCACGACCATGAAGGCCAGCAGCGTGACGGTGATCAGGAGCGCGAAGCCGCGCGCGCGGTCGCGCGCGGGGACCAAAGGACCGGGGACCAAGGGACGGGGAGGAAGGACCACGGACCAAAAGACCAAAGGATCAAAGGACCCCAAACGGCCGAACCAACCCAGTCGCCCGGCGCCTTGGTCGCCCGGTCCCTTGGTCCTTTGGTCCCTTGGTCCCTTGGTCCCTTCCGCCGGGCCCCTTGGTCCTTCTTCGCGTTCGTACATGGTGCAGGTTCCGATGGCGCGCTCAGAGCGGTTTCGCCTGCAGGACGACGCGGCGGGTGTACACGCGGGAATTCTCGTTCGCCACGCCCCACCACCATTGGGCGGCGTTGCCGTTGTACTTGGCGGGCACGGTGAGCGCCGGGTTCTGCACGCGTTCGAGGTTGGCGATCTGGGCGGCGCCTTCGTCGGTCAGGATCCGGACCATGATGTCCACGACTTCCGGATACGGCTGGGCCCCGCCGGTCCACTGCGCCGGCGGCGTGCCGGGCGGGAGCGTCGGAAAGTAGCGCGAATTGGCGTTGCCGGCGGGCCGGCCGGCGTTGTCGGCGGGAAACACGAGCCGCAGGGCGCCGGGCCGGTCGCGGTCGTACACGTAGGCGCGCAGGCCGAAGTCGATCACGTTGTCGGCCACGACGGCGTCGAGGTTGCGCCCCGCCCCGCCCTGGTTGGTCCCCGGAACCTGGATACTGCGCGGATCGCCGGTGGCGGCGCCGTTGTTGTTGGCCGCGGTGCTCGTCGTGTAGGCGGCGGCGCGGATATTGAAACCGGACTCGAGCACGCCGGGGCGGTTGTTCGCGGTGGCCGGACGCGCTGCGGCGCGGTGCAGGAGGTAGGCCGTGTTCTGGTTGGCCGGATTGGTCGCGGAGAAACGGCGGATGATCTGGTAGCCGACGGCGACCGGGGCCGAGTGGGTGGCAACGTTGGCGGCGACGTTGCTGCCGCGGCTGGTCGTGAAGAACCGCACCCACATCCCGGCCTTGCCGAAACGGCCGTCGGCGATCGAAGGCGTGTTGAGGATGACGGATCCCGCCGCGCCGGTGCCGGTGGGCTTGGGATTGCGGCCCGCCTCCGTCCAGAGATTGCCGGGATTGCTCGTGCGGTCGACGACCTCGGCGGCAAACCAGACGGCGCCGTCGTCGCGGTAAATCGCGCCCTGCAGATCCTGCTGCAATTGGTCGAGCACGAGCCGGGCCTGGGCATCGGCGCCGAGCCGACCGCTGGCGCGGCTCCAATTGGCGGAGACGTTGCGCACGATCACGGCGATGAAGCCGGCGATGAGCGCAGTGATGCCGGCGGCCACGAGCAGTTCGATCAACGTGAACGCGGCGCGCGGCCGGCGGGCGCGGTGGACGAGGCGGAAAAACGGGGACGGACGCGGCGGCATGGTCAGCGACGGATCGCGCCGGTGAAGAACAGCGCCTCCTTTTTCCCGTGGTCGAAGGTCACGGAACCGCCGGCGGGATTGGCGCCGAACTGCACGGCTCCGCCGCCGGGCTGCGCGATGAAGGCGGGCCAGCGGACGCGGATGTTGAAGGCGACGACGGCGGCCGTGGCGTTCTGGTCGCGCGGCGAGAGCGTCGGGTTCTGGATCAGGTCGATTTCGAAAAACTTCTCCGCGTTCGGCAGCACGGCGTTGTTGCCGTCGATCCAGTTGCGGCGGCCCGTCTCCCCGCCTTCGTAAATGCCGATGTCGCCGTTGCGGCGGCCGAAGATGACGGCGGGATGGCGCGTGCCGTCGTTGGGATTGTAGGCGCCGCTCGCATCTTTGATACGCACCGCGGTGGGATCCTGCACGAGAGCCAAAGCGGTCTCGAACGGCAGGGCCCGGAGGCGGGCGCGCAAGGCATCGGCGGCGCGGGCCGCGGCTTCGGCGTCGCCGACATTCGCGACCGATTTGGCCACCGGACCGAAGAGACCGAGCACCGCGACCATACCGACGGCAAAGATGGCAACGGCGGCGACGACCTCGATCAGGGAAAAGGCCCGGCGGGCAATGCGCGTCGTCATCGCTCAGAACGCCGTGGCGTCGTCCACGAGGGAAACCGCGCCCGTGCGGCGCACGAACAGCCCGCGCACGCCGAACGCGTTGTTGAATTGGGGAAATGTGCTCGGCGACAGCACCGCGGTGGCGAGGGCGATCTTGGTGGGATTGCCGGTGGGGTTGGAAGAGACGGTGCCGTCGGGCGCGAATTGGAGATACAGGATCGTGCCCTGCCGGCCGTTGGTCCCGAAGAATTGCCGTGCGGTGGCGTTCGCGGAACCGAAGTAGCTGAAGCCCGTCGCGCGCACGAGGGTGGAGACGGGGCCGGTGGCGATGTTGTTGTTCCACGTCACGCCGGTGCGCAGGTGCGTGGTCGGAACCGGCGAAGGCGGCACGACACAGACCGGCGCCGGCAGCAAAACGGGATCGCCGACGGCGATGTAGCGGTTGCTGGCGAAAGGCTCCTCGCGGAGCACGATCACGGTCCGCAGGTATTTCGCCGCGTCCGTCGTGGTGCCCGGGGGCTGCGCGTAAACCACGAGCCGCGCATTCGTCTGGTGCAAAGCGGCCTGGGCGCGGGCCGAACTGACGAGACCGGAAAGCACGTTTTGGGCATTCGCCAAGGCGGCGCCCTCGTTGCCGCGGCCGCCGAGCGCCACGGCGATCAGGCCGACGAGCACGACGATCACGCCCATCACGACGAGCAATTCGATCAGCGTGAAACCGCCGGCGCGAAGGCGGCGAAAAGTCCGGCCGGAGCCGGCCGGCCGAAAGGCTGGGGCCGACCGCATCATTTCCAGCTCATCAACAGATCCGCCTGCACGCGGCCGCGCGGCGGCATGACGTAAAACACGACGCCGCCGCGGACGCCGCCTTGCGCGAAAGTCGGGAAATCCGCCGCGGCCGGCGCGAGGCGCGTGGCGGCGTTGTCGGGCGCGCTGACGAGCGGCAGCGCCGCGATCGAGTCGCCGCCTTGGCCGCCGAACTTCACCGCGCCGTCGAGATTGCGATCCATCAGCACGGCGATGTCGGTGCCGTCGAAGGCATCGCGGATCAGGCCGCGCCGGGCGGTAAGCGTGGGGTCCGTGGTATTGACGGGGATGATATCGGAATCCGTGAACGAGATGAACGGGATACGGCGGGTGTTCTGCGCCTGCGGCGGCGGCGGCGTACCGGTGGTCGCGGTCGGGAGGGCGGAGCCGTCGCGCCGGGCGCCGACGAGCGTCTCGTAGAAACGGTGGACGGCGGTGAGGTTGGCGCCGCCGGCGGTGTTGCCGTTGACCTTGTTGGCGCCGGCCCCGGCGGTTTCGAAGGTCGGATAGTAGCCGTATTCGGAACGGAAGGCCTCGATCGCCGCGCCCCATTGCGCGAACTGGCCGCGCGTCTTGGCCTTCTTGGCGGAGACGCGGGCGGACGAGGTCGTGGGAATCAAAATCGCCGCGAGAATGCCGATGATCGCGACGACGGTCAGCAGTTCGATGAGCGTGAACCCGGCGGTCGGGCGGCCGCGGCGGCGCAGCGAGAGGAGCGGCCGGAGGGAAGAACGCGGCGTCATGGAAGGGGCATTCAAGGCGGGGAGGCGTAGATGTTGTCCGCAGTCTCGGCGATTTGCGCGGCCAGCAGCAATCCTGTCGTGGGCGTCAGCGGCGGAGTCTGCGTGCCGTTCGCGGCGACGCGGGCGCCGGCCGAATAGAGCACATAGCCGGAGGCCTGCCATTGGTTCGGCGCGCGGGCGGTCTTGTAGTAGTAAAGGTAACGGCGCCCCCAGGGATCGAGGAGCGAGACGTTTTGCTCGGTCTTGGCCGGCGGGTTCGGCGGATTGGCCGTCGGCACGAGAAACGCGTTCGTCAGGCTGCCGTCGAGGCGTCGCGTGTTCGACAGGACAGGCGGAAGCAGATTGGGGCCGTTGAGGCGGTTGCCGTTGGCGAAGGCGCGGGCGCCGAAGACCCCGGTGAGGCAATTGAACAGTTTCGCCTGCGCGGTGTTGACGCCGGGGCCGGCGCCGTTGGGCAAAGTCGCACTGATGCCGGTGGGAGTGACGGGGGCCTGGCCGAACTCGCCGAGCTGCGGATAGTCGCCGTAGATCCGTTTGAATTCCTCCAAGGCGGCGACGAGGGCCCCGAGATCGGCGCGGGCGCGGGCGATGTTCGAACGTTCACGGGCCCCGCGGATCGCCCCGACCGCGATCGTCGACAGAATCGCCAGCACGGCGACGACCGTGAGCAATTCGATCAACGTGAACGCGGAGGTGCGGCGGCTGGGGCGCGCGGACGGCATGCGGAGGAAGAGACGCGAGTGAAGGGACAGAGTTGCGGAACCGGCAACGGGAAAAAGAAACAGGGCGGGACCGAGGCCCCGCCCTGTGGGAATTCCGGCAAAGCCGGCGATTGCCGTGGCGCTTATTCCTCGGACTGGAGGGCGGCGACGACGCTGAAATCCTCCAGCGTGGTCGTGTCGCCCTTCACCTCGCCGCCGGCGGCGATTTCCTTGAGAATGCGGCGCATGATCTTTCCGCTGCGGGTCTTGGGCAGACCGGCGGCGAAACGGATCGTGTCCGGCTTGGCGAGGGAACCGATCTCCTTGCCGACGTGGGCGCGGAGTTGCTCCTTGAGTTGCTCGGTGGCTTCGACGCCGGACTTGACCGTCACGAAGACCACGAGGGCCTGGCCCTTGAGTTCATCCGGGCGGCCGACGGCGGCGGCTTCGGCGACCGACGGATGCGAGACGAGCGCGCTCTCGACCTCGGCCGTGCCGATGCGGTGGCCGGAGACGTTGAGCACGTCGTCGATGCGGCCGACGATCCAGAAGTAGCCGTCCTTGTCCTGGCGGGCGCCGTCGCCCGTGAAATACACGTCGGGGCGGCCGGGGAACTCCGAGAAGTACTGGCGCACGTAGCGGTCGTCGTCGCCCCACAGGGTGCGGAGCATCGAGGGCCAGGGCTGCGTGATGACGAGTTTGCCGCCGCTGTTGCGCGGGACCTCGACGCACTTGTCGTCGACGACCTTGGCCACCACGCCGAAGAAGGGCCGCGTGCCGGAGCCGGGCTTGGTCGGGGTGACGCCGGG
>JACCDS010671040.1_pt1 | contig 10995 bp, 9 predicted proteins | sample 7446441 | NCBI WGS metagenome assembly JACCDS01 (sample SAMN15323445, study PRJNA562643) | freshwater metagenome | isolation source: river surface water | place: USA:Blue River Watershed | collected 2017-08-17 | reverse complement strand
GATGCCAAGAAAGAGATGATCGAGGCCAACTTGCGCCTGGTGATCTCGATCGCCAAGAAGTACACCAACCGCGGCCTGCAGTTCCTGGACCTGATCCAGGAAGGCAACATCGGCCTGATGAAGGCGGTGGACAAGTTCGAATACCGCCGTGGCTACAAGTTCTCGACCTACGCCACCTGGTGGATCCGCCAGGCCATCACCCGCTCGATTGCGGACCAGGCCCGCACGATCCGCATCCCGGTGCACATGATCGAGACCATCAACAAGATGAACCGCATCTCGCGCCAGCACCTGCAGGAATTCGGCTTCGAGACCGATGCCTCCATCCTGGCCGAGAAGATGGAAATCCCGGAAGACAAGATCCGCAAGATCATGAAAATCGCCAAAGAGCCGATCTCCATGGAAACGCCGATCGGTGACGACGACGACAGCCACCTGGGCGATTTCATCGAAGACAGCACGCACACCGCGCCCATCGACGCGGCCCTGCAAGCGGGTCTGCGCGATGTGGTCAAAGACATTCTGGACAGCCTCACGCCCCGCGAAGCCAAAGTGCTGCGCATGCGTTTCGGCATCGAAATGTCCACCGACCACACGCTGGAAGAAGTGGGCAAGCAGTTCGACGTGACGCGCGAACGCATCCGTCAGATCGAAGCCAAGGCGCTGCGCAAGCTCAAGCACCCCAGCCGCAGTGACAAGCTGCGCAGCTTCATCGACACGATGTAAGCCACTGCAGACGACAGCACCAAGCCTCCCGGCTGACAAGCCGGGGGGCTTTTTTTATGATGTGTCGTGCGTGCATAGCGACAAAGAACCCATCAAAGCATCAAAGCATCAAAATAATCAAAAAAGAAAAACAGCAGGCCCCACGAACTTATTTCGCATATGTACGGCAACGAACATAAAAATGATGAAAACTACCTATACTTCACCGCATCAACGTCGATAAGGACAATAAATGTTGAGTCCGGCCTGCAATCTCATGATTTCTCAATTAAAAATTGATAAATATGAAAGATTGCTTGACAGTTTTCAACTGGTTGGCTTGGAGCCCGGTCAGTTGATTTTCAGGCCCTATGAGGCCATTCAGTTCGTTTACTTTCCTGTGACCGCCATCATTGCGATGGAAATCGACATCTCGGATGGCACCTCGGCAGAGATTGTGCTGATCGGCAAAGAGGGCATGGTCGGCAGTGGCGTGATGGGTGGCAATCAGAACTTCAGCCGAGCGCGCGTGAAGTTTGCAGGATTGGCCTACAAATTGCCCCTCACCGTCTTTCAGTCGGAGCTGAGCCAGGACCGCTCTTTTTTGAAAATCTGGATGGCCGTCACACGCCAGATGATCTTGCAGATCGCGATGCCCACGGTTTGCAGCAGCAGACACAGCAATGAACAGCAGGTGATCCGCTGGCTCATGAACACGCTGGACAAAACACAAGGCGAAGTGCTGCAGGTGACGCACCAGGAAATTGCCGACAGCTTGGGCATTCGCCGCGAATCGGTCACTTTGACCGCTGGCAAATTGAGCCAGGAGGGCTTGCTGGAAATCAGCCGTGGACAACTCAAGGTACTGAATCGGCCTGAACTGGAAGCGCGTGCCTGCGAGTGCTACCGGGTCATGAACCCGGCCTTGAAGCATTGACAACCCTGCTCACCGCCTCCAAAGAACCCGGCATGCCTTGTCACTTGCGTCCATTTTTTGCGCGGCTCGCCACCGCTGTCGCTATGGCGGCCAGTGCATGCGCTGCGCACGCCGCACCACCCAGCGCAGCGGCTGCGCCCAAGTCACCCGTCTGGATCGGCTTTGACGATGCGTTCGGACAAAAAACCAACACCTCGGCCATGGCCATCGAATGGGGCATCCAGGCCGCCATGGAAGAGATCAACGCAGCGGGCGGGGTGCTGCAGGGCCGACCGCTGAAACTGATCACCACCGACAACAAAGGCGTTGCCGCCCGAGGCAAAGACAACTTCATCCAGTTGGCCAGCACACCCGATTTGGTGGCGGTCCTGAGCGGCAAATACAGCCCGATCAGTGTCGAAATGCTGCCCGAAGCGCATCGCCTGGGCGTGCCCTTGATCAGTGTCTGGGGCTCTGCCGACCCGATCACGGAGCATGCACACCAACCGTCTTACTCATTTCGGGTCTCGCTCAAGGACGATTGGGGGGTGGAAGCGATGATGAAACGGCTGTCCACCAAGTACAAAGTCCAGCAAGCCTGTGCCATCTTGCCCAACACCGCGTGGGGACGGTCCGCAGAGCGCGTGATTCAGGACAAATCGGCGCAGAGCATGATCCGTTTTCCGGTGGTGCGTTGGTACAACTGGGGTGATGCCTCGCTGAAAAGCCAATACCAAGGCTGCCTGGACGCCCGCACCCAAGGTCTGCTCTTCGTGGGCAATGAAAAGGAAGGGGCCACTCTGATCAAGGAAATGGCCGAACAACAGCGCAGCCAGCGTCTGCCTGTGGTGTCGCATTGGGGTGCGGTGGGCGGCACGCTGCACGAATTGGCCCAAAACGCGTTGCCTCTGGTCAACGTCGACTTCATCCAGACCTTCAGCTTCATCCACAACAGGCGGCCTCGCGCGGTTTATCTGGCCGATTGGATTTTGAAGAAAAGCGCCCTCAAAAGCACGCACGACATTCCCAGCCCGGTGGGTGCGGCACATGCGTATGACACGGTGCACCTGCTGGCCAGCGCAATCGAAGTGGCTCAAACCACCGAGCCGGCAAAAATCAGGGACGCGCTGGAAAAATTGCCCCCTTTCAACGGGGCGGTGAGGCATTACGCCAAAGCCTTCACGGCCCAGCGGCATGACGCGCTGGACAAATCGCAAGTGCTGTTCGTCAAGCTCACGCCCTCCGGCCAACTGATCCCGCAATGAGCCACCCGCCAAGTCTCTGGCGGACTTGTGGCCACCTTTGAGGTCCTGTGCGACTTACCTTGACTGGGCCTTGTGGCCGTAAGGGCAGTGGTTGGGGCGAGGCCCCACCTGTGGGTGCAGGCGGCAGGTGTTGGGCCGTTTGTCGTACACCGTGCAACGGCGGGTCTTGGCGTCCAGAAACTGGCAATCGCCACTGGCGCGGCGCGCCAGGCTGAAGATGCTGTTCTTGAAGTTGAAGTGCTCGATCAGCCCGGCTTTGGAGAGCCGTTTGGCGATCTGTTTGGGGTCTTCGTGCTCGGCCTCAAACGGATCCACCAACTCCAGCCGCACCAGGTCGGCCAGCTTGACCTCCACCGGCATGGTGCAGCAGTTGGCCGCACAGGTGTCGCACAGCCCGGCCTTGTAACGGGTCCAGGTTTCGCAACGGTCAACGTCGACAACGGCAATGGGGGATCTCATGGGGCAGGATTATCCCTGGATGCGCACCGCCAGCTTGCCAAACTGCTGACCGCTGGCCAGACGGTCCAGTGCGACGTGGATGTCGTCCAGCGCATACGTTTTCTCGATCAGCGGGCGCAGGTCTTGTTGCTCACAGAATCGGGTCAGGGCCTTGAGCTCCTCCAGATTGCCCAGGGTCGACCCCAGGATCTGCAACTGGCGGATGAACACGCGGCGCAAATCGGCGCCAGGCTGGTCACCCGTGGTGGCGCCGCAGGTCACGATGCGACCGCCGCGCACGGCCGAGCGCAAAGCGCTGTCCCACACGGCCTGGCCCACGTTTTCGAACACCACATCCACACCGCGTTTGCCGGTCAGGCGCATGACTTCCTGCACCACGTCTTGTTCGCGGCTGTGGATCACACCATCGGCCCCCAGCGCCAGCGCACGGTCGAGTTTGTCCTGCTGGGTCGAGGTCACGAACACCCTGGCCCCCATGGCCTTGGCCAGTTGCAGCCCCGCCAACGACACCCCGCCGCCAATGCCAAAGATCAGCACCGACTCACCGGCCTGCAAACGGGCCCGGCTGACCAGCATGCGCCAGGCCGTGAGGTGGTTCACGCCCAGTGCAGCGGCCTCCTCAAAGGTCCAGCCGTCTGGCATGGGCACCAGGTTGCGGGCAGGCACGCGGATGTATTCAGACAAGGTGCCATCGCGGTGCTCGCCCAGCAAGCTCATGCGGGTGCACAGCACTTCTTCGCCGCTTTGGCAAAACTCGCAGACACCGCAAGTGACGGCCGGGTAGACCAGGACTTTTTGACCGATGTGCAGGCCGGGTTCCCCTTCGTCCATGGCCTCGATCACGCCTGCGCCATCGAGCCCCATGGTCTGCGGCAGCGTGTGGGTGATGCCCGCGCCGCTGTCACGCATGTACAGGTCCACCCGGTTGAGGGTGGCGGCGTGCATGCGCACCAGCACCTGGCCTGCGCCCCGCTCGGGCATAGGGCGCTCGCCCACAACCACCACCTCGTTGCCCCCGTGGCCGATCAGATCAACCGTTTTCATGTCTGCGTCCTTGTCTGTTCAGGCCGCTTGCGCGTGCCCCCAATAGTGAAACGTCATCGGCCGCGGTCCGGCCAGATAGGCCGATTGCATGGTGGCCGCAAAACCTGCGGCTTCCAGCAAAGCGGGCACGTCACGGCCCAGATGGCACCCACCGGCCAGCGGCCCCCACAGCGGCTGCAGGCGATCTTGCCAGCGGCGCACGGTTTCATCGGGTGCGCGACCATGTTCGCAAAACAGCAAACGGCCACCGGGCACCAGCACGCGGCGCATTTCGCGCAAGGCCTTCAGGGGGTCGGGGATGCTGCACAGGGTGTAGGTGCAGACGACCGTGTCAAAGCTGGCGTCTGTTGCGGGCAAGTGCTCGGCCGACAGGCCCATCAGCTCGACCGCGATGCGCGCCTGACGGCTGCGTCTTTGCGCCAGTCGGTGCATCTGCATGGCCGGCTCCACCCCCACCACGAGGCTTACCCGTTGACGGTCATAAAACGGCAAATTGCGCCCGGTGCCCATGCCGACCTCCAGCACCCTGCCTTGCGCCTGGGGCACCAGCAGGCGGCGCTGGGCTTGCACCATGGGCAGGCCACAGGCGAAGTCAATCAAATAAGGCAACACGTTGCGGTCGTACCAGTTCATGAGGGTATTGTGACCATGCTAAGGCGAACGTGGCTTCTCCGGTCAAGCCGGGGAATGACAAAGTTGAATTTGGCATGCCGGTGATGAATTTGTCATCCTCGGGCTTGACCCGAGGATCCATCACCCAGCCCCTTCAGCCCTTCTTGGCCACCAGCGTCAGGATGTCGTAGCTGGCCACCAGCTCGCCCAGCTGGTTGGTGACTTCCACGTCCCAGGCCACCACGCCTTGCCCCACGCCGTTGGCGTCTTTCTTTTGGCGGTCGATCTTGCGTTTGGCTGTCAGGCGAGCCTGGATGGTATCGCCGATGCCCACGGGCTTGACGAAGCGCAGGGTGTCCAGACCGTAGTTGGCCAGCACCGGGCCGGGCGCAGGCGAGACGAACAGGCCCGCAGCGGCCGACAGCACGAAGTAGCCGTGCGCGATGCGCTTGCCAAACGGTGAATCCTTGGCGGCAATTTCGTCGAAGTGCATGTAGAAATAGTCGCCCGACAGGCCGCCAAAGGCCACGATGTCGGCCTCGCCCACAGTGCGGCGGTGGGTGAGCAGGCTCTCGCCGATCTGAAGGTCTTCAAAGTAACGACGGAAGGGGTGAACCTCGGTCTCGATGAGTTTGGCGCCGCGCATGTACTCGCCCGTGACAGCGGCGATCATGGTGGGCGAGCCCTGCAGCGCGGTGCGCTGCATCAGGTGCTTGACGGCGCGGATGCCGCCGAGCTCTTCACCACCGCCTGCGCGGCCGGGGCCGCCGTGCTTGAGGGGCGGCAGAGGCGAGCCGTGGCCTGTGGATTCCACCGCCGATTCGCGGTCCAGGATGTGCAAGCGGCCATGCAAGGCGGCCGCCACCGGGATCACGCGGGCTGCGGTTAGAGGGTCTTTGGTCACCAGCGTGCCGACCAGGCTGCCCTGACCGCGTGCGGCCAGTTGCAAGGCTTCGTCGATGCCGTCGTAAGGCATGAGGGTGCTCACGGGGCCGAAGGCTTCCACGTCGTGCACGCTGTCGGTTTGCAGAGGTTTCTGGCACAGCAGCAGCGTGGGCTGGAAGAAGGCGCCGCCTTCGACGCCCTGCCCCTCGGGTTTGAAATCGGCACCGCCGCCAAACACCAGCTCGGCGCTTTGGCGCAGCAGAGCCACGCGCTCGGCCACATCAGCCTGCTGCGAATGCGAGGCCAAAGCCCCCATCTTCACGCCTTCGACCGACGGGTCACCCACCACCACTTTGGCCAGTCGTGCCATGAGTTTTTCAGCGACAGCGTCCAGGTGCTGGCGCGGCACGATGGCGCGGCGGATCGCGGTGCATTTCTGACCGGCCTTGACAGTCATCTCGCGGGCTACTTCTTTGACGAACAGGTCAAACTCTTCGTCGTCGGGCGTCACGTCGGGCGCGAGGATGGCGCAGTTGAGCGAGTCAGCCTCGGCGTTGAAGGGGATGCTGTGTTTGACCACATTGGGGTGCACGCGCAGCATGGCAGCGGTGTCGGCCGAGCCGGTGAAGGTCACCACATCCTGGCCGTTCAAACGTTCGAGCAGGTCACCGGTGGAGCCGATCACCAGCTGGAGCGAACCCGCAGGCAGGATGCCCGATTGCTCGACCAGGCGCACCATGGCTTCGGTCAGGTAGCTGGTGGACGAAGCGGGTTTACCGATGCAGGGCATGCCCGCCAAAAAGCTGGGCGCGAACTTTTCGAGCAGGCCCCAGATGGGGAAGTTGAACGCATTGATGTGCACCGCGATACCGCCACGGGGCACCAGGATGTGCGTGCCCGCAAAGCCACCCTTCTTGCCCAAGGGGAAGGCCGGGCCTTCGTGGATCAGGTTGCCGCTGGGCAGCTCGTTGCTCCCGATGCTGGAATAGGCAAACAAAGTGCCCGCGCCGCCTTCGATGTCCACCCAGCTGTCGGCACGCGTGGCGCCCGTGTGGGCCGAGATGACGTAGAGGGTTTCCTTGTGCTCACCCAAGTATTTGGCCAGGGCCTTGAGGCGCTGGGCGCGCTCCTGAAAGTCCAGTTTCAGCAAATTGGGCAGGCCCACGGTGCGGGCGTGGTGCACCGCGTCGCCAAAGTCGATGACCTCGGCGTGGGTTTGGTAAACGGTCTGGCCGTTGAGGGCGCTGCGCAGCTGCTGCGCGCCTTGCTGGCCGATCCACTGGCCACCGATGAAACTTTGCAGGACTTGGGACATGGGAAGATGCTTTCAGAAAAGAACAAAGCCCGGTCCACAAGAATTAACCAACCGAGCGGTCGGGGAATTCTAGTCGGTTTGCCCTTTGAGCCCAACAAGAATTCGAAGGGCTGACTTTTGGAGGCTGCCCAGTCCTTCAAAGACGCCAGATCACACCCAATTAACCAGGGGTTTACCCTAATTAAAAGACCAGCCGCCATGGTTTTAGAAAATTAATATGCATGCTTATAATATCACCACTTTCTTCATGTTCACCTGTTGGAGTTTCCATGAGCACTGCGCCTTCTCAACTTCCCGTCATCGTCGCAGGCGGTGGCATTGGCGGTCTGGCCGCCGCCCTCGCCCTGGTCCGCCAGGGCTTTGAGGTCACGGTGCTGGAACAAGCCCCCGAGATCGGCGAGATCGGCGCGGGCATCCAGCTCGGCCCCAACGCCTTCCACGCCTTTGACGCATTGGGCGTGGGCGACAAGGCCCGGGGCCGCGCTGTGTACACCGACTACATGGTCATGCACGACGCCATCGACGAGTACCAGGTCGGCAAGATCGAGACCGGCGAAGCCTTCCGCAAGCGTTTTGGCAACCCCTACGCCGTGATCCACCGGGTGGACGTGCACCTGTCACTGCTCGAAGGCGCACAGGAAACCGGCAAGGTCCAGTTCCACACCAACACCCGCATCGTCTCCATCGAACAGGACGAAGCCAACAACACCGTCACCGCCATCGACCAGAACGGCAAGCGCTGGACAGGCCAGGCCCTGATCGGTGCCGACGGCGGCAAGTCGGTGGTGCGCCAGCAGTATGTGAACGACCCACCCCGCGTGACCGGCCATGTGGTGTACCGCGCCGTGGTCGACAAGAAGGACTTCCCCAAGGACCTGCAGTGGAACGCCGCCAGCCTGTGGGCCGGCCCCAAGTGCCACCTGGTGCACTACCCGTTGCGTGGCGGTGAACAGTACAACGTGGTCGTGACCTTCCACAGCCGCCAGCAAGAAACCTGGGGCGTGACCGACGGCTCCAAGGAAGAAGTCGAGAGCTACTTCCAGGGCATCAGCCCCAAGGCACGCCAGTTGATCGAGTTGCCCAAGACCTGGAAGCGCTGGGCCACCGCCGACCGCGAGCCGATTGGCACCTGGGTGTTTGGCCGCGCCACCATTTTGGGCGACGCCGCCCACCCCACCACGCAGTACATGGCACAAGGCGCGTGCATGGCCATGGAAGACGCTGTCACGCTGGGCGAAGCCCTGCGCGTGAACGACAACGACTGGACGAAGGCCCTGGCTTTGTACGAGCGTTCACGCGTGGCGCGCACCGCCCGCATCGTGCTGTCTGGCCGCGAAATGGGCCGCCTGTACCACGCCGCTGGCGTGGAGCGTCTGATCCGCAACTCGCTGTGGAAAGGCCGCACCCAAGAGCGCTTCTATGATGCGATCGAATGGTTGTATGGATGGAACGTCAACAACTGCCTGGCCCAGGACTGAACCCCAAGGAGACCTTTCATGCAAGAACTCGGAAAACTCGAAGACCTGCCGCAGGACTACCGCGACGATCTGAAAAACCTGAACCTGGTGCCCCTGTGGCCCAGCCTGCGTGGCGTGTTGCCCCCCAAGGTGCCCACCCGCCAGACCCAGCCCACCTGCTGGGCCTACAAGGACATCAAGCCGCTCTTGCTCAAAGCGGGCGAGCTGACCCCGATTGAAAAAGCCGAGCGCCGCGTGCTGGTGCTGGCCAACCCCGGCCACGGCCTGGAAAAAATGCAGGCTTCTGCCGCCATGTATTTGGGCATGCAATTACTCATGCCCGGCGAATGGGCCCCCAGCCACCGCCACACGCCCAACGCGGTGCGCATGATCGTCGAAGGCGAAGGCGCTTACACCACGGTGGACGGCGAGAAGTGCCCGATGAGCCGAGGCGACTTGATCCTCACGCCCACAGGCCTGTGGCACGAACACGGCCACGACGGCACCGATCCCGTCATCTGGCTGGATGTGCTGGACCTGCCGCTGGTCTATTACATGGAGGCCAGCTACCACATCAACGGCGACCGCCAGACCGTGGTGCCTAGCCAGGGCGACAAGCAATACGCCCGTGGCGGCGTGGTGCCCAGCCATGTGTTCGAGCGCAGCAAGAAGGCTTACCCCATGCTGCGTTACGCCTGGAAAGACGCGAAGGCCGCACTGGAAGCCATGGCTTCGGACGACGCCGCGCTGGAGCAAGTCCAGGTCACCTACGTGAACCCCGAAACCGGTGGCGATGCAGAAAACATCCTGGGCTTTTACGCCCTGATGCTGCGCCCCGGCCAGACGTTGCGCTTGCCTGCCCGCTCACCGGCACAGGTGTTCCACGTGATCGAAGGCGCCGTGCAAGCGCAGATCGTGAACAGCACCTTCACGCTGGCCGAAGCCGACACCTGCTGCGCCCCGGGCTACGAAGCCGTGACGCTGAAAAACCTGAACGCAAACCAAGCCGCCTTCATCTTCATTGCCGACGAATCGCCGCTGCACCGCAAACTCGGTGTTTACGAGAACCGCGGCTGATTGGTCATCCTCGGGCTCGACCCGAGGATCCATGGATGCCCGATCAAGTCGGGCATGACAGCTGGATTTTTTCGGCATCACTGCCTTTTTATTGAACAACCCCATGACCTCTTTTCTATTTAATCCCCCCGCCGTCCAGTCCCTGCCCATTCGTGGCAAAACCGAGCGCTTCCCGATCAACCGCATTTTCTGTGTGGGCCGCAACTACCATGCGCACGCCGTCGAGATGGGCCGCCCGGTCGACAAAAGCGTCGAGCAGGCGTTCTACTTCACCAAGTCGCCCCAGACCTTGGTGGAGAGCGGCGCGACCGTGGCCTACCCACCCAGCACCCACAACTACCACTTCGAGATGGAACTGGTGTTGGCCATTGGCAAAGCGGGTTTCCGCGTGAACGAAGCCAACGCGCATGAGCTGGTTTATGGCTACGCCGCAGGCCTGGACATGACCCGCCGGGATCTGCAGCTGGTCGCCCGCGACAAAGGCCGCCCCTGGGACACTGGCAAAGACATCGAGCAAGGCTCGGTGTGCTCCGAGATCGTGTCCATGCCCGGCGTGGTGATCGAAAGCGGCGCGATTGCTCTGGAAGTGAATGGCCAAACCAAACAATCGTCCAACGTCGACAAGCTGATCTGGAACATCCGCGAAATCATTGCAGACCTCTCCAGCTACTACCACCTGCAACCCGGCGACCTGATTTACACCGGCACGCCCGAAGGCGTGGGCGCGGTGGTGCCGGGTGACAAAATCACGGGCCGGGTAGAGGGCGTGGCCGAGATTGCGCTGACTATCGGCGCTGCCGAATAATTCAGCCCACCTGCAGACGCCCTGCCCTCCAGCATCTGCCCCAACAGGAAACCAGACCATGAAGCTCTACAACTTTTTCAGAAGTGGTACCTCACACCGCCTACGCATCGCGCTCAACCTCAAAGGTATTGCCACCGACTACGTGGCGGTGGACTTGCGCGTGGAGGAACACCTGAAAGACGCGTTCAAGGCGGTCAACCCGCAGCAGCTGGTGCCCGCGCTCGACACGGGCGAGCAGGTGCTGATCCAGTCGCCCGCCATCATCGAATGGCTGGAAGAAAAGTACCCTACGCCCGCGCTGCTACCCACCGATGTGAACCAACGCGCACATGTGCGTGCCCTGGCCGCCATCGTCGGCTGCGACATCCACCCCATCAACAACCGTCGCATTCTGGAAACCCTGCGCAAGCAGTTCGGAGCCAACGAAGAAGCGGTGAACGCCTGGTGCGCCACCT
>JACCDS010087772.1_pt1 | contig 10995 bp, 15 predicted proteins | sample 7446441 | NCBI WGS metagenome assembly JACCDS01 (sample SAMN15323445, study PRJNA562643) | freshwater metagenome | isolation source: river surface water | place: USA:Blue River Watershed | collected 2017-08-17 | reverse complement strand
TTGTACCGACATGCGTCGACGCCGTACCAAAGCGCCACATTGGCGCGGCTGCCCGAGGGGGCTGGGCTATAATGCGCGCCGTGTTGCGCTGCATAGCGCCGCATCCGCGTCCTCGCCGTAGTTCAATGGATAGAACGAGTGCCTCCTAAGCGATTCAGGAGGGGATCGCAACGATGCTAAGTTGTTGATTTAACTGAACCTGCACCCAGTCAAATCCTTCTAAATCCACCCAGTTCCAAGCCAGTCTTGGAACAAATTTGGAACCAGAAGGCACAAAAAAACCACCTCGGAAGGTGGTTTTTTTATGGTGTGCCGATAACTTAGAGCTATCACCAGAAGCACCATGATAGTGCTTTGGCGTCCCCACCAGGAATCGAACCTGGATCTGATTCTTAGGAGGAACCTGTTCTATCCATTGAACTACAGGGACTTGCACACAGCCTGCTAGTATAGCAACCAACACCCTCTTGGAACAAGATGTATGGTAGAAGAACAACTGCTTAATTATTTGAAAGAAAAGACAAAAGGTAAGTTGTTGATGTCACCAGAACAACTTGCCGAAGAAATTGGAATTCCAACTAAACAACAATCCAAGCTAAGAAAGGAAGGAAGATTTCCTATTCCTTTCAAGAACATTGGAAGGCTTGTTTACTACTCAATTTATGATGTTGCTAACTTCTTGTTGAATGGTGAAACAACACCTTCTGAGGAAGTTCAAGAAGTAGCACCAGTGGCCACAGTGACAAAGCCGAAAGTCAAGAAGTCACCAAGTAGCCCGGTTCAGGATCTATCTCACATCTTCATGGTTCGCGCCTTTGCTCAATCCTTGGAGGACAGAGCAACAGCAATGTTGCAGTTGTCTGATAGCTTGAAGAAGTATGCCAATTCCTATGAACTGAAAGAACGGTTTGAAAACAAGTTCTCTTCAAAAGGAAGTCAGAGCACCAATGATGGAAAAATTTAGTGTTGTGTGATAATAATTGAAATCACACTTCATCACTTCATCAAGGACACCAGATGACCACCTATGCTGAACTTCAAGCACAAATCAAGAAGCTTCAAGAACAAGCTGAACAGGTTAAAGCCAAGGAGCTTGAAACTGTCGTAGCAGACATCAAGAAGAAAATTTCTGAGTATGGTTTGACTGCTGAACAGCTTGGTTTTTCCTCAGCAACTGGAAAAACCTCCAAGAAGCCAGCAACCAAAGATAGCACTGTGATGTACAAGAAAGGTGATTTAACTTGGTCCGGTGCTACCCGTGGTCGCAAACCTGATTGGGTGAAAGAAATTCTTGATGCTGGTGGTGACATTGAACAATATCGTGTGAAGTAAGAACTTCAATCATCAAAAAGAAAAGCACCCACATGGGTGCTTTTTTTATTCTGCCACCTCTTTCCAGACAACAAATCCTTTTAAATCATCATACTTTTCATCACTTGCCACGAAGCTTGAAAAATAGAAGTAGACGTCACCAAATTTTGAGCGAAGAACCTTCTTGCCAAATGGCCTTGGATTTTGATTTTTCGGCACATCCAAGGGAACAAGCTCAAACATCTTTGATGGATCACCTCCTTCAGAATTTAATATTTCTCTGTAAATAACTGCTACTGCGCCCAAGAAAACTTGTGAAGTTATGTAGTCTTCTTTCGGCACAGAGTCATCAAGAAATACTGCATATTTATCACCAACCTTGGAATAGCCGAACTTAAAACTCACAGGATGTGCTTTCCCATCCTCCCTGTTTTCAAGGTAGAAAAACTCACCATCTTCAAACTTTGGCTTATCTGGCAACACATCTTGCTTTTTTTCTACTCTATCTGGTTGATTGGCCTTCACAGCTTCTTCCGCCACTTGCGAGAAGTAAAACAATAAAGCGAATATGGAAAATAAAGAATAGAGCAACCAATGGCTTTTCAGCAAAGCAACAAACTTTTGCTTTGTGCTCTTTGACTCAAAACCATCCTTTTTGTAAGTCACCCATCTAATCGCAGTAAAAAGTGCGATGATAAAAATCATTAATCCCATATTTTCTCCTCTTGTTTCCACATAAATACCAAATAACAAGAGCCAGTCAATAGCCAAGAAACAAAAAAGCACCTGGTAGGTGCTTTTTTGTTATCTATTGACATTAATAACTTTTCTGTTTTAATTGGTTATATAACCAATAAGGAAACAATATGGCAACAACAATAAAAACAAAAGCAATCATCTTCTATCTAGAACCCGATGAACACAAGGCGGTGAAAAAGCTCGCATTCAAGCATGAACTGTCAATCTCTGAACTAATGAGATTACTTTCAGAGAAAGCACTTGAACTAGATGCCAATGGCCAACTTAGCCTAAAAGAAGAAGAAACAAATCCACAATAAAAAAGCACCTGCTACCAACAGATGCTTTTGGAAAAATCCAGCCAGGATTGCAATAAGGATATGACATGTCTAATGTTAATAAAAATAAAGAAAAAGTCAATAATCAAGACATAGATCAATTTAACTATTTCACCCTAAACAAAAGGGTGCATCGTGAATTAAAAGTCAACCAGAAAAAGAACAAGATAAAAACAGACGAACTGTACTTCATCATGAATCATCTAGCTTGTGAGTATGTCACATACAAAAATGGTCTAGTTGGGGTCTACGACAAGCTAACCCAGTATCAGCTTGCCGAAGAACTTGGGATAAACAGAGGAAGAATTGCAGGGCACCTTGAAAAACTTGAGGAAATGAAATTTATAAAAATATTCAACCACAGCCCACTAGTGTTGCAAATACTTGAAATACCAAAAAGACCCGAAATAAACAACATCAAAGGACTTCTATTTTATGTGAGTGCTAATCCACATGACTTTAATTTTCATATAAATTTAGACAATAGAAGAGCATTTTTTGATACTTTCAAGGAATATGAAGCCGATATAATCAAGCAGAATATCAAGAGGGCAGAAGTTCCAAAAGAGCACTCAGCCAACACCGAAGAGGAAATAGAAGACCCCTTTGGATATGCTGAATTTACTAGTTAAAGCACCCGATGGGTGCTTTTTTATTTCAAACAAAAATCGAAGTGAACTAGTGAAGTGAACTATCGGAGCAATTGATTTATACGGCTTTATGAAAATTCCTGAACTACCCAAGTGAACTAATGACTTTTTGAAGTGAACTACCGGAAGAACTGATTTTATTGACTTTGCGAGCAATCTTGAACGGTTCTGCCTATGTATGATAAAGAATGTTTGATTTAAAGAGGTTTTTTTACATCACTTAATAACCAATAACTACATCCATAGAGAGTAAATAAAAATAATTTGCTACGGCGATTTTATGAAGCACCTTCGGGTGCTTTTTTTACGACCCAACCCCATAGTTCCAGTCCCAACCTTTCCCCGCGTTTTCGAATTTCATTTTGAGGATCATAATTCACCCCACAATACAGCGACGAAATAAAAATTTAAAGCGACTACCCATCAACTGCCTATCACTAGGAGGGTTCAACATGAAATAGACAAAACTACTTATGAAAGGAATTACCATGTCTAAGAAAAACAAAACCGCAAAAGCAAATATTGAAGTAGATGTTCAACCTGTTCCATTTGGTGTGATTTCACTAGATGATTTCGTTAGTTCAAAAGCTTGTGATGCCGCACTTCAAATTGCCAGCAACTATGAAGACTCTGAAAAGGCATATGCTTTCCTTTGTTCCTATCAAGTCACTGAAATTTGTAATGCTGTTCGTCTAGCTGGTCTTGGCGAATTATTATTAAAAGACGAAGAATTTCAGAAACAAGCAATTGTGCATGCGAAAAAAATGGTTAGTGCTCATTTCATTGAAATGTTCATGGCGGTTGGAGGCACAATTTCAAACTTGCTTGCCCAAAACGAAGACAAAGGAGGTGTGTAATGAAAGCCACTACATGCCTTCAATATGTCGTCAATGGAATGGGGAAACGTCTTTTTGAGTTTGCCAACACCAAAGATGGTAAGAATTTGATTAACATCCAAAAGAAGATGAACTTCAACCGTGATGACCAAATCAAGGAAACCTTGATCGCCTTCAATAGCTACTTCATGGTTGAAGCAGCAATCAGGTTGAAACGACTTCCTAAGAATCCTCAATCTGTTATCAAGTTCATGGGCTCTGATGAGTTTGACAAGCTTCACCAAGAAATTGTCAGCACAGTGAACGACAACTACCCAATGTTGATGTCTTGTTTGAGTAGCAAAGACAAACGAAAGCTTGATGCTTTGTTTGAATAAAAGAAAAGCACCTTTGAGGTGCTTTTTTGTTGCCCGATGATAACTATCAGGTAGCTATCTACCTGGTGGATCGTTGGACCTCTCGCCGGTATACTGAACCCAACTACTAGGAGAGCTACAACATGGACAAAGATGAACAACGATTGAAGATGATCGGCGCCAGCATCAAGCGAAAGCGTGAAGAATCCGGCTACTCACAAAAATTGGTAGCAGAGCATCTAGGCATCACAGAGAAGACTTGCAGTGAGTATGAGCGAGGTAAAACACAACCTCCATTACTCAAATTAATAGCAATAGCTGAATTATTTCAATGTGGTCTTGATGAATTGCTTGTTGGTATCAGTCCTGCACCAGACGATCAAGCAAAGCACATAGCATCGCTTCTACATGGTTTGAAGCGAGCCGATAGACACCACATTGTGAAGATTGTGGAGAAGATAGTTTTGATTGCCAAAGGCAAAATCAAAATAGACACCTGAACAGGGGTCGAGATTCAGAGCAGCTTGGTTGTGAAATTGGTGCTCTCGTCAATCAAAAATGCGGTTTAGTTCATCGCTAAAAACAACCAGCTATGATTTAATTTTAGCAAACCAAAAAATCGAATCAATAGCAGACAAGAGAAAAGCACCCATTGGGTGCTTTTTTGTTGCCAGATGATATTTATCACTTGGCAATCTTGCTCCTGTCTTCATCTTCTTTTGGTGGAATGTAGGAAGCAACCTCTTCCATTACATCCACCAACTGTCCATCAGGACCATAGACATTGATGAAGGTCTTTCCATCCTTGATAACAGTCTCAGTGCAGGTATCACCATTGAGAGACTTGATTCTGATTCCTGTATTCATCGCTTCTCCTTGATTGAAGAAGAGCATAACGCAAACGTTCCCGGCTGGGAGCACCTACTTTGTTTATGGTCCAGGATCTGAACCACAAACAAAGCAGGTCGATGAAAAACCCCATCCCCACAACTGAGCCACGTAGTGAAAAGGTGCCACGACACCTTTCAAGCTATGAGGCCGGGGCCGGCATCAGCCGAGTGCGCTTCAACAGGATCACTCACCCCAACAGCACCAGGAAGCAGTCTATTTTTTCGCACAACACCGGCAAGAATAGTCTTCAACTCGTGGAGCTTTTGAGCTTCATTCTGGATGTTCAAGGCTTGAACTAAGTCTCGCAAATCGGCTACTGATACAGAAATTTCATCAATGGTAGTGAGTTGACTTTTATCGTAGATGAACTCAATTCCCATTTTTATCACCGTTCATTTTTGCAAGATATTTTGATTTTTGGATCAAAGTATCTCTAAGCAGTTGCTCAACATCTAATTGATTTTTCTCAGCATAGTTTTCAATAACTCTGAAATTTTCATCCCCAATAAATTTTGAAAATCCTAAAGCTCTTGACTGCTTTTGCTTTGCCACATACTCAGACACCGCTTTTCTAACGACCATTCCGAAATTATCTGACAGACCTGTTTTGAGTAAATTTTCATCGATCCACTGTGCATCTTCATTGCGAATGAAGGTAGTTTTTTTCTGGCATCCTTTCATTTTTTCTCCTTGTTTTTTCAATCATACGAAACAAGAAATCAAAATCAAGTCAGCAATCCGAAAATATCTGCTATCGATTCTTGCCTAAAAATTCGACAAACTTTTTTGATTTCGTAGAATAGAAATATGGGAGCAGAAAAAATGAAGAAAATTTAAAGCGAGACAAACAAACCATACGGTGGGAACGGTGCCCTTTCCCTCCTTTATAGGTTTATCTCTCGCTGGGGTTTCCCCCAGACCCCTAACAAAAATGCTTAAAACAAAAATAAAAAGGAGAGCATATGAGCCAGAATTTACAAACAAAAAAGCATCCTGGCAGACCAGGAAGCATCGATGAGAACCAATACAAAAGAACCTATTCTTTTGATGTAATGTTGTCGCCAATTGAGAAAGAAGCATTGAAAGATGCTTGGAAAAAATCCAACTTCAATTCAATGGCAGGGTTCGCTCGATACAAACTTTTTGGTGGTGATGAACAAAAAATTGATCTGCACTTTGAGGAAAAGAAGGCAGAAAAATTATCAGCAAGTAGACTTCTTGCTGAACTAAGCCGTGAGAGCAACAACCTAAATCAGATCACCAAACAGCTAAATTCAAAACCTGAATTTATGAAGCAGGAAGTAAATCTTATTCTAAAAGATTTGCAAAAAGCACTGGACAGCATCAACAAAATTAGAGAAGAATTTCTTTCAGAAAAGAAAAAATAATTAGCAGTTCATGATCAACATCGTTCAAGGGCACAGAACAAATTCTGTTCAAGATGCCATCAAATATCTTCAAGGTGACTATGACCACAAAGGCACTTTGAGAAGTGTGAAGCCCAGAGACTTTGCCGGGAATGCTGTTGATTGCTTATCTGCTGTTGAGTCCATTGATCGCAAACATAAGTATGTTTCTGGCACTCTTGCCTTTGAACCAAGTGAGCATCCAACTGATGCCCAACTACAAAAAATAGTTGATGCTTTCCGCAAAACTTTCATGGCTGGACTTGAACCAGGTGTGAACTATGTGGACTTCTGGAACATCCATGAAGACAAAGGAAGAATCGAACTCAACTATGTAATACCTATGGTTGAGTTGACCACTGGCCGCAGACTAAACCCATTTCCACCCGGTGAAGCTAAGGAGGATTTAAAGGATGCCTTTGATGCTTACATCAATCATCAAATGGGCTACAACCAAGTTGTGCCTGATCCAATCAAAGCATCTCAGTCACAATTTGAAGTCAAAGTTCTTCCAAAATCTTCATCAAAAATCGCTAAAGATTTTCGCAAAAACAAACCAACAAAAGATGAAATCTCTGATTGTGTTGCTCATCAAATCATCAACGACAAGATCAGCACTAGGCAAGAGCTATGTGATTTCCTTGAAAATTTTGGAGAAATCACCCGTATAAATGACAAGTTTATTTCCCTAAAACCTTATGGAAGTGAGAAGGCTTTCCGTTTGAAAGGGCCAGTGTATGAACATGGTGCAGACTTCAAACAGATCAAGAATGACCACCTCACAAAAAAATCACCAAGCAAATTGAAGCTAAGTGATGATGAATTTCAGAAGGTCAAAACGACCCTTGCGAGACTCACCAAGTCAAGAAAAGAGTTCAATGAAGCCCTTGTTTCAAAGCCAGTAGGAAGACGAAACAAGAACCGCATCTATGGCCCCAAAACCAAGAAGCCTGCTAATAATGGAGGCGGTTCAAAAGGTGGTTCAGGTAGTGGCAGTGCGCCCAAACCTATCAAAGTAGATGAGCCAAAATCACAGTCAATCAAAACTGAGCCAGTCAAGCAGGTTGAACAACCCGCTGAAATCACAGCATCAAAAAATGATGCTAAATCAGTAGCGACATCTAGCGATAAATCACCATCTAACAATCAGGCCGATGATTCACCTGGATCAGCACCAATCATTTCAAGTGGTTCAAGTTCTGGTGGAAGTGTTGGCAGTTTGAGTGCTGAACTCAACAGACTTACCACTGAAATAGCCAACACCAGAAATCCTAAAAAGCTTGCTGAACTTGAAGCAAAAGCCGCAGGTGTGAGAGCCAAATTAAGCAGTGCTTCAATGGCAGAGCAAGTTAAGAAACTCAGAGATTCATTTAATCAGCAAGAATCCTTCAATCGTAAAAAACTCACGAAATAAGTTTCCTTAGATGAAGCGTTGCAAATGCATTCTGCATTAATGATACTCATAGTCCGTGGCCTTATCGTCATCAAAATGATCTAATTGTCAGTATGCACAAGCACACTGACACTTTCTTACAGCAGTTCGGCAAGCGGATTCGCTTCCTCAGACAGCAGTGCAATCTCTCCCAGGAAGAGCTTGCAGATCGCTCCGGCATTGATCGCACCTATATCGGCGGTGTGGAGCGGGGGGAGCGAAACATTGGACTGTTGAATGTTAAGAAATTGGCTGATGCTTTGAGTGTCAACCCCAAGGATCTTTTTGATGACAACCAACTCTGACTTTCTGAAACAAGTTCTATCTAGACTCAAGACATTTCGCTTGGAAGCTGGACTCACGGAAAAAGATGTTGAGAATCGCCTGATTCTTGGAGCTGGCTGGGTTGCATCCATAGAGGTTGGAAAAATAATTCCAACTTTGGATGTTATTGCCTCATTACTATCGGTGTACCAGAAGTCTCTAACAGATTTAGTTGAGGGGGCTGCTGGGTCTGTTCCCAAAATCTACAGAAGCATTTCCGCATCACAAAAAGGAAGTGGGATTGATATTAATTTCGCTTACTCCCATTATGATGCAATATACCATTTAGAAAATGCAACGGTTGCTGAATTCAGTTCAGTTATCTCAACATTGAGAGATGGGCTGTCACAACTCGCTGCACCAAGTGCAAATGGTGAAGCCATCAAAACTGGCAGTGTTGCAAACACATTCTTGAAAGCTGTCACCACATGGCCTGATGCCAATCCTTCAGATTTATGGTGGTTCTTGGTGTCCAGAGCGTACTGCGATCCATATAACCATCCCGCAAGTTTTTCACGAATGGATTTTTCTCAAAGCTGGAAGCGAACAGGTGGATGGGCTTTGGAAGAAATTTTGGTCAAGCACTATGCGCCAGAGCTTGCAAAACATGGAATCAACTTGTTTATTGCCGATGCAGGAAAACGACAGGCATTGATTGCACCACTCTCAAAAATTGGCCATTTAGAAGCAGATAAGATGGATGTTATGCTTACTGTTGGTTCTGGTGTTAATGAGAGGTTGATTGGTGTTGTTCATGTGAAGGCGAGCTTTGCGGAGAGAAGATCGGACGATGTTCCAATGAGTGAGATATTGGTTAAATCTGGATACATCTCTCCACTTTGGACAATGGACTGCAAATCTATGCCATCAAGTCATCCGGTCAATCGTGGGGAGCTTGGGGAAGTATTTGATGGGAATGGACAAGATCAGCGAAGTGCGAAGCGAGCCGACATAGAAACACGTAAGTATTTCTCCGGCTGCTTTTCATACAACTCTAGAACTTTGCCAACACCTGCAACTTATAAGCAGGCATTGGCAAAAGTAGAGGTTTGCAACTTCAAAAATCCTAATGATAATTTCACTCAATTCATTGTTTCTGAGCGAAATAGGATTAGAAAAGATCTTGGGATTTAATTTCTTTAACAGCTTCCAACCGTTGGTTGGAAGCATCCACATGTATTGGATCAATTTCAAATCCAATATATGAACACCCTAATTTTAGAGCAGCAATCCCAGTTGTTCCTGAACCATTAAATGGATCGAGAACAACCACCTCTTCCCCAAACTTCCCATAAGCATCAATACAACGAAACGGCAACTCTTCAGGAAATCTTGAAAAGTGCTTTACCCCATCAATTTTTTCGTTAGCAAATTCCCATACGGTTTTCACTGGTGGCGACGTTCTAAATTGATGTTGTTCTTCTTTCGTGAGAAGATAAATTGGCTCATGATAGCGATGTGGTCGACGGCACTTTCCCTCCGGCATTGGATTCTTTTTACGCCACACCACCTCTCCACGAAAAAGGTAGCCAGAATCTACTAAGCCGAGAACCATTCGATAAGGAAGCGCCAACAAGTTTCCATATTGAAGCCAGTTTGTTCCTTTTTCTGTAAAGGCTTTTCGCTTCATTCTTGGCTTTGTGTATGCCGAATTATTCGCATTCAACCCGGTTTTATCGGCACCAAGAGATGAAAAAACACGATCATCTTCCCGCCAATTGACGGGGGTATTATATGCATCGCCAATATTTATCCAAATAATGCCTTCTGGTTTTAGCTTTGGCAAAATGGATGAAAATACATCAATCAGAAATTTCAAATAATCTCTTGGATCAGCTTCTACACCCATCCCGTCAGAATGACGTTGCCCCCAATACGGTGGGCTTGTAACTACCACATCAATAGATGTATCAGGCAGATTCCTAATTAACTCTAGGCAATCGCCTTGATGAACTCGATTCAGTTGGTAAGGGCCTAGTGTCATTTGATCATCTCGTCTGGTGGCTTGGTACTTATAGTCATCATATCATACTTGTTTTGAAGTGAAAAGCACCCTCATGGCAGGCTGGTTAACGCAGACTCGGCAAAGCAAACCCATAAATAAATAAAAATTCACGATTTTGCCCAGAGCTTCATACCAATGTCACTATGTCGCAAGGTGGCATACCTCTTCAAAGTAGACAGTTCAATGTGACCAGAAATTTTGCTGATTTCAATGTCAGTGAGGTTTGTGTTTACGAAATACCAACTCACAGCACAATGCCTTAAATCGTGAATTTTGAAGTCGCTCACTTTGGCATTTTTACAGATGACCTTGAACCGAGCAGCAAGAACAGAACTGCTACTCCAATAGTCACCAAACACCAGTTGTTGACCATCTTTTTTCAACTTCATCAACCTATCTTTGATGAAATGAAAGAATTCTGGTCTTAGTGGAACTTTACGATCCTCAGCATTCTTCTTATCAGCAATCTTGGTGTTTTCTTTCGGCACAAAGATGTATGAATGATGTGGGTTTTCTTCATCCAAATGAATTTCATCCCACTTCATCAACAATGTTTCACCTGCCCGCATACAAGAATAGTATTGCCACAAGATAAGGCACTTCCATTCTTCCCGCTTCACATACATCTTGTTTGTTGCTTCTAGCAACCTATCCAATTCACCAGCTTCAAGAATCCGATCTCTTGGCTCCCAAGCTTTGGGAGGTGGA
>JACCDS010034543.1_pt1 | contig 10996 bp, 26 predicted proteins | sample 7446441 | NCBI WGS metagenome assembly JACCDS01 (sample SAMN15323445, study PRJNA562643) | freshwater metagenome | isolation source: river surface water | place: USA:Blue River Watershed | collected 2017-08-17 | reverse complement strand
GATGTGTAGGGGTTTCCAAATCTTCCAGACGAACATTCCAATTGTTTAGATTGGCAGCAGCAAGCATTTCGCTTGTTGTTTTTTCTTCTGTAAATACGGTACCCAATCCATGCCAAGCGGGTTCACGGAAAGATGCAAATGATGCAACGCCGTTTTGTGTTTCGATGTCATGTGCCATGAGTTTTCTCCTTTTTGTTGTTGATAATTTAAGTATACACCGACCCACTGACAAATGCAAATCGGGATAGTTATACATGGGATAAATCGGACATTCCTTAATGTGATTAAATTCACATGATCTTAAAGTTATGCACATAGTTATCCACAGGGCGCACGTGAAATTTTGCAGGGAATTTATAGTGAGCAGTTTACGTAGACATGCTCAGGTCCGTATTAGTAGCCCCCTACTAAATATCTATTCGGTCCACACTGGATGATAAATAAGTTACACCCTGTGGTTCAGAGACAGAATCAAAATCAATCTCGTGAATTAAATTCATTGCTGATTCTTCATCAACGGCGTTAACTGTAATTGAATATTGAACTGTAACTTCTAGTTCAAATTCTTTTGATAGTTCAAAGCCGCAAATGTTTGCAATCTCTTCTGCAACACTTTCATCAATGGTACCGTCGCTCATATTTTCTAAGGTCCAGTCTTGCATTTCGTTACGCATTCTAGAGCGCTCTGCAGCCTCACCATATGAGCGTTGTGTTACTGACTGAATGTGTGCTTCAAGTTGCTGAATGCGTTCTTTATTTTGCACAAGAGTGGTTTCTAAAAACTCTCGTGTCATGAAGTGATTATCTACTTTTGTTACTTGGTCCATGGGGGCCCTGCTTTCTGTTTGTTTGATTAATTCAATTGTACTATAGTGCACTGACAAATTCAAGGTGCCATACCCCTAGGGGATCCTTGCTAACCATAGCGTGAAACGCAAGGGGTAAGGCGGAGCAGTTTAGCGACATACTCAGGTCGTTGGATTATTTAGAGATAACGAGCCACCGCATTATAAGTGCTGGTATTAACTGTTTCCTCATCTGTCATCTTGAGAATACGAATTGCGTTTGCAATCTCCTCTTTCTGTTCGTTGTATGTGTGCTGGTGCATTGTCACATAGTCCTTTTCAGGCTCTTTAGGAAAGTCTGACTCATTAACTGTTAAATCAAAATCAACATTTAGAGTCTTGTTCCAGTTACGATAAGATGTGCGTAGGTTTTCTGCCTTTGCAAAATGAGCCATAGCGAACTTCGCTACTTCCTTCTGCCAAGCCTTACGAGCCTTCTCATACTTTGCTTCGTTTGCTTCTTGTGATGTGTAGTCTGCTTCTAGTTTAGCGAGTGATGCTTCTAGTGCCTTGATTACCTTTGGTGTTGCGATTTTAACGCTGATTGCTTTTCCTCTTGCCATGTGGGTCTGTTCCTTTTCTGTTAGTGTGGGTTGGTTGAGCAGTTTGTATTCATGCTCAGGAATTACTAATTAGATTACTTAGCCGTCCAAGTTGTATAGCGAGCCTGTCCATTGACATCTAACTTAACACGAACATTTCCGTTAGCCTGTGGGTTAATCTCTGTGATTACTCCTGTGACCTTTGACTTCTGTGTTGTGAAAGTGTCGCCTACCTTGTAAGTTGCTGTTGCTACTGCCATTTGTTTATTTCCTTTTCTGTTAGAGGGTTGTTTTCGTTATACCTAAGTATAACATTTTGGGGATAAAAATGTCAAATCCATTTCTGACATTTCTCACATTTTGAGATTACTTTGATGTCTTAACCATAGCCAAGCGACGAGAGCCGTTTGACAAAACTAGGCTAACTCTAGTAACCTTATTAGACATTGGTGTAAAACCTGCGATACGACCTGTAACGCCTGTCTTGCTTGTTGTGAATAAATCACCGATTTGGTATGTGTATCCGTTAATTGACATTGGGTCTTGCCTTTCGTTGTGGGGGTTAATTGCTTATAGTATAAGTGTAGCAGAAAAATGTCAGAAATACCAATTCTAGGAGGTTTTTAGGGTGTGTCCTTAATCACATCTTAAATGCGTGTCGCAACTTGACAAACTAGATTTTGCGGACGTGGCCCCTTTCATTGATATGCAAATAAAAGAAAAAGAAACCAAACAAAAAATATAATTTGTGTTGTATTCACTTTATCTCATTTCTTAGTTGCAGAAAAAATTATGTCACTCTTAGAGTATACACAAAGCGAGCAAGAAACGCAAGCGGATCCTGCGTTGCTAATTAGTGGAATTTGTTTATTGTTTTCAGGACACTTAGCAGCAGGACGGCCAATCATTTCTTTAACATCCGCTTGACCAATTGCAAAATTCTTAGCAAGGTATGCCATGCGAACACCGTTATTAATTTTTAGATCAACGGCAGTTTTAACATTCTCGCTGTCTGCAGAAAAATACAAACTAAGATTAGGAATGTCCTTAAGAATAAGTGCAGCGCTCTTCACACGAGTGTACACCCAAAATTGAACATCCTCATGCTTGTCAATAACTATTCTCCACGCATGTGCGTAAGTATCGTTAAAGAAGTCTCCGTCCCAATGGATACGGAATAACATCGGTGCGTCTTTCTTGATACAATCATTCTTGAAGTCAATGATCATTTCATTAAGTAAGCGGACCATAGTTTCACCGTCTGCGTCTTTAAGCAGGGACCAATTGTGTAATAGATTAACTTTTACTGTAGGGAAGACCTTTTCAAGTTTTCCTGCGTAGCAAACGCTCTCACAAACACTAGTGGCACCAGGACACGAGAAATTTTTTCCAGCAGGTAGGCCGAATGTGTTGGCAATAGCAGCCTGTTTTCCATTTTTTGTGACAAGGTTAGCCACCTTTCTATCGTTAGATCTTTTTAGTTTAAGTGTATTAGTAGTCAAGGCCTAGGCTCATTTCTAACGCAATGTCTTCGTTATAGTGTGCGGACATTTCTTCAAGTAAGCAGTGTGTGCATTTTTCTTCATAGTCATCTACTGCGTTTTCTTTGCATGAAGGGCAAGTAGTTGCATAGTAGGAATCTAGGTATTCATCGTTTTCGAATGTCATGGGGGCACGACCTTTCTTAGTAGTTATTTTTTAAGTATAGCATTTCGGACTGACATTTTCTACCTTTGCGGGTATAAGCCTTTTTAGACTTAACAGGGGTAGCCGCATTTGAACGACGCAATTCCATAAGTCTGCGTAGTTCTTCGGGAGTTTTCTTTGTTGTCATAAACTAATCTTAGCATACATAGGGCAAAAATGTCAACTTCTTAAATGTGATCAATCTCACAAAGGCGGGACGTGCATTTTTATGCGGGGAAGTGCATAAAAATACTTTTAACTACTCTTCTTCAATAAATACATACAACGGAATTGAATCAGTGTAACTATACTGCGTAACTGTTCTTTCACCAAATTCGTTTTCTGTTTGTATGTCGTAGTTATCTCCCGTTGAGTCACTCTCAATAAAAATAACTTCAACGATGTCATCTTCAACTTTGATTAAATCACCAAGCATTAACTGGTCTGGTGTTAGATTATCAGCGTGTATTAAATCCATAGTTATCATTGTAGCAGACATTTAGTTCTCCTCTGGTAGCCAAGCATTTAGGTGGTGTTGTTCGATAACTGCATAGGCAGGTGCGTGGCTCATTCCCTTATAGAATACGCCTTCTGGCATAGCAATAAATCGGTCATAGTCCTCATCATAGTATGCGTCAATAGCATCTATGCAAGGTTGCACCATAATTAGCGGTACTGGCGGATAGTGATTGCCTTGCAAGTGATAACCAATAGCCTGTTCGAGTGTTATGTCGATGTTTTCTGCTAGATCCATTGCTGTATTAAATCCCATTTACTTACCCCCTACAATTCCTGAGCGATACAAAATCTTTGTATGCATTTTGCCTGACGGCTCTGATAGATTAACTGTTCGGTATTCGTTAGCAAATCCGTGGTCTACAAATCGTTGATAAACTTCAACGGCAGATAAAGCGTCTGAGTAACGACCAACCCAATTAGGCTTAGTTTCGTTATCGTTAGTAGTAGTTACTGAGTATAGGTATTCGTTCATTAGTGTTGTTCCTCGCAGTCCTTGTCATAGTCAAATTGGCAGAAATAGCAACCCATAAACTCTAGGTGTGCTTCGCAGTAATACTTAAATTGGCTCTCATCACAACAAAAGTGTTGCTCATCAGCAATTTCATAGTATTCGGTTTTATCAATTATGTTTAGCATTATTCTCCTACCTTTACTGCTATCGTAGCATAGCGGTCTGACAAATACGCAGGTGTTCTAACCTGAATGACATAAGCCTCAGTATTTTCTCCATACCAAATTGCAGGTCGTGGAGAGGCTGATACAATTTCACCCTCAAAGTGACGATTGCGTGAGCGATAGGTTTTTCCTACAAGTAGGTTTTCGATTGTGTATAGTTTAGTAGCCATAGGGGGCAACCTTCTTTCTTTATTTAACTTGATAATACTATCCTAGCCTATACCACTGACATTTATCTACCTACTAGCGAGTAATCTTAAATAATGAGACGCTTGAGCGGTGTGATTAATCTCACATCTTAAATGACCTGTGGATAACTTGGTCTGACCTGTGGATAACTGCACGTCCAAAATTTGAGCAGTTTTAGATCTTGCTCAGGATCTCCCCTTAGCCTGGCTCCAGACTAAATCGATGTTAATTCTTTAACGCAGGCATCCCAAAATTTATTTTCGTCAAATCTTGGATTGTCTGAAGCAAACCATTCGCTAAATTCAAAAATTAAATCTTGAAATTGTTTTGAGTCAATTTCATTTGCAAATTGATTTAGAATTTTTGCAGTTTCGATGTAGTCTTTTCGTGTCATCATTATGCGACCACCTTAAGAATTGCATAGGAACCGTTTTCATTTATTTTGTTAATTTCTGGAAGTAGTGCAGGCACTAGCAGGTCCTTTAGCATTCCTTCAAGCAGTGCTACCAATTCTGAATGAGGCAGTGCAAGGGCCTGTTTTGCGATTGGATGATTCTCGTCAAATTGTGTAACGAAGTTTAGTGAGTGTTGAATTTCTACCATTGTTTTATTTCCTATTCTTTAGTTTGCTTCGGGGGTATTAAATAAAAAGAAATCTTGCTCAGCACCAAAATCGCAGTTGCAAGTTTCGACATCGAAATCGTTATCGTTTCCGAAAAAAATTAGTCCTGTTGAGTTGCACTCATCGCAGGGAATTGTCATTACGGAGTTTATCATTTATAGAACCGCCTTTCCTCTTAGTGTTCCGCTAATGCCTAGAGTGTCGCAAGCGACTTTAACAGATACGCCAACAGGGAGAGAGTTAGGGTATTGTGATACGAATTGAGCAACCGCACCCTTGCTAGGGAGTGAGATAGATTTGACAGAACCGTTAAAGGTTTCTAGTTTTACAATGTAGTTCATTTATTGACTACCTTTCTTGTTTGTTTGTATAAGTAAGTATAACAGGGGGCACTGACAAATTGGGCACTTATTTGCTTAGGCTCACTGTGATACTCGTCACATTTATTTGCTAAGGCTCATTGCCTGATTAGTCATTATTTAATTGTATAAGAGAATACTAGCAGATAAATGTCAAAAAGTCAAGACGACACGCCGTAAATGGGGGAAATAAAAGTGTGACCTTAACCACATTAGTTATCCACAGCCTGTGGAAAACGGGACGTGCAAAATTATTCGCCTTTCACGAATAAATAAGATCCATAGAATAAACAAATAAAAGAAAACCAAAATAACGCATTACCACTTGCAAAAAAGTTACTCATTTATTTTTCCTCAATTTCATTTAGTAAATCCCAAAGTATTGGCTCTAATTCTAGTGCAACTGCATCTAATTTTTCTTGAAGTGTTTTCATTTTTTATTTCTCCATTACACTAGCGATTACATCAAAATCTTTTTCTGAAAGTAGAACAGAAGCGCAACCCCAAAGACCCGCTAACCATTGGTCGCCATACTTTTCTTTAGCAAGGCTAATTGCTAATTCTCTTTTGTCGTTTTTATTCATTTACTTACCTTCCTTATACAAGAAATCCCAAGCCTTACGGCATAACACGATAGATTGGCAATTATCGCAACAGATAACGCCATGAGGGTTTAACTCAAAGTCAAAGATGTCTACCATAGTAGATGTTGCGCCACATACTGAGCGCATAGGTGCAAAGGTACTCACTTAGATACCTTCCAATCTGTCCACATAGGTAGACGCTCTGGGTCGGTATCGTTATACCAACGCTCAATGTTTTGTTCACAATCTACGCAGAAAGTAAATTGCTCATCTCCTACCTCTGAGATAGCAGACTTATTAGGGGTGTGCTCTTTGCACATTGTTAGTGTAGTCATTGGTGACCACCTTTCTTTATTTTCTTTATACTGTAAGTGTAGCAGGGGGGTCTGACAAATTGAGGGGTATAAATAGGATAAATCGGACATTGTGAGGTAGGTCACATAGTGAGGTAGGTCACATTTAGGGGGTAATTATAACGATTGCGTAACATTACTATTATTATGGGCGTGTCGATTTGACACGTGCTATGTCCGATATGTCCGATTTGGTATGTGGTCTAAATCACACACGACACGCCGATGTAGGACTTGACTTTTGGGGTATTGTGTGCTAGTATTCTACTATACAAAATAAGAAAGGAAGTTAAAATGACTTCACTAACATTAGAACAAAAAATTGCTAAGGCTGCTCACATGGTAGCAAATGGAGAGGTAGTATCCTTTAGAGGTGCCTCATTCGATACATACATGAAGGTTGAGCGTATGGCTAACCGCATTAAGCAGGAACGCGAGTTCCCACAGTGCCCATGCGGGGAGTGTGAATAAAATGGCGATGTATGTGCACACCTGCGAATTTTGCGGGGATACAGGTATCATCATCCTTGATAAGAATGAGACCCGCATAGACCCTTGCAAATGCTAAGGGTTTTAGGTAGTTAACAAGTATTAAAGATCATAGTCTTATGGGCGCACTATTATTTTAGTGTGCTTTTTTGTATAGCATGTATCATACATCTGGACAAAATATTCAGATTTTAGGCTATTTGGGTTTTATAAAATTTTTCAGAATTGTGCTATAATGGTTTTTATGACAGAAGAAATCATTAAGCCTAAGTTGTGCTGCGACACATGCTCATGCACAAATAGCCACAGTTCAGTCCCACCTTCAGACGAAGAGTAATCAAGAATCTCGCCAATGACCATACACATAGATGGCTTGGAGCGATCAGGAAATACATTCTTGGCTGCTGCCGTATCTCTTATTCTTGAGATAGACGCAGTTGCTGAAAAGTATCACCTAGTGTCTGCTCTTGAAGAGAGAGACAAATCTCTAGCATACGTAATTCCAGTTAGAGACGTACTTCCTTCAATAGTTTCAGCAAAGTTATATAGAGACTATCAGTGGGACAACAATCTTCCAAGACAAGATAAACTTCTTGGCAGGAAGCATGAAAGAACTGGGGATCCAAAAGAACTTATAGAGCGATATGCAGAATATATAAATTACTTAATAGATCACAACGAACTGTTTATTGCACCATTTCACGAATTCACAAAAGATCCCAATAGGGTAGTAAAAACAATAACAAAAAGGTTTCCAGAATACTCTGTTAAGCAAAATATGACGGTAGAGCAGATATTAAAGGTTTGCGAGAAATACTATCCGTCAAAGAATCAATACTTAAGTAATTTTCCTCGTGATCATGCAAAAGAGCACGGTGAAGTAAAAGAAATGTTCTTATCTAACTATGCAAAAGAACTAGAAGAGATTCAGAACAATATAAACGAACTGTACAATCGATACTACAAGGAGGAGTCTGCATAATGGGAATACTAGACAATCTTGAAAATGCTTGGGATGATAATTTTGAATTTGAATCTACGCCTATGAAGGAAATAGACAACATGGGCAGAGAAGAAACATCCTTGTCTGTAAAATTATTTTCAGAAACCTGTTGTTCTAACTGTGAGTGTAAAAATGGATAGCGATCAACAAAAATTAACTCCAGAACAGGTGCAAGCAATACTACTATTTCAGATTGAGCAAAAACTTAGAAATAGAATTGCATTGCAAGTAGAGTCAAAATTTCACGGTAAGTATCACAATGAATCGCACGAGATAGCGCAATTCATAAGAAATATGGTCTAAAAGAACCTATACTCATCTTCTTGTTCTATATCTCCAAAAATATCTTTATTAAATAGAGCAAGATTCTTTTTTGTTGCAAGTATAAAGGTTGTTGAAAAATATCGAACTACATCGTTTGTAACTTGTGTTGTGCCGTGAAGGATGTTTCCTCCGTGTAGCACCAAAGATCTAGCCTTTGGCTTGTGAATTAAGCCAAGGTTTGGATAGTTAACCGCACCACCCTCATAGTCGTCATTGTAGTATATAACAACTCCGTACATAGGCTTAACAATTTCTTTTGCTGGCTCATTGTCTGGACTGTAATATTTGTTTTCTGGATCATAATCCTTATGTGGCATCATAAAGTTTGTTTTTAGGTGTCTATGCAAACTAATAGGGTTGATAAGATAAAAATTTGAAAAAAGACTTTTAACCTTTTCATCAATCTGTGCAAAAACTTCTGGCTTTTGTCCAATATAAATTTTTCCGCTAAAAAAATCTGATACTTTTACATCTTCTGACCACCAAGAAGACTCTTCCAAAGATTTAGCATATGCCAAAACATCTTGCTGCTGATCAACAGTTACGAAGTCTTCTATTTCATAAACACTTGGAGATAAAACATTAATCTTCATCTACTAGTTCCCACATACGGATATCAACAAATCCGTAGCGAGAAAGATCTGCTAATTCCTGAGTATCTGCTTCAATTACAAGTCTGATATTTGACTCGATGTCAAATCCTGGATTGTATTCTTTCTTAGCATTTTCTAGATATGTTTCCTTGATTGTCTCAAGAATTGGCTTATAGTAAAACTTAGGCAAGTGCGCCACTCTCCTTCAACTTGTCATAGATGTTTGACATCATGAATGCAAGGCTTGCTTGGCTTTGTTCAATTTGTGTTTCTAGAGTAGCAGCATCGATGCCAGCCTGTAGGCCCATTGCTCTATTGTCTGAGTTGATGCTTTCCATCATTATATCTATTGCTTGATCTTTTGTCATTTACTGACCCTTTCTCTCGGATTCAATTGTATCATAAATTCGTCTTTTTGCCAAATCGACTTGATCGGCTGAGACATCATTATATATGGTTTTTCTATTATTTTTTAAAGAAGATATAGCCACCGTACCTGTTCCAGCCATGAGGTCTGCCACAGTATATCCTTCATTAGAAAATGTACGAACAAGGATATCTGAAAGTTTCGACGGTATGGCATCGGAAACAAACCCCTTTTCTGCATACCTAATAACATCAGTATCTAATTCCCAGTCAATAGGCAATACAAGACTATCTAAGGAAGATAGATCATGCCTAGTTGACCTATCTTTGGTAATGTACAAAATAGGGTTTATCTCATTTCCGCTTATCGCCTTTACAAAAGAACTTTGCTCAAAATTCCAGACAAGCATTCTATTTATCGTCAAGCCTGTTTCATCCATAATCATTTTTATAATCTCAAACAATGATCTGGTGTTTGGCAAAATTAAAAGTATGGCCCCAGAATCTTTTAGCGCATCGCTCATGCTCTTAAGATACTGAATAATTGATTTGCAAAAATTTTCAGAATTTTCTGTATTTTGAATTTGTAGACTAGGGTCTCCGCCATAGTTTTCTATATTTCTGCCAATAAAAGGTGGATGGGTTATAAAAAGATCAACCGAACTTGGCTTCAAAAAACTTTTTCTGGCATCTTTGCAGTAAAACTCTATATCCACAATGACCTACTTGTTTGTGCTGATATTGGGATTTCCAGCAAATATCTCATTTCTATATGTATAGTAATCGATATGCTTAGGATCAACCCACCAGTCTTCGCTATTGGTTTGGCCTATAAGTTTATAGTTCAGGCTGCTTAAAATTTCTCTTTGAGCATCCCTCATAGATGCTCTCTTGTAGTTCTCGCAAAGGTCATGCTCAATAATTATAACTGAAAACCTATACTCTAGCATGGGCAGTGCAACCAATGCCAATAGGCAGTTTCCTTTATCGTGTCCATCAATATCTATCTGCAAAAAATCAATATTTTTTGGAAAGTTATTTTCTTCAAAGTATGTCTTATAGTCAAAAGTTAGGGCATCAGCGTTAATACATTTGTTTATGCGTTCTGAAGAGTTATATCCTTCAGCAACGCTTTTCTCAATTTCAAGACCAAGGCCTTTCCAGCCAAACTCAGATTCTAGAAGCGATGTGTTGCTTTCTCTGTATGGATCTCCAGAACCTAACTCTACATAAAACCCATCACGCTTTTCGTTGGTCATAGATATCACAAACGATTCTTGAAATGCAGAACTTTTACTATCTTTGTAGTTGATCATATGTTCATTATATCAGAGTAGCCTAATTCCAAGAAATCTCTTGGTCGTATGTTACAGAATACTCTCCTGTAAAAATTTCTGCATATGAAATTATGTCTTTATTGTATCTTGTTAGCGTTGATAGGCCTACTTTGTCACATAGATACTTCATACCCTGGACTAGTGGCTCAAACTTCATCCCCTGGTCTTCTAAGGCCTTATTAAGGGTATCCATGTAACGTGCCTTGCCGTATCTTTTAGAAACAAATGCTTGATCAACATAATCAAACCTTGCTTGTGCATCATTTCTTCTTGCAATGTCCGAATTGTCCATTATGTACCTTACTGCATCATGATCCATCCGTGTAGACCAGTTTCGCATGTTATCGCTGTATTTCTCCATGTTCTTGAGAGTTGAATCAGCAAAAGCCATGCGTATAAGGTCTTGTTCGGATAGGTCAGCCTCTATTGCGAACGAAATCAAAAAAGCGGTTGCGAAAGGAAACTTGTCGCTATATGTCGAAACGCCGAAGTGCACATTCGGATTAAACG
>JACCDS011354557.1_pt1 | contig 10999 bp, 7 predicted proteins | sample 7446441 | NCBI WGS metagenome assembly JACCDS01 (sample SAMN15323445, study PRJNA562643) | freshwater metagenome | isolation source: river surface water | place: USA:Blue River Watershed | collected 2017-08-17 | reverse complement strand
CTCAAAAGCATTACCAGTAAGGAATTGAAGGATTTTGACCTTACCCACGAGCAGTACAATGTGCTCCGAATTTTAAAGGGAAAATACCCCGATCAACTTTGTGTGAAAGACATAGCACGCCGTATGATTGAGAAAAGTTCCAATGTACCTCGTATTATTGACAGGCTAGAAATTAAAAAATTGGTTAAAAGAACGGTATCTGAATCGGACAAGAGAGAGACCCTTATTACTATTACAAAAAGCGGATTATCTATCCTAGAATCCAGTACCAGTAAGCTTAATGCCCTCCATAAATCATTGGAAACGATTACTGAAAAAGAAGCTGAGCAACTCAATAACTTACTTGAAAAATTACGGGTCAACGAAATAGAATAATTTTTTTGTTTCAATAGATGTACATACACATAAAATAAATTGCACATGAAAACCGATTTACATTTAGCAGCAAATAGAGGTCACGTAAAATTTGATTGGCTAGACACGTACCACTATTTTAGTTTTGGGCAGTACAATAACCCTGCGCGCGTTCATTTTGGTGCACTCCGCGTTATCAATGATGATCATATTGATGCAGGCATGGGTTTTGGCATGCACCCGCATGACAATATGGAAATTGTAACCATTCCATTAGAAGGAGATTTACACCATAATGATTCTACGGGTCGTGATGAAATCATTAGAGCCAACGACGTGCAAATTATGAGTGCTGGCTCTGGTATTTACCATAGTGAGTACAACGCTAATAACGATAAGCCAGTTAAACTCTTTCAGATATGGGTTTTTCCAAAAGAAAAAAACATCAAGCCACGTTACGAGCAGCAAACTTATAATGCACTTGACCGTGTAAATAAATTTCAAACGGTTGTAGCACCAGATGATGACAACGCTGTTTGGATCAATCAAGACGCCTGGTTTTCATTAGGTGATTTTGATGCCAACCAAACACAGTCTTACAACCTACATAAATCTGACAGTGGTGTGTATCTCATTGTAGTTGACGGGAAGGTAAAAATTGGTGAGCAGGAACTTAACAAAAGAGACGCCATTGCTATTACAGAAACAACATCTTTTGAATTTACGGCTACAGCAAAAACTTCTTTACTCGTGATTGAAGTTCCAATGAAGTGGTAATTATTTATAACCTAACATTTTAAAAATAAAAAACATGTCAAATTACATTTTAGACCCAATGCACAGTGAAATTACTTTTAAAGTAAAGCACTTAATGATTACCAATGTTACAGGAAGTTTTCAAAATTTTTCTGCAAGCATGACAGCTGCTTCAGAAGATTTTTCGGATGCTGCTATTAGCTTTGAAGCAGCTATAGCTAGTATTTCAACAGGTAATGAGCAAAGAGACACGCACCTTAAGAGTGAAGAATTCTTTGATGCTACTAATTTTCCTACCTTAAGTTTTGTATCAAGCTCATTTACAAAAAAAGCAGGATCAAATTATACGTTAACAGGTAATCTTACAGTTAAAGGTGTTACTAAAGAAGTTACACTTGATGTAGAATTTGGTGGCACTATGACCGATTTTTATGGTCAGTTTAAAGCTGGTTTTGAAATTAGCGGCACTATTAATAGATCTGAATTTGGTTTAACTTGGACTGCTGTAACAGAAGCAGGTGGTGTTGTTGTAAGTGATGAGGTTAAATTACACATGGCGGTGCAAATGATTAAACAAGCTTAATTTTATTAGTTAATCACATTAATTTATACCTTATGAATTATTTAAAACAAGCCCCTAGTCTTTTATTGGCTTTTGTATTTGTTGTATTTGGTGCTAATTACTTTTTTAATTTTATGCCAATGCCTGCACCAACAGGTAATGTAAAAGCATTCTTTGATTTGTTTTATCCAACTAAGTATTTGTTGGTTATTAAAACACTTGAAGTTGTTGTTGGCCTTTTATTGTTATATAAACCTTTGCGAGCACTTGGTCTTTTATTACTTGCACCTATTGTAGTGAACATTTTATTATTTGAATTGTTAATTGCACAAGCGCCTGGTATTGGTGTATTGCTTTTGCTTTTAAATGGTATTGCTATCTATCAGCATAAAGAAAAATACATTCATATAATAAAATAGGCATCACACCTTATGAACATAGAAATTATTTCAGGAAGCCCACGCTCTCAAAGTGTAACAAATAGGGTAGCCGTTTTTTTACAAAAAGAACTCGCAAGTAAAACAAGTCATAACATAGGCCTAATCGATGTACGTGAATGGAATATGCCACTTTTAGAAAATGTAATTGGCGCCCCTGATCAGGCCCCAACACATTTACAACCGCTGGCCAGCCGTATGTTTGCTGCCGACGCCTTTATTTTGGTAACGCCAGAGTACAACGGAAGCTATTCGGCGGCGCTTCAAAACCTATTGGACCATTTTCCCAAGCAAAGCCGCAAGGCATTTGGCTTAGTAACCGGGTCTCCGGGTGGTTTGGCGGGTGCTAGGGCAAGCCAACAATTGTTATTATTGGTACCGGCCTTATTTGGTATAGCTGCCCCTAACATGCTACTTATCCCATTTTTAGACCAAAAATTCTCTCCTGAAGGGGAATTAACAGATCCGGCCTTTCAAAAATCGGTGGATACGTTTACCAAGGAGTTTATTTGGTTAGCTGAGGCCTTACAGGCAAAATAACCGGTAAAATAGAGCTCATATTTAATTGTAAGGAAGTGGCGAAGTTATTAACTTCGCCACTTCTCATTAATACCTACCATGAGCGACGATATCAAACACGAATGTGGCCTCGCCTTTATTCGTTTAAGAAAGCCTTTTTCTTACTACCTGCAAAAGTACGGTAGCGTAACCTACGGCCTCAACAAACTGTACTTGTTAATGGAAAAACAGCACAATCGTGGCCAAGATGGCGCCGGTATTGCGTCTGTAAAATTAAATATAGAAGCAGGTAATCCGTATTTGCACAGAATGCGCAGCAGCGCACCGCAACCGATTGCCGATTTATTTTATACTATTGGTCAGGAAATTCAGGAATTGGAAAAACACCAACCTGATATCAAAAATCATCCGGGTTTAATGAAAGGTCATTTACCTTTTTTAGGTGAATTGTTACTCGGCCATTTAAGGTATGGTACACAAGGCAAAAACAATGTTGAGTTTTGTCACCCGTTTATTAAAAGAAATATTTCTCCTGGAAAAAATTTAGCCCTCGCAGGTAATTTTAATCTCGTTAATACCGACGATTTATTTGCTCAAATAAATTTTGAACCTGGTGCTTTTCAAAAGCAAAGTGATTTAGCGGCCATGATGGAAGTGGTGCATCATTTTTTGGTGCAAGAAGATGATAAAAATCCTAACGCAGCTAATATTGCAAATATTTTAAAAAATGCAACACCCATGTTTGATGGTGGTTACACCATTGGCGGCCTGCTAGGTAACGGTAGTAGTTTTGTAATGCGAGATGCACATGGTATTAGACCTGCCTACTATTATGTTTCAGACGATGTTATTGTAGCAGCAAGCGAACGTGCTGCCATCAGAACAACCTTTAATGTGGGTGAAAATGAAGTGAAAGAATTGATGCCAGGTACTGCTATTATTGTTGATCCTAATGGTGAATATAAGATTGAGCAAATTCTAGCACCTAAAGAAAGAAGGGCTTGTAGTTTTGAACGCATATATTTTTCTAGAGGTAGTGACGAAAAAATTTATAGAGAGCGAATCGCTCTTGGTAGATCATTAAGTGAAACGGTACTTGAAAGGATCAATCATGATTTAAAAAACACCATCTTTTCTTATATTCCTAATACCGCAGAAGTTGCATTTTATGGACTTGTAAAAGGAATGGAAGCCTACTTAAATAAAATTAAGGTAGAGCGCATTTTAAGTTGGGGTAAAGATTTTACCCCCGAGAAATTAGAAGAAATGGTGAACCGAAAAATTCGCCAAGAAAAAATTGCTATTAAAGACGTTAAGCTTCGCACTTTTATTACAGAAGATGCGAATCGAAACGAAATGGTACAGCACGTGTACGATATTACTTATGGTACTGTGCGCAGTGGTGAAGACACGCTTGTAGTTATTGATGATAGCATTGTTCGTGGTACTACTTTAAAAGAAAGTATTGTTCGAATGCTTTCAAGACTCAATCCTAAAAAAATTATTGTAGTATCGTCGGCTCCACAAATCAGATACCCCGATTGTTATGGAATAGATATGAGTAAGCTTGGTGATTTTATCGCTTTTAAAGCAGCTGTAGCATTACTTCAAGACACCGGGCAAGGACATATTTTAACTGAAGTGCATGAAAAAATAAAAGCACTAGACGCAGCTGGTAAACTACACACCGAAAACGTTGTACGTAATATTTACAAGCCATTTACAACACTTCAAATTTCAGATAAAATTGCCGCACTAATTACGCCATCAGAAGTGTCTACACCAGTAGAAGTTATTTATCAGAGCATCGAAGATTTGCATGTATGTTGCCCTACCAATACCGGCGACTGGTATTTTACAGGCAACTATCCAACACCAGGTGGAAATAAAGTAGTGAACAAGGCATTCTTAAATTATATTGAAGGGAAAAACGAACGCGGGTATTAATAAGGAACAACGTAACTTTAAAATATGTCTGAAGTAATATTTTTAGGTAGTATCTTTTGTTCCTTTATAACAGCATACATTTTGTTTTTTAGATTGCCTGATTATCAGCAGTTTTCTGGACGGGTTCTTGGGTTTTCGATGTTGTTTTTTTCTTTAGGTGCTGTTATTTATTTACTAATTTATACAGGATGGATTATCAAAGTGCCTTATCTTTTTAAGTCTGCTGCACCTATTAATTTTTTAATTCCACCCTTTGCTTATATCTATATTAGGTCTGTTTTAAAAGATGAGCAAAAATTTAAAGCCTCAGATTATTATCATTTTGTTCCAGCTATACTTGTATTTATAAATTATATACCTGTTTACTTTATGCCTGCAACAGAAAAACAGGCACTGGTACAATCGATTGTTGATGATTTTTCACATACTTATTTATCAGGTAATGGCTATGTATCTGACAAATATTTGTTTATCTGCAGAATGGCTCAGTCTATTCTTTATTTATACTTTCAGTGGAAATTAGTGTTAAGCTACAAGAAAGAACTTTTATTAGATAAGTATACTGGGCACACAAATGAGGTCCTTAAATGGCTTAAAACATTTAATATTTTATTTACAACATCTATTTTTGGATACATCCTCTTATTCATCATTGTTGCTGCAGATCCTAAATTGGGAAATTCCGAGCAGGTTTTAATGATTCCAGGCTACGTTCTTTCATTTAGCTTTTTGGGGCTTAGCACTTATTTGCTGATTCACCCTCAAGTGCTTTTTGGTTTACCCTATTTTAAAAGTAGCACAGTTAATAGTTTGCATGATTTGCACATTGCAAAACGTGACCCAGTTCCGGCACCTAAAGATTACGATGAGGAGATATATGCATTAAAAAAACACTTTGAGGAAATAAGGCCTTATTTGAGTAATGCGCTAAATATTAATGAAGTTGCTGTCGATTTAGATATTCCTGCTAGGGAACTTTCATTTATTATCAATCAGCACTTTAATCAACGCTTTACAGATTTTGTAAATATGTACCGTATAAAGTATGTCAATCAAAAAATTAAGGCTGGGTATTTGAACAAATTCACCATCGAATCTTTATCTAAAGAAGCCGGTTTTTCTTCAAAGAGCACATTCAATGTTGCTTTCAAAAAAGTTAACCAATGTACGCCATCTGAATACATTGCTTTATATGCTGCTCAGCAGTAAAATAGGTTAATAACCAATCACAAGTTCTGTTTTCCGAACATCGCACTTCTATTTTTCATTTTCTTTTCTTTAGACTTTTCTGTAAAGCCAGAAAAAGGCATACAGAGTTATGTCTAGAAATCAATGCTTTACTGAGTTAGGGTAATATTATTTAATATGATTGTCGAGATTAGACATCTGTCTAAGTTCCGGGCAGGTTTAATGTCACAAATATTGCGTGATTTTCAGCGTTTTATACGCCGAACCATTAAACTAATTATTTATTAATCACAATAATCCAAAAATATTGCTGCGGAATAGTGTTTTTGCATTATTTATTTTGTTAATGTGTTTATCTCAGGCGGAGGCTCAGGATCCACATTTTTCACAATTTTATGCATCTCCTCTAACCTTAAATCCAGCCTTAACCGGCCTATTTGCAGGGGAGGGTCGGATCTCATCTACCTATCGCAATCAGTGGCAGTCAATTAGTAATCCCTTTACCACTGGAACCGTTGCTTTTGATACAAGGGCACTTCGGCGTGTTTTTAAAGAGCAAAATGTTTTTGGTTTAGGCGGTATGGCACTTTATGATCAATCCAATAATGGAGGACTCAGATCGAGATACCTAGCATTTACAGCAGGGTATAATCAGCAATTGGATAAATACGGACATCATAGGTTGGGTATTGGTTTTCAAGCATCTTTTGTTTCGAAAAGCATTGACTACACCAAATTTCTATTTTCAAGACAGTTTACACCCATTGGATTTGACCCTAGTTTACCTACTGGGGAACCTAGGTCTACGCTCAATGTAAATTATCCAGATATGGGTACTGGAATATTGTACTCCGGCATTAGCAACACAGAACAGCAGTGGTACATTGGTGCATCTTATTATCATGTTACACGCCCCAACGAATCTATGACAGGTGGGGAAGCAAAACTTTCACCTCGTACTACTATCCATGCAGGGTATAATTTTTCTGCGAATGAAATGAGTAAACTTTATTTCAGTGGTCTTTATATGAATTCTGCTATTTCATCAGAAGTAATGCTTGGTTCTATCTATCAGCAGTATCTAGACTTTTATGAAAAAAAATCGAGTGTCTTAGCAGGTGTTTATTACCGCCACAATGAATCTATTATTCCATATGCAGGATTAGAGTCTGGTGATTTTCAAATTGGATTATCCTACGACATCAATATTTCTTCGCTTCGAACTGCTAGTCAAAGTAGAGGAGGCTTTGAACTTAGTTTGCAATATGTATTTGCAAAAGATCCAAGTAAAAACGCAGTTCCAAAATGTTATAATAAATTTTAGTTGGTTCATTTATGAGGGGAAAATTATTCAACATAAAAAATTTACTGCTTGCTATTTTTATAGTGGGCTCTATTTTTTATGCACCTCATGCTAATGGGCAAGCAGCTACAATGACGGCTAATATCACAACTGTATGTGCGGGGAGTGCAAGTCCTATCATCAAATTTACTTACACAGGAACAGGTAATGAAGGTACAGCACCTTACACGTTTACTTACAAAATAAATAATGGACCGGATCTCACTGTTACAACAGTAACAAATGATACTGTAAGTATATTTGTCCCAACAAATATTGCTGGTGATTATACGTATAGTTTAATTAAGGTTAGAGGATCACTTGTTGAGACGGATTTAATTAGTTCAGAAATTAAATTTACAATTAATGCGGCTCCAACAGTACCTGTAGTAACAGGAACAACCATTTTATGCGTAGGAGGGACATCGCGGTTATCATCAGATTCTTTAGGCGGTACTTGGAGTTCAAGTGATGAAAGTATTGCAACAGTTGAACCTGATGGTGATGTTATTGCTCACGCCGCAGGGCAGGTTGCTATTTACTATACCATTACGAATTCAAATGGCTGTTCTTCAACGGCAATTACAACCGTAACAGTTTATCCAATTCCAACTATCGAACAAATTACAGGCACTTCAGATGTTTGTATTGGAAATACTACAACATTTACAACAGCTACTACGGGTGGTACCTGGACTTGGACAAGCAGTACGACAAACGTTGCAACAATAAATGGTTCTGGCATTATAAATGGTGTTAGTGCAGGTACCGCTACCATTACCTATAATTTTACCAATTCACAAACGAGTTGTTCTGCATCTGCAACAAAAATTGTAACCGTATTGGCTGTGCCAACTGTTGCAGATATCCAAGGAACATTTTCTCTTTGTAAAAACACTACAACTACATTAACCAATAGTACTGCAGGAGGTGTTTGGTCTTCTAATCTTACAAACATTGCAACAGTTGGTTCAAGTACAGGTGTTGTAACAGGCGTAAGTTCAGGAACTGCAACAATTTCTTATTCGGTAACAGGAGAAAATGGTTGTATTACAACTGTAAGTCAAGCTGTTCAGGTATCTGCACCAAATGTAAATCCGATATCACTAACAGCTACATCACTTTGTGTCGGTGGCACAATTACAGCAACTTCAACAACTGGAGGTGGCACATGGACAACTACTAATACTAATATTGCGACCATTAATTCGAGTGGCGTAGTAACTGGTGTAGCTGCAGGTACTGCAACAATTGTATATACAGTTACTTCAGGTGGTTGTAGTAATTCAACTGCCATAGGGATAACAGTTTTGGAGCAGCCTGTTCCTACATTTACATTCACAGATAATCCGTGTTCTGGTGCTTCTGTAGGATTTACTTCATCTGTTACTGGAACAGGGCCATATACGTACTCTTGGAATTTTGGTGATGGAAACACATCGACACTGCAAAATCCTTCACATGTATTTACATCACTTGGTTGTGGAACTGCAACATTCAATGTTACACTTACCATTACAGATGCGAGTGGTTGTAGTAATAGTATCGTGAATACAATTACTGTTAAACAGCAGCCAAGTGTAGATTATAGAGATCTTCAAAATCCTTTAAGACAATTTAATAATTGTGGTTTACCTGTATCCAGTAATTCATATGTGATTAATGTCGACAAAACATCTTCATCATCAAATTGCATATCTTCTTATACCATTAATTGGGGTGATGGTTCGTCAATTGCATCAGACGTACAATTACCATTAAGTCACACTTACACAAGTGCAGGTTCATATAATTTAGTGATCACAGCTTTAAGCTCAAATGGATGTACTATTTCAAAAACAATAGTTGTAAAAAACATAGGCAATCCAAGAGGAGGACTAGTCAATCCTGGTAATACTGAAAATCTATGTGCACCAACTTCACCAGTCGAATTTGCTATTTCAAGCTGGGCGCTAAATTTACCTGGAACAAAGTATGAGTTAGATTATGGCGATGGAACAAAAGTTACATATACTCAGGAGCAAATGGTTGCTTCAAGTTATTATAATGCTTCCAATCCTTCCGCATCTAGTAATTTTCCGGTACCACATATATATACAGCAGCTACTTGCCCTGATATTACCATTCGAGTTAGACTTTTAATTATTACTGCATGTGGTTCTACTCCAGCAGATATTTATGTAGGTCCAATATTAGCAAAGCCAACCTCGAATTTTACTGTTGCATCAAAAACATGTGTTGGTTCTCAATTAACATTTACTAATACAACAGTATCTGGGAAAAATTATGACTTTAATTCAAACGCATGTAATTCATTAACTAAATATTCTTGGAACTTTGGTGATGGATCTCCAGTTGTAGAAACTGATTATATAACATCACCTCTAAATACAACGCACACCTTCACTGCAGCAGGTACTTATTCTGTTACATTAACAACAGAAAGCTATTGTGGTGTTTCTACAAAAGTCCAATCAATTTGTGTTGAGCCAACTGCTATAACGCCTGTTTTTACACTTGATACCGAAGAAGGTTGTGGACCACTCACGGTAACTGCCACCAATGGCACAAATACCTCAAATACTTGTCCAACGCCACCTACTTATTTATGGGAAGTAACATACGCTTCCGGATATTGTGGAACAGGTAATGGGTCATGGAGTTTTACAGGTGGATCTAGTTCTAGTTCAGCAAATCCAACATTTAGTTTTGTAACACCAGGAACGTACACCATTAAATTGACATCAACTAATGCTTGCGGTAGTGCTAGCGTTACAAAGACTGTAATTGTAAAACAGCCGCCAACGGTTTCACTCGCTACTATAAACAATTTCTGTAATAGTAGTAGTTTAACACCATCTGCAACGGTAGTAAGTTGTGCACCAAATACTAGCACACTCACTTATGCTTGGACATTTACGGGTGCTACTACAACATCATCTAGCAGCTCGTCACCTTCTGGAATTAGTTATGCTTTGCCAGGTAACTATGCTATTTCATTATCAGTTTCTAATGAATGTGGTACAACATCTGCAACTAGCAATACATTTACGGTGCTACCCAATGGTCAGGTGAATCAGCCAGATAATCAAGTGGTATGTAATGGTGCAGCAACTTCGGCTGTTATTTTTGGAACTAACAATGTAGGTGGCTCAACAACGTATGCTTGGTCCAACAACACTACTTCTATTGGACTTGGTGCAAGTGGTACGGGAAATATTAATTCATTTTTTGGTGTTAACACTGGGTCTTCTCCAGTTATTGGAACGATAACAGTAACACCAACCTATACGAGCGGCCTTGTAAGTTGTGTGGGATCAGCAAAACAATTTACCATTCAAGTAAACAATGTTGCAGCAGGAACTATTGGTTACAACCAAACTATTTGTAATGGCGGAGATCCATTTTTACTCTTTAATGTTGTCAGTGGAACTGGTGCAGGCTCTGTAACATACCAGTGGCAATCATCTACAAATAATAGTACTTGGTCAAATATAAATGGAGCTACTAATTCAACATATGATCCACCTTCAGGTTTAACAACAAGCACTTTTTATAGAAGAATAACCATTTCAACTTTAAATGGTTATAACTGTAGTTCAGTACCATCAAATGTTGTACTTGTAACTGTTCAATCTGTAGTATCAAATGGCTCTATTGCTACCAATCAAACTATTTGTACGGGTGGTGATCCTAGTTTGTTTACAAGTGTTTCACTTGGTTCTGGATCAGGTACTATTTCTTATCAATGGCAATCATCTACTACAAGTACGTCTACTGGATTTTTAAATATTTCAGGAGCTACTAGCTCTACTTATGATGCACCATCAGGACTTACTGCAACAACTTATTACAAGCGTTTAACACGTAGTATTCAAAATGGATATGCTTGTT
>JACCDS010243497.1_pt1 | contig 11001 bp, 9 predicted proteins | sample 7446441 | NCBI WGS metagenome assembly JACCDS01 (sample SAMN15323445, study PRJNA562643) | freshwater metagenome | isolation source: river surface water | place: USA:Blue River Watershed | collected 2017-08-17 | reverse complement strand
ACCTCGCTGGTGGCCAGCGTGCTCAGCGAGGGTGGCCTGGACCCGACCTTCGTGATCGGCGGCCAGCTGCTTGCTGCCGGCGCGAACGCGCGGCTGGGGCAGGGCGAATTCATCGTGGTGGAGGCCGACGAGTCCGACGCGTCGTTCCTGAACCTGCTTCCCATCCTGGCGGTGGTGACCAACATCGACGCCGACCACATGGACACCTACGGCCACGACTTCGCGCGTCTGAAGGCGGCCTTCGTCGACTTCCTGCACAAGATGCCGTTCTACGGCTCGGCGGTGCTGTGCGCGGACGACCCCGGCGTGCGCTCGATCCTGCCGATGATCTCGCGCCCGGTCATCACCTACGGCCTGGACGAGGGCGTGCAGGTGCGCGCGGTGGACGTGCAGGCGCTGCCCGGCGGCCAGATGCGCTTCACCTGCCAGCGCCGCAACGGCGTGACGCTGCCGGACCTGCAGATCACGCTGAACCTGCCCGGCGAACACAATGTGCGCAATGCGCTGGCGGCCATCGCCATCGCCACCGAGCTGGAGCTGCCGGATGCGCCGATCGTCGCCGCGCTGGCGAAGTTCGGCGGCGTGGGCCGGCGCTTCCAGCGCTGGGGCGACCACCCGGCGCGCGACGGCGGCCAGTTCACGCTGATCGACGACTACGGCCACCATCCGGTCGAGATGGCCGCGGTGATCGCCGCCGCGCGTGGTGCCTTTCCCGGCCAGCGCCTGGTGCTGGCCTTCCAGCCGCACCGCTACACCCGCACCCGCGACTGCTTCGAGGACTTCGTCAAGGTGCTGGGCACGGCGGACGCGGTGCTGCTCACCGAGGTCTATGCCGCCGGCGAGGCGCCGATCGTCGCCGCCGACGGCCGCGCGATGACGCGTGCGCTGCGGGTGGCCGGCCGGGTCGATCCGGTCTTCGTCGACGACATCGCCGAGCTGCCGCAGGTGATCCTGGAGCAGGCGCGGGCCGGCGACGTCGTCATCGCGATGGGCGCCGGCTCCATCGGCGGCGTGCCCGCCAAGGTGATCGAGCGGCTGAACGATCTGTTGAAGGAGCGTGCGTGATGAGTGCCCAGGAACCTGTCGTGACCGTCGATGTCCGCGCGCTGGGCAAGGTCGCCGTGCTGATGGGCGGCACCTCCGCCGAGCGCGAGATCTCGCTGATGAGCGGCGCGGGCGTGCTGGCGGCGCTGCGCGCGCGCGGCGTCGACGCGCAGGCCTTCGATCCGGCCGAGCGCGACCTGCACGAGCTGCGCGAGCAGGGCTTCGCCCGCGCCTTCATCGCGCTGCACGGCCGCCACGGCGAGGACGGCTGCGTGCAGGGCGCGCTCGAGATGATGGGCATTCCCTACACCGGCTCCGGCGTGATGGCCTCGGCGATCGCGATGGACAAGGTGATGACCAAGCGCGTCTGGATCGCCGAAGGCCTGCCGACGCCGGCGCACGTGCGCCTGGCCCCCGAGGAGCAGTCGCCCGAGGCGATTGCCGCGCTGCCCGCGCGCCTGGGCCTGCCGCTGATCGTCAAGCCGCCGCGCGAGGGCTCGTCGATCGGCGTGACCAAGGTGCTGGAGGCGGCGCAGGTGGCCGCGGCGGTCGAGGAATCGCTGCGCCATGACCCGGACGTGCTCGCCGAGGCCTTCATCGCCGGCGACGAGATCACCTGCCCGGTGCTGGGCGAGGGCGAGAGCGCGCACGCGTTGCCGGTCATCCGTATCGTGCCGCCCGAGGCCGGCTACGACTACCAGAACAAGTACTTCACCGACGAGGTGCGCTACCTCTGCCCGAGCGGCCTGCCCGAGCACGAGGAGCGCGAGATCCAGCGCATCGTCGTGGCGGCCTACAAGGCGCTGGGCTGCCGCGGCTGGGGCCGCGCCGACCTGATGATCCGCGCCAGCGACCGCCAGGCCTTCCTGCTGGAGATGAACACCTCGCCGGGCATGACCGGCCACTCGCTGGTGCCGATGTCGGCCCGCGCGGCCGGCGTCAGCTACGAGGACCTGTGCCTGCGGCTGCTGGCGGCCGCGCGCCTGGATGTGGCTCCGGCCGCGCCTCGCGAGTGAAGGCGAACGAAGGCGCTGGCATGACGACACGCGACAGCTCCGCCCCGTCCGATCCGGTCATGCTGCCGCTCGACGTGCAGCTGATGCGCTCGGGCTCGTCGGTGCTGGTCTGGCTGCTGGTGCTGGGCCTGCTGCTGGTCGGCGGCCACTGGCTGGTCCATTCGCCCTGGTTCGCGCTCAAGCAGGTCCATGTCGAGGGCGAGGTCGAGCACAGCACCACCGACTCGATCCGACGCCATGCGCTGCCCCGGCTGGAAGGCAACTACCTGACGCTGGATCTGGTCGAGGCGCGGGCCGCCTTCGAGTCGATTCCCTGGGTGCGGCGCGCCGAGGTGCGCCGCGTCTGGCCGCACGACCTGATCGTGCGGCTGGAGGAGCACCAGCCGGTCGCCTACTGGGAACGCGAGGCGCGCGAGCCCTTGCTGGTCAACAGCTTCGGCGAGGTCTTCGAGGTCAACCTCGGCGATGTCGAGGACGAGACGCTGCCGACGCTGCGCGGGCCGCGCGACACCTCGGCCCAGGTCCTGGCGATGTGGAAGCGCCTGGTGCCGGTCTTCGCCTCGATGCGCAGCCGGGTGGACCGGCTGGAGCTGTCGGATCGCGGATCGTGGCGTGCCCATCTCGACCGGGGCGCGGTCATCGAGCTGGGGCGGGGTGATGCCGACGAGATCGTCGATCGCACCCGGCGCTTCGTGGCCAGCGTCGGCCAGGTGTCGCGCCGCTTCGAGAACCGCGCCATCGAGTATGCCGATCTGCGGCATGTCGAGGGCTATGCGCTGAAGCTGGCCGGCATGGGCACCACTGCCCATCCGGCACCGGCCAGGAAGCACTGAGCACGCTCGCGAGAAAGACGCAGCCATGTCCAAGGAATACAACGAACTCGTCGTCGCGCTCGACATCGGGACCGCCAAGGTGATGGCGGTGGTGGCCGAGCTGCTGCCGGACGGCGAGCTGCGTCTGGCCGGTCTGGGCGTGGCCCCCTCGCTCGGACTCAAGCGCGGCAGCGTCGTCAACATCGACGCGACGATGCACTCGATCCAGCAGGCGCTGAAAGAGGCCGAGATGATGGCCGACTGCAAGATCGGCCGGGTCCATGTCGGCATTTCCGGCAGCCATGTGCGCGGTCGCAACTCCACCGGCATGGTCATCGTGCGCGACCAGGAGGTCACGCCCTTCGATGTGTCGCGGGTGGTGGAGACCGCCAAGGCGATCAACATTCCCAACGACCAGCGCCTGCTGCTGGTCGAGCCGCAGGAATTTGTCATCGACGGCCAGGAGGTGCGCGAGCCGGTCGGCATGAGCGGCGCGCGGCTCGAGGTCAGGGTACATATCGTGACCGGCTCGCACAGCGCGGCCGAGAACATCGTCAAGTGCGTGCGGCGCTGCGGGCTGGAGGTCGAGCAGCTGGTGCTCAACCCGAGCGCCTCCAGCCTGTCGGTGCTGACGCCCGATGAAAAGGCGCTTGGCGTGGCGCTGGTCGACATCGGTGCCGGCACCACCGATGTGGCGATTTTCACGGATGGCGCGATCCGTCATACTGCCGTGATTCCGATTGCGGGGGATCTGATCACCAGCGACATCGCGATGGCGCTGCGCACGCCGACGAAGGATGCCGAGGAGATCAAGATCGAACATGGGGTGGCCAAGCAGCTGCTGGCCGATCCGGCCGAGCAGCTCGAGGTGCCCGGACTCGGTGACCGGGTTCCGAAGATCTTGAGCCGTCAGGCGCTGGCGGGCGTGATCGAACCCCGCGTAGAAGAGATATTTGCGCTTGTCCAGCAGGTGATCCGGGAAAGTGGCCATGAGGAACTTCTCTCATCGGGCATTGTCCTGACCGGGGGATCGGCTGTGCTGCCGGGTATGGTCGAACTGGCCGAGGACATCTTCCTCAAGCCGGTGCGCAAGGGGGTTCCGACCTATGGCGGGGCCCTCTACGACATGGTGGCGAGCCCCCGCTCGGCGACCGCGATGGGTCTGCTGGAGGAGGCGCGCCTGGCAAGAGTGCGCGGCATGCGATCGGCGCCGAGCGGTGCAGCATCCCCGGGAGTGGCCCAGGGACTGTTCGTCCGGGCCAGGGATTGGTTCCTGAAAAGTTTCTGATGTAATTCAGACGCAGACACAAGGAGAGCGGCATGGGTATCGAGATGATCGAAGAGTTCAATCAGGGCACGCAGATCAAGGTGATCGGCGTGGGTGGCGGCGGCGGCAATGCGGTCGACCACATGATCAACCGCGGCGTGCAGGGCGTGGAGTTCATCTGCGCCAACACCGACGCACAGGCACTGAACCGTTCCAAGGCGCACACGCTGCTGCAGCTCGGCCACACCGGTCTGGGCGCAGGCTCGCGTCCGGAGGCCGGCAAGGCCTCGGCCGAAGAAGCGGTCGACCGCATCAAGGCGGCGCTCGAAGGCGCCCACATGGTCTTCATCACCGCCGGCATGGGCGGTGGCACCGGTACCGGCGCGGCCCCGGTCATCGCCCGCCTGGCCAAGGACATGGGCATCCTGACCGTCGGCGTGGTCACCAAGCCCTTCGAGTTCGAAGGCCCGCGCCGCATGAAGCAGGCCGACACCGGGCTCAACGAGCTCGAGGCCAATGTCGATTCGCTGATCGTCGTGCTCAACGAGAAGCTGCTCGAGGTCCTCGGTGACGACATCACCCAGGAAGAGGCCTTTGCCGAAGCCAACGACGTGCTGCGCAATGCCGTCGGCGGCATCAGCGACATCATCCACATTCCCGGCCTGGTCAACGTCGACTTCGAGGACGTCAAGACCGTCATGAGCGAGCCGGGCAAGGCGATGATGGGCACCGCCACCTCCAGCGGCCCGGACCGCGCCAAGAAGGCCGCCGAGGCGGCCGTGGCCTGCCCGCTGCTCGAGGGTGTCGACCTGTCCGGCGCGCGCGGCGTGCTGGTGCTGATCGCCGCGAGCAAGCAGAACTTCAAGCTGTCGGAAAGCCGCAACGCGATGCAGACGATCCGTCGCTACGCGGCGGAAGAGGCCCATGTGATCTACGGCACCGCCTACGACGAGAGCCTGGGCGACGCGCTGCGGGTGACCGTCATCGCGACCGGTCTGTCCTCGGGCGCCAAGGTCCAGCCGGTGGCGCCGCAGCAGCGTGTGGTCCAGGTGGTGCCGCCCGCAGTAGGGCAACGCACCGGCACCGACAACATCCCGGTCCTGACGCATCCGCTGGTCGACCAGCAGCGCGGCGGCGGCGCCTCGGTCGGCTCGTCCTCGCCGAGCGTGTGGCGTCCGAACCGCACCCAGGCCGCGGCCCGGGTCGACGCGATGGCCTCGAAGGGCATGGACGAGATCGAGATCCCGGCCTTCCTGCGCAAGCAGGCGGACTGACGCCCGCGCTCCTCCCGGCTTTCTCCCGTTCCCTGTCCTTGCTGCTTCCTGTTTGCCCGGTGTCCTCGCGGACACCGGGCCTTGTCGTTTGCGCAACGCCCGCGCGACATCGTGCTGCCTAGAATGTGGTCATGCTGCCCCAACGCACCCTCAAGTCGCTGACCCGCGCCGTCGGTGTCGGCCTGCACAGCGGCCAGAAGGTCGAGCTCGTGCTGCGCCCGGCCGCGCCGGACACCGGTCTGGTCTTCCACCGCATCGACCTGCCCACGCCGGTCGACATTCCGGTCACGCCGCAGTCGGTCTGCGATACCCGCATGGCGACGACGATCTCGCCCGGCGGCGATCCCGGCGCGCCGAAGGTGCAGACCATCGAGCATCTGCTGTCGGCGGTCGCCGGTCTGGGCATCGACAACCTGCACATCGACATCACCGCCGACGAGGTGCCGATTCTCGATGGCTCCTCGGCCAGCTTCGTCTTCCTGCTGCAGAGCGCCGGCATCGCGCTGCAGGACGCGCCCAAGCGCTTCATCCGGGTGCGCAAGCCGGTGGAGATCCGTGAAGGCGAGGGCCGCACGCTGAAGTGGGCGCGGCTGGCGCCTTACCACGGCTATCGGCTCGGCTTCGAGATCGAGTTCGGCCATCCGGCGGTCGACGCCACCGGGCAGCGCGTCGTCTTCGATTTCGCTTCAGGGCGCTACAAGCAGGACATCGCGCGGGCGCGCACCTTCGGCTTCACGAAGGATGTCGAGATGATGCGCTCGCGTGGCCTCAGCCTGGGCGGCAGCATGGACAACGCGATCGTCGTCGACGACTACCGCGTGCTCAACGCCGAGGGGCTTCGCTACGACGACGAGTTCGTCAAGCACAAGATCCTTGATGCCATCGGCGACCTGCATGTCTGCGGCCGGCCGCTGCTGGCCGACTACACCGCCTACAAGAGCGGCCATGCGCTCAACAACCGCCTGCTGCGTGCGCTCCTGGCCGACGAGTCCGCCTGGGAGATCGTGACCTTCCAGGACGAGCGCCTGGCGCCGCGGGGTCTGGCCGATCTGGCGCCGGCCTGGTGATCCCGTGCTGGTCTTCCGCACCCTGGTCTTTCTGCTGATGGTGGCCGGGCTGCTGAGCTTCGCGGTCTACCTGGCCACTGGCGAGGCGCGCTGGCGTCGGCTGGGGCTGCTGATCGTGCGCTGGACCGTCATCGCCGCGCTGGGATTCTTCGCGGTGCTGCTGCTGGAGCGGCTCGCGCTGGTGCTGTAGGTCACGCGGCGGGGCCGGGCGCGCGCCAGGCTCCAGTCGGCATCGCTCAATTTCCGCAGATTTTCTCCGATCTCCCCGGCGGGATGCTCCGTGGGGAGCCTCCCACCGTTTCCGGGCTGCTCAGCCCGTCGAGCCCCGACCGGGGCAGGGAGGTACGACACATGAGCACTGGCGCATCCGGTGGCATTCCTGCCATCTCGCACACGCTCTACATCACCGCCGGTTCCGGCAACAGCTACAAGCCGGTCCAGGTGCTGGCCCAGCGCGGCGCCGGGACACCTGCGGTGCACTGCCATCTGCAGCCGGTCGACGTGCTCGGCGGCGAGACGCGCCGGCCGGACTTCCTGGCCATCAATCCGCGCGGGCAGGTGCCTTTCCTGCTGACCGACCGTGGCGAGCGCCTGGGCGAGTCGAACGCGATCGCCTGGTACCTGGCCGAGGGCAGCGCGCTGATCCCGGCCGCGCCGCTGCACCGGGCGCAGGCCATCCAGTGGATGATCTTCGAACAGACCGCGCTGGAGCCGAACATCTCGCCGGCGCGCTTCTTCTCGACCCTCGTGCCGGCGCTGCGCGAGGCCAACGCGGCGCGCTTTCCGGGCTGGCTGGACGCCGGTCATGCCGGGCTGGCGCTGCTGGACGCGCATCTGGCCGAGCGCGAGTTCCTGTGCGACAGCGGCTACGGCATCGCCGACATCGCCGTCTTCGGCTACACGCACCTGGCCCGCGAGGGCGGCTTCGATCTCGATCGCCATCCGGCCGTGCTGCGCTGGATCGAGCGGGTGCGCTCGCAGCCCGGCCACCGTCCGGTGGCCGATCTGCTTCAGCCTCTGGCCTGAGCGGGAGTGCGCCGATGCAGGCCCTGACTCTCGAGCCCGCGCGGGTCGACGCGGCCGTGCTGCTCGACCGGCTCGATCATCCGGTGTGGATCTTCGACATCGATCGTGGCCGGGTGCACTGGGCCAATGCCGAGGCGGTGCGGATGTGGCAGGCCGGCAGCCTCGAGGACCTGCGCGCCCGCGACATGGGCCGTGGCATGTCGGTGGCGGTGGCGCGGCGGCTGCGCCAGTACCAGGCCGACTTCCAGTCCGGCGAGCGCTTCGGCGAGCAGTGGACGCTGTATCCGGCCGGCGTGCCGGTCACGCTGTGGGTCGACTTCAGCGGCTGGCGGCTCGACGACGGCCGCATGGCGATGCTGTGCGACGCCCGGCGTGCCGAGACGGCTGCGCCGCCGGACTCGCTGCGCAGCGTCGACGCGCTGCTGCACACCGAGGTGATGACCACGCTGTACAGCCGTGCCGGTCGTGCGCTCTACCGCAATCCGGCCTCGCGCTCCAGCGTGGCCGAAGGGGCGGAGCGGCTGTCGTCCCGGCTGGTCGACCGCGAGGACCTGCGCGATCTGGTCACCGCGCTGCAGGTCCGCGGCGAAGGCAAGATCATCGCGCGGGTGCGCACCGCGGCGGGCGATCGCTGGCACGACCTGTCGGCGCGGCTGTGCAGCGATCCGGTGACCGGCCGGCGTGCGCTGCTGGTCACCGAGATCGACATCAGCGGCCTGAAGCAGGCCCAGGCCCAGGCGCAGTACCTGGCCGACCACGACCAGCTCACCGGCCTGCCCAACCGCAACCAGGTCATCAAGGACTTCTCCCAGACCCTGAAGGCCTGCCGGCTGCGCGGCGACGAGGCGGCGCTGGTCTTCGTCGATCTGGACCATTTCAAGCGGGTCAACGATTCGCTCGGCCATGCGGTCGGCGACGAGCTGCTGGTGCAGCTGGCACGGCGCCTGAACGATGCGCTCGAGCCGGGCGAGCGGGTGGCACGGCTGGGGGGCGACGAGTTCCTGCTGCTGCTGCCGCACCGCGAGGCCGCCGCGCGGGCCGAGCGGCGCGCTGACGCGCTGGTGGCGCTGATCTCCCAGCCGGTGGTGCTGCCGCAGACCGAGCTGCGCGTCACGCCCTCGATCGGCATCAGCGTCTTCCCGCACGACGGCGAGGACATCGACACGCTGATGCGCCATGCCGATCTGGCGATGTACGGCGCCAAGGCGGCCGGGCGCGGCGGCGCGATGCGCTTCCGTCCCGAGATGACCGCCTCGGCGCAGTCGCGCCTGGCGCTGGAAGTCGAGCTGCGCCGGGCGTTGGCGCAGGGGCAGATCAGCGTCCATTACCAGCCGCGGGTCGATGTGGTCAGCGGCGGCATCGTCGGCGCCGAGGCGCTGGTGCGCTGGCACCATCCCGAGCGCGGCATGATCCCGCCCGATGTCTTCATCTCGGTCTGCGAGGACTGCGGCCTGATCTGCGAGCTCGGCGCGCTGGTGCTGGAGAAGGCCTGCGCGCAGCAGGTGGCCTGGGCGGCGGCCGGGCGCGTGCTGACCGTGTCGGTCAACCTGTCGCCGCGCCAGTTCTTCCACGCCGGCCTGATCGACGAGATCGACGCGATCCTGAAGCGCACCGGCTGCGATCCGCGCCGCATCGAGCTGGAGATCACCGAGTCGGTGCTGCTCGGCCACGACGACCGCACCGTCACCGCGCTGGAGTCGCTCGGTCAGATGGGCCTGCGCATCGCCATCGACGACTTCGGCACCGGCTACTCCAACCTGGCCTATCTGCACCGCTATCCGGTCGACACGCTGAAGATCGACCGCTCCTTCATCCGCGCGCTGTCCGACCGCCCGGCGATCACCGAGATGATCGTCACCATGTGCCGCATGCTCGGCGTGACGATGGTGGCCGAGGGCGTCGAGCTGGCCGGGCAGCTGGAATGGCTGCGCGGCCATGGCGTGCACGAGTATCAGGGCTGGCTGTTCGGCCCGGCCGTGCCGCCGGACGAGTTCGAGCGGCGCTGGCCGATCCTCACAGCTGCGTGCGCAGCGCCCACAGCTCCGGGAACAGCTCCGTGTCCAGCATCCGGCGCAGATAGCTGACGCCGCCGGTGCCGCCGGTGCCGCGCTTGAAGCCGATCACCCGCTCCACCGTGGTCAGGTGGCGGAAGCGCCAGAGCCGGAAGGCGTCCTCCAGATCGGTCAGCTCCTCGCCGAGCTGATAGAGATCCCAGTGGCGCTGGGGATCGCGGTAGACGGTGAGCCACGCCTGCTCGACCGCCTCGTCGGCCACGTAGGGCTGGGTCCAGTCGCGCTCCAGGTGGCTGATGGGCACGGCGATGCCGCGGCGCGCCAGCAGGCGCAGCGCCTCGTCGTACAGGCCCGGCGCCCGCCAGGCCGCCTCCACCGTGGCCAGCAGGTCCGGCCGGTGCGCGTGCGGCTGCAGCATCGCCGCGTTCTTGTTGCCCAGGCTGAACTCGATGCAGCGGTACTGCCAGCTCTGGAAGCCGCTGGAGTGGCCCAGGTAGGGCCGGATGGCCGAGTACTCGGGCGGCGTCATGGTGGCCAGCACATCCCAGGCGTGGACCAGCTGTTCTATGATCTTCGAGACGCGGGCCAGCATCTTGAACGCCGGCTGCAGTTCGTCGCGCGCGATGGCGCCGACCGCGGCGGTCAGCTCGTGCAGCATCAGCTTCATCCACAGCTCGGAGGTCTGGTGCTGGACGATGAACAGCAGCTCGTTGTGGTCCGGCGAGAGAGGCTTCTGCGCGGTGAGGATCTGGTCGAGCTGCAGATAGTCGCCATAGCTCATGTCGCCGGAGAAATCGAGCTGCGCGCCTTCGTCGCGCACGATGGTCTCGCCGCGGGGCGCGGACGGGGCGTGGTAGGGGCAGGACATGCGGTCTCCTTGTTCTTGTTCCGGTCGTCGTTTCGGTCGTCGTTCAGGTCACCGCGGCCTTGGCCATGAAGCGGGCCTCGCGCCATTCGCCGCGGGCCAGCACCTCGGCCAGGGCCTGGACCGCGTCGAACACGTCGACGAAGCGGGTGTAGAGCGGCGTGAAGCCGAAGCGCAGCAGGTGCGGCTCGGCGGCGCTGCCGTCGCCGGCGCGGTAGTCGCCGATCACGCCGCGGGCGATCAGGGCCTGCATCACCGCATAGCCGTCGATCGAGCCATCGGCCGGCACGCCCAGTGACACCTGGCTGCCGCGCTGCGCGGCGTCCAGCGGGGTGTGGATCGTCAGGCCGCTGCCGGCCAGGTGCTGGCGCACCAGCGCGATGAACAGCTCGGACAGGGCGACCGACTTGGTCCGCAGCGCGGCCATGCCGCCCAGGGGCTCGGCGGCCAGCATGGCGTCCACGCCGCATTCCAGCGCGCTGGCGCCGATCACCGGTGGCGTGCCGCACAGGTAGCGCTGCATGCCGGGCGCCGGGCGGTAGCCGGGCTCGAAGACGAAGGGCGCGGCGTGGCCCATCCAGCCCGACAGCGGCTGCCAGAAGCGCTCGGCGTGGCGGT
>JACCDS010758803.1_pt1 | contig 11002 bp, 11 predicted proteins | sample 7446441 | NCBI WGS metagenome assembly JACCDS01 (sample SAMN15323445, study PRJNA562643) | freshwater metagenome | isolation source: river surface water | place: USA:Blue River Watershed | collected 2017-08-17 | reverse complement strand
GGCCGGCATGATCGCACCGAACACCATGATGATGCCGTGCATGGTCGTGAACTGGTTGAACAACTCGGGGTTCACCACCTGCAAACCTGGCTGGAACAACTCGGCACGGATGCCCAGCGCCAGCACACCGCCCACCATCAACATGGCAAAGCTGAACAACAGGTACAGCGTACCGATGTCCTTGTGGTTGGTGGCATAAACCCAGCGACGCCAGCCCGCAGGGGCGTGACCGTGATCGTCATGGGCGTGATCGTGATGGTCTAGAACGGCACTCATCTTGATTTCCTTTGATTTGAATACGGTACGTCTTATTTACGGGCAGCCAGGATGTCAGCGGGCTGAACGATCTGTCCGGTCTTGTTGGACCAGTTGTTCTTGGTGTAAGTGATCACAGCAGCGATTTCGGTGTCGGACAGCTGCTTCCAGGCTGGCATGGCGCCATTGCCAGCGCCATTGAGCATGATGGCAATTTGCTTGGATTTGTCAGCATCCAGAACGATGGAAGAGCCATCGACGGCCTTGATCGAACCCGCACCTTTACCGTTGGCCTGGTGGCAAGCAGCGCAATTGGCTGCATAAACTTTTTCACCGCGCTTGGACAAATCATCCAGAGCCCAGACCTTGCTTGGATCGTCCGCTTTGGCCAGCTGCTTTTTCTTTTCAGCTGCGACCCAGGCTGTGTAATCTTCGGCAGACAGCACCTTCACATGGATGGGCATGTAAGCGTGTTCCTTCCCACACAACTCCTGACACTGGCCATAAAAGTCACCCGTTTTTTCAGCACGGAACCAGGTGTCACGCACAAAACCCGGGATGGCATCTTGCTTGATACCGAACGCTGGCACAGCGAAGGCATGAATCACGTCGTTGGCCGTGGTGATCACGCGGATCTTCTGTCCGACAGGCACGACCAGAGGGTTGTCCACCTTGAGCAGGTAGTCATCACCAGCAGGCTTGCCAGCGTCGGACATCACGCGATGGGACGAGTCGAGAGTCGAGATGTAGCTCAGACCTTCGCCAGGGCCATTGATGTAGTCGTAACCCCATTTCCACTGGTAGCCCGTGACCTTGACCGTCAGATCGGCATTGGTGGTGTCTTTTTGCGCCACCAGCACTTTGGTGGCCGGCAAAGCCATCAAGATCACGATCAGGAATGGCACTGCAGTCCAAACCACCTCGACGGTGATGGATTCCGTGAAGGTTGCAGGCTTGTGACCCACCGATTTGCGGTGCTTCCAAATGGAATAAAACATCACCGCAAACACGGCAATGAAAATCACAGTGCAAATGATCAGCATGAACCAGTGAAGCCAATGCTGCTCTTCAGCAATCTTGGTCGCGGGTGGTGCAAAGTTGAGCTGGTTGACCGCCGGACCACCAGGCAAATCATTGACAGCATAAGCAGCAGTGGTCAACCACGCGCCAGCAAAAATGCCTGCACGGGACAGCAGCGAAGCCAATTGGCTGGAAATATTCTTCATGGTTCTCACTAACTTCCAAGACTCTGTTGAACTCACACTTTGGGCAAAGCGGGTTGCCCCCCCCTTCGCCACCGGGCATCACGCAGAACGCAATGCCTTCCTGATTTCGTGCGCCAGCACCCGCCGGAGCTCGGGACGAACATATCGCCCCACTTCAATCGAGCGACCCTGACCAGACAACTCGATCAGGCTCAGATCACCGGATTTGGGTTCGACCCTCACCCACTGACGCTCAAACTCTGCCCGCTCAAGGCGACCGGCTGTTTCCAGCTCCACCACCAAATTGCCGCCATTCAAGGAGATCAATTCGGCATCTGCAGCATGCCGCGCATAGGCCAAAAACGCCAAACCCACCACAGCGACTTCCAGACCGGCAAAAGCCAGAACAAAAGTTGCGCCCTGCAGCCAGAAAAACACCCCAATTCCCAAGGAGACGGCACACAAGGACAAATACAACCAACCCAGTTGAATGGGTGTGATCGAACAATTGCGCTTGAGTCGCCAATGAATGGTGTGTCCTGAGACTTGAGCAAACTGGTAAGCCTGATTTGACATTCGTCAACTTTCAATAACCTAACACGCGATCAAGCAGTCACTGCGAACAAATTGGGCGAGATTTTAACCGAGAACAACCCCACCTTTGACAAAACTCAATCTTTGTCCGAGATACCCCCATTCGCACGCAGCATATGCCGCATTTGGGCCAGACCGATTTCGGTTTTCGGTGCCAACTTCACTCTAGGCTGCGGCTTCAGCGCGTGTCCGTAGACGATTTCAAAGCTGACCGACAGCCGTCCATCCGCTTGCGGGCTGGCCAAGGACATCAAGGCTTGTGTCCATTGGTTTTTCCAGGCACGGCCCCGCAGACCCGGAAAACGACCGAGGTGCAGATTGCGGCCCAGCTCCCGCAACTCCGCCAACAGGCGCTCTGGCGTGGCATAGGTCAAGGTGATGCGCTCCATGTCCATGACAGGTTCAGCAAAACCAGTTTGCACCAGCATGTCACCCCAATCGTGCATGTCGGTGAATTCATGCGCTGGCGGCGGCCAACCTGCACGGGCATGCACCTGACGCAACTCCTGCAGCGTATCGGGCCCCAGACAGGAAAACATCAGAAAACCCTCCAAAGCCAGCATCTGATGCCAGGATTGCAGGACGGCTTGAGGTTCAGGACAGGCGTGCAAATACATGTTGGCCCACAGCATGTCTGCACTGTGCTCGGGTGGCACACCCACCTGCTGCTGGTGACCACGCCCGGACAAGCGCTGCCACCAGTGGCGGTCCGTCAGCTGCCGCGCCGCCTGGACGTTGCCAGGATGCTCGCAGGCCAGCCACGCCTGAGCCTGTGGATAACGCTGCAACAGCGCCCTGTGCGCCGCCACGCCGCCACGCAGGGGCTCCCAATGGACCCAATGCTTGGGCTGCAATTTGATGAAATCCAAACGTTCCTGCATCCGGGCAGCCACCTCTTCATGCAACCAGGGCGATGTTTGGGCAGACAGGGGTCTGGCCAACCATCGGGCAGCGGCGACAGGGTCCAGCGATGGCGGTCGGGGGGCTTGAGACATTGAACAAGACAAATGAATGAGGTGCCTGCTTGGCAAGCTGAGAACTTTTCTACCGAGAAAAACACAGGCAAACAGGCTGGCGTGAGTATATTGGCAGCATGTGGACGCACTTTTTCAAGGCCAGGTCATCGGCGATGGCCAGCCAGGCGACTGAAGGCATGTGGCGTTGGCTGCCCAGCCGCTGTGCCATTTGTCAGGATTGGCCGACTGGCCCCTTGTGTGAAGCCTGCATCAGTCGTTTTGCCGAGCCCCGTCACCGCTGCACAGGATGTGCGCTGCCCCTGAGCACCGCCGCCCGGCGATGCCCCAACTGCATCGCCTGCCCGCCACCCTTGGACTTCTGCCTGGCAACGGTGCCTTATGCATGGCCTTGGGTGGACCTGATTGCCCGCTTCAAATTTCAGCAGCAGGCCGGTTGGTCCGCCGCTTTGGCCACCTTGATGCTGAGCACCCCTTGGGCAGAAGACGCCCTGGAAAGGGCCGACCTGGTGTTGCCCATTCCCCTCTCCCCCCAGCGCCTGGCGCAACGGGGCTACAACCAATCCTGGCAGCTGGCCAAGCGGCTGAGTCCCGACAAGGCCGATGCTGAATTGTTGCTGCGCACCCGCGACACCCCATCACAACGGGATTTGCCTCGCACAGAACGGCTGACGAACCTGTTGGACGCATTCGCAGTGGAGCCCATGCGGGCTGCGACCTTGAGAGGTAAAAAAGTGCTGCTGGTGGACGATGTGATGACCAGTGGCGCGTCCCTGTACACGGCAGCCAGGACATTGCGTCAGGCTGGGGTCACCCACGTCAGTGGCCTGGTCCTGGCCAGAACCGAATAAAGTGGCTGCATGCAGGATGTGCCGCGCACGGCACGCAGGCACAATAAGCGCCATGTTTCACATTGTCCTTGTCGAACCCGAAATCCCGCCGAACACCGGCAATGTCATCCGTCTGGCGGCCAACACCGGTTGCACCTTGCACCTGGTCGAGCCCTTGGGCTTCTCGATGGATGACAAACACATGCGGCGAGCCGGGCTCGATTACCACGAATACGCCGACTTGCGGCGGCATGCGAACTGGGAAGCCTTTGTGGCCCAAGAGCAGCCCGCTGCAGATCGCATGTTCGCGCTGACCACCAAGGGCAGCACGGCCGCCTTTGGCCTGCGCTTCCAACCGGGCGACTGGTTTGTTTTTGGCTCGGAAACAAGCGGTCTGTCGCCCGAATTGCGCGAACGGTTCGCTCCGGCTCAGCGCATCAAGTTGCCGATGCGCGAAGGACAACGCAGCCTGAACCTTTCCAACTCGGTGGCCATCACCGTGTTCGAAGCCTGGCGGCAAAACGGCTTTATCGGGGCCCAACCGCCACAGGGCGCTTTGCCTCAGGCGTAAATGCGCACCAGCGACTCGGCGGCACACACCGGTTTGTCGCTGCCTTCTCTCTCCACCGTCACGTTCCACTGAAGCTGCAGGCCATTGCCCTCGATGGGTGTGGCCGAATGCAGATGCAGGTGCGCCCGCAACCGGCTACCCACCGGCACCGGCGCCATGAACCGCACCTTGTTCAGGCCGTAATTGACGCCCATGCTTTTGGCGCTGACTTCGATGGTGTTGTCAAAGAAGTGTGACAACAAGGACAAGGTCAAAAAGCCATGCGCAATCGGGGCACCAAAGGGGCCTTGCTTGGCTCTCTCCACGTCAACGTGTATCCACTGGTGATCCCCCGTTGCCTCGGCAAACTGGTTGACCTGTTGCTGGGTGATGGTGACCCATTCGGTGGCGGCCACATCCTGGCCGACACACGCGGCCAATTCGGCCAAATTTGCGAATGTTTTCATCCCGTCAACTGTATTCACCCATGCGCCATCAGGGTGTCGATGACGCGACACAGCCCAGTCAAACTCATCGGCGTCAAGAGGGAGGTGCCGCCGTCTCGGAACCCATCTGCCGGAGCTCTTCACGCAAACGGGCCAATTCGGCGCGGTAATGTTCTGCATCGCCGAAATCGGCAAAGCCTTCGTAGTAGGCATGTGCCTGCATTCTGCGACGGGCATGCTTGATCGGGCACCAGTACTGCTCGGTCAGAGCCACCACCTCTCGGCCATAAGCCATCAGACCGTTGGCATACGCGCAATACGCGCAGTTGATTTTTTCCAGCCCGTTCAAATAGGCCAAGTGTGTGCGATCGTACACAAAAAATGCAGAACGTCTGACCCGGGAAATGCCCAACAAGGGGAAGCACACCAACTGGTAGAGCGTGATGAAGGCATCCAGCAGCAGCAAGGGCACCAGCACCGGGTAAATAAAAGGCACGCACAGCACATGCCGCCAATGGGCGGTGAGTACGTAGGTGAGCCAACCCTCTTTGAAGCGCTTTTGCTGGGCCAATACCTCTTTGTCAAAGCGCACTTTGTGCCCTTCAAAATCGGCCTGCCACTGCTGGCGTCGGTTTTTGGTTTCTTGCTCTATGGACCACTCCAGCTGCTGGATACGTTCCAGAAATGCCTGAATCTGCGCGTTCATGGGGGCCTCCTGATTCGGGAGCCGTCAGACAAAGAGACATCCTCCATGTCCATTGACACCCGTCAAAACCGGTCGTGATCAGCACTCGCAAACTGAGCCATGACCCAACGCCATGATCACCCTAACACCTTGACTGGTCTGAGCACAGCGCAGGCCCGCACACGGCTGGCAGAGGATGGCCCCAACGAGGTGACACGGGGTACACAACGCTCCGCATGGCGACGCCTGACGGACATGCTGCGCCAACCCATGCTGGCCTTGTTGGTCACAGCGGCGCTGTTGTATGTGTTGCTGGGCGATGTGACCGAAGGGCTGACGCTGTCGGTCTTCGTGCTGGCCGTTTTGGTGCTCAGCTTTTATCAGGAAGGCCAGTCCGAGGCCGCCATCGAAGCCCTGCGCCTGCTCACGCAAGCCCAGGCCCGCGTGTGGCGGGATGGCCAAATGCAACGGATACCCGCACGCGAGGTTGTGATCGGAGACTGCTTGCTGCTGTCAGAAGGTGACCGCGTGGCCGCAGACGGTGAGTTGCTGCAAGCCAATCAGCTGCAAGTGGACGAATCCCTGCTGACCGGGGAATCGGTGCCCGTGGACAAAATGCCAGCTGATGCAGCGCCGAAGAAGGACGGCAGCGAACTGCCCCCATTGGCATCGGCCTCATGGGTGCAAGGCGGCACATTTGTGGTGCGTGGCGATGGACAGGTCCTGGTCAGGGCCACCGGTGATCGCAGCCAGATCGGGAAACTGGGCCTGTCATTGGCTCAGGTGCAAGAAGTCAAGACCCCATTGCAACAACAAACCGCCCGTCTGGTCGGGGTGCTGGCCAGCCTGGTGGGCGTGCTGTGCGTGGTCATGGTCCTGACCTTGGTCTGGCGCACGGGCCAATGGGTACCCGCTCTGCTGTCAGGCATTGCACTGGCCATGGCCATCCTGCCCGAAGAATACGCCGTGGTCCTCACACTGTTTCCGGCCATGGGTGCACGACGCCTGACGCGTGAAGGCGTGCTCACCCGGCACATCAATGCCATCGAAACTCTGGGCGCGATCAACGTGCTGTGCACCGACAAAACCGGTACTTTGACGCAAAACCGGATGTCCGTGACGGCGCTGGCCATCTCCCGGACGGGCAACGGTGTCGCCCCGGACGACATCCTGCAATGGCGCATCCCCAGCCCCACCAAGCTGGCACAACGCCCTATTGCGTAACACCCCTGTCCGAGGCTTTTCATCCGCTGATCGAACATGCCATTTTGGCCAGCGCCCCCACCCCCTTTGACCCCATGGAAACCGCCTTTCATGCAATGGGACAGCTCCATCTGAGCAGCGAGCATCGGAGTTTCAAGGAGGGCCAACTGGTACAAACCTATGCCCTCAGTCCCAGCCTCAAAGCGATGTCCCATGTCTGGCAATTCGGCCCTGATGACCCGCAGGTGGTCTCGGCCAAAGGGGCCCCCGAAGCCGTCATGGACCTGTGTCACATGAAGCCTGATGCACGGCAGCACTGGCTGGCCTGCGTGGCAGAGATGGCCGCTCAAGGCTTGCGAGTGCTGGCGGTGGCACACAGCCGATTCGAAGGCCAGACCTTCCCCGACACCGCGCACGATTTCGACTTTGTGTGGCTGGGTCTGATCGGACTGACCGATCCCTTGCGCCCCGAAATTCCCCAGGCGGTGGCGGACTGCCAATCGGCCGGCATTCAGGTGATCGTGATCACGGGCGATTTCTCGATCACTGCCCAGGAGATCGCACGCCAAGCCGGTCTGCCGGCCGGTGACACCCTGATGGGTGAGGCTCTGGACGCCCTGGACGATGTGGCTCTGGGCGAACGGCTGGGTCAGGTCACGGTCTGTGCTCGCATCGCGCCCCAGCAAAAGCTGCGCATCGTGCAGGCCCTGCAAGCCCAGGGCCACGTGGTGGCCATGACGGGCGATGGCGTCAACGATGCCCCGGCCTTGAAAGCCGCGCACGTGGGCATCGCCATGGGTGCCCGTGGAACCGACGTGGCACGAGAAGCCGCGGACCTGGTGCTGGTGGACGATAACTTTGCCTCGATCGTTCGGGGCATCCGATCGGGCCGCCGCATCTTCGGCAACCTGCGCAAATCGATGCAGTACATCTTTGCGATCCACATCCCGATTGCCGGGATGACCCTCATCCCTTTGGCCCTGGGGTGGCCTCCGATCATGCTGCCACTGCACATTGCTTTGCTGGAATTGGTGATTGACCCGATGTGCGCGTTGGCCTTTGAAAACGAACCCGCCGACAAACAGGTGATGCAACGCCCACCCCGGCGCATCACCACGCCCTTGTTGAACTGTGAAGCCTTGCTGATGGCAACCGGTCAAGGCCTTGGCATTTTGGCCACCATTGGCATCACTTACGCCATGACGTCAACATCCTGGGCGTGGGGCGGACACCTTGGCGAGCCTGCTCTGGAGTACACCCGATCCATGGTGTTTGCCACGCTTTTGGCCTCCAATGCCTTGCTGGTGCTGCATTACCGCCAACCCCTTTGGCGGCAACAGGCCACACCGGAACGGCCCACCAGCCGTTGGCCAGACTGGCCAACGGCCAACCCTTTGGCCGACCTCTTGCTGCTGCTGGCTTTGGCTGTTTTTGCCATCACCGTCCATGTCGCCGGGCTGTCTGGGTCCTTGAAGTTTGCGCCGCTTGACCCCTTGTCCTGGGCTTTGGCTTTGGCCATGGGCGCCCTGAACTGGCCTGTCGCCCAAGGACTGTCCTGGCTGACCACCCGTGTCAAACCCAAGTTTTTAGGCCCTGTCGCCGCTTGAAGCAAGGCATGGCGGTGGCGTATTCGAATAAGGTCTATCGATGTCGAAACCAAACCCCTCGCAACAGCCTATCCACTGGGGTGAATGCCATTAAAAAACCCCGTCATGACGGGGTTTTGGGGGTTCAAGCCGAGATTAATCTCCCGGATAAATGGGCACTCTCCAACCCATCAGGCAATCAGGAATGGGGTGCGATCGCGTCCTTCGATCCATTTAGGCGCTTTGCCACGGCCAGTCCAGGTTTGACCCGTTGCAGGATCACGGTATTTGGCAGCCACTTTGCTGGCTGGCTTGGTATTGCCGCTCTTGCTGGCACGACCTGGGAAAATATCCTGCGCGGTCAGACCAAACTCGGCCACCAATTCGCGAACTTTGGAGACTGCTGCAGAAATTTCATTTTGTCGAGCTTGAGCAATGGCCAATTCAAGGGCTTCGCGTTGTTGCAAAAGTTCTTTATAAGACTGAGGCATGTTGATTCTCCTAGATGAATAAAACCTAAATGTACCGCAAAATCAATGTCATTCAGTCTCTTATTGTCATCGATTTAACCCAATTCGACTTGAATGACTGCAGACTCTCACATATTTCATAATCACCCACTCCATCTTCGATACAGAATGATCAGCACATATGGCATGTTATTGGGTCGGTGATATTCAGGGCTGTGACGGGCCTTTGGGGCACTTGCTGGAAATGATCGACTTTTCGCCCAGCCGAGATCGTTTGGTGGTTCTGGGTGACCTGGTCAACCGTGGGCCGTCCTCTTTGGAGGTCCTGCGACGGTTGATGGCCTTGGAAGGCAGCGTCCAATGTGTTTTGGGCAACCATGACCTACATGGCCTGGCGGTGGCCCATGGTCTGCGGCGCAGCAGCCCCACGGACACCCTGGACAGCCTGATGCAAGCCAGTGACCGCTCGGCATGTCTTGCATGGCTGAGGCAACAGCCATTGGCACTGTGGTCAGATGGGGTGCTGTCGGTGCATGCCGGCGTCTTGCCATCCTGGTCAGTCACGCAGACATTGGCCCTGGCCCATGAGGTGGAAACGGTCCTGCGAGGTCCCGACTGGCTGGATTTTCTGGCCCGGATGTATGGCAACACTCCTGTGGCCTGGCGTGATGAGCTGCAGGGGGTCGATCGCCTGCGCGTGGTGGTCAATGCCTTGACCCGGCTGCGTTTTTGCAGCCCCTCGGGCGAAATGGAGTTCAACACCAAAGAAGGCGCTGCCAGCGCTCCCACGGGCTTCATGCCGTGGTTTGAGGTGCCAGGGCGTCGCACAGCAGGGATCACCGTCGCTTTCGGACATTGGTCCACCTTGCAGCAACCCGCACGCAGCGATGTCTGGGCTCTCGACACGGGCTGTGTCTGGGGGGGATGCCTCAGTGCCATGCGGCTCGGCGCTGAGGGGCCCCCTGAAAGATTGCAAGTGCCCTGCCCTCAAGCCCAAGCGCCCGGCTGAACCACCGATGCCACGCGCCCAGACAGCTTCGGTACTTACTTGCCCCGCAAATCGACCACCCGCTTGGCCTTGCCCTGGCTGCGCTCGATGCCGCCTTCGGCCTTGAGCTCGATGGACACGCTGGAACCGATGTAGACCTTGATTTCGTGCTGCAGCTGCTTGGCGGCGGCACGGGCCTCGGTGCTTTCGGGGGACACGCCGGGCTTGGTTTCGATCAGCACTTTCAGGTCGTCCATCGGGCCTTCCCGAGTCAGGACACACTGGTAATGCGGGGCCAACTCGCTGCGCTTCAAAATCAGCTCTTCGATCTGGCTGGGGAACACGTTCACGCCTCGGATGATCATCATGTCGTCGCTGCGACCGGTGATTTTTTCCATGCGGCGCATGCTCGGGCGTGCCGTGCCCGGCAGCAAGCGCGTGAGGTCACGTGTGCGGTAACGGATGATGGGCAGTGCTTCCTTGGTCAGGCTGGTGAACACCAGCTCGCCCATCTCACCATCGGCCACGGGTTCACCCGTATCCGGGTTGATGATTTCGGGATAGAAATGGTCCTCCCAGATAGTCGGACCATCTTTCGTTTCAAGGCATTCGCTGGCCACACCCGGACCCATCACTTCGGACAACCCGTAGATGTCTACCGCGTCAATGTTCATGCGCTTCTCAATGGCGCGACGCATGTCATTGGTCCAAGGCTCGGCACCAAAGATACCGATGCGCAGCGAACTGGTCTTGGGGTCGATGCCCTGACGCTCAAATTCATCGGCAATGGCCAGCATGTAGCTGGGCGTGACCATGATGATGTGGGGCTTGAAATCCTGGATCAGTTGCACCTGGCGCTCGGTCTGACCGCCACCAAAAGGCACGACCGTGAGACCGAGTTTTTCAGCGCCATAGTGTGCGCCCATGCCGCCGGTGAACAGGCCATAGCCATAGCTCACATGCACCATGTCACCGGGCTTGGCACCGCCTGCGCGGATGCTGCGGGCCACCACGGTGGACCAGGTGTCGATGTCTTTGAGCGTGTAGCCTACTACCGTGGGTTTGCCGGTGGTGCCGCTGGAGGCGTGAATGCGGGCGCAGTTTTCGCGTGGCACGGCAAACATGCCAAAGGGGTAACTGTCGCGCAGATCCGATTTGGTGGTGAAGGGGAACTTGGCAATGTCGGCCAGCGTCTTGCAGTCATCGGGGTGCACGC
>JACCDS010370418.1_pt1 | contig 11002 bp, 7 predicted proteins | sample 7446441 | NCBI WGS metagenome assembly JACCDS01 (sample SAMN15323445, study PRJNA562643) | freshwater metagenome | isolation source: river surface water | place: USA:Blue River Watershed | collected 2017-08-17 | reverse complement strand
TGGCTATGGGCGACGCATTAGCTGTTTGTTTGCTTGAGAGCAGAGAATTTGGGGCTAAAGACTTTGCTAAATATCACCCAGGAGGTGCTTTAGGTAAGAAGTTATACTTGAAAGTTGGCGATTTAAGTCTTCAGAATGAAAAGCCTTCAGTAGATATCAACGATAAATTACCTAACATTATACTTGAAATAAGTAGTAAGCGTTTAGGAATGACTGCCGTTCTGGATAATGGTCGTTTAGTTGGTGTAATAACCGATGGAGACTTAAGAAGGTTAATGGAAAAAGGATTTAGCAATGATGTTATAGCCTCGGAAATTATGAGTAAAAATCCAAAATCGATAGATATGGATGAGCTCGCAGTGAATGCACTTGAGCTCATGAAAGAAAATAATATTACACAATTAATTGTAATGGACACGAATTCTTATCAAGGAGTGATACATTTACATGATTTAATTAGAGAAGGAATTTTATAATGCAGGATAATAATAAGTATGCCATTATTATGGCAGGTGGAATTGGAAGTAGATTTTGGCCTAGTAGTAAAACGAATAAACCCAAACAATTTTTAGACATTTTAGGAACTGGTGAAAGTTTGATACAACAAACTTATAAACGCTTTCTAAAAATCTGCCCTCCAGAAAATATATATGTTATTACCAACGAATCATACCGAGGATTGGTAAATGAACAAATACCAGCACTTTCGAACGATCAAATTTTAGGTGAACCCATCGGTAAAAATACAGCACCTTGTGTTGCGTATTCTTGTCATAAAATTCATAAAATTAATCCCAAAGCAACGGTAGTGGTTGCACCATCTGATCATCTTATATTAAATGAATCGGAATTTTGCAATCAAATTAATTTAGCGCTTTATATCGCTTCTAAAAATGATTTTCTAATCACTTTAGGAATTAAACCTACGCGCCCAGATACGGGCTACGGCTATATTCAATACGTAGATAACCATAATGAAGAAGGACATTACAAAGTAAAAACCTTTACCGAAAAACCGAATTTAGAGTTAGCTAAAACCTTTATTCAAAGTGGAGATTTTTTATGGAATGCAGGTATTTTCGTGTGGAGCACTAAAACTATTATTTCAGCATTTGAGAAGTTCTTACCAGATATCAACGACATTTTTGCTGAAGGTAAAATGTATTACAATACTTCTAAAGAAGCTGATTTTATAGAACGTGCATATTCACAATGCAGTAGTATTTCCATCGATTATGGAATCATGGAAAAAGCTAATAATGTGCATGTATTTGCAGTTGACTTTGGATGGTCTGATTTAGGTACATGGGGGTCATTATATACCGTATTGGAAAAAGATTATGTTGGCAATGCAGTGGTTTATCCGAAGAACGTAATTATGTACGATTCATCTAATTGTATTGTTAATACTTCTCCCGATAAATTAGTGGTTGTAAAAGGACTTGAAGATTATATCGTTGTTGATTCTGGCGATGTATTGCTTATTTGTCCAAAAAACCAAGAGCAAGAAATCAAACAAATAGTAGCGGATATTAAAATGAAGAAGGGCGATAAGTATATCTAACTTATCCCTTCTTTAATGTAAAAGCGAAGGTTGTTCCCACTCCTTTTGTACTACGAACATTAATTGTTTGATCGTGGGCCTCTATAATGTGTTTTACGATAGATAAGCCTAGGCCGGTACCTCCTTCATCGCGAGAACGACTTTTATCAACTCTATAGAATCGCTCAAACAATCGAGGTAAATGTTCTTCTTCGATGCCTATACCGTTGTCTGTAACTTCTATCAAAATATTTTCATCCATATCATACAAACCAATGAGTGTATAGCCATTTTCTCTACCGTATTTTATAGAGTTCACTAATAGGTTTATAATTACTTGTCGTACTCTATCTTTATCAGCCTCTACAATAAATGGCGTATCGCAACCTTCTTTAAAATCAAGATGAATATTTTTTTCAGCTGCTTTAAAATCTAAACTATCAAAAATATCATGTATCAAATCGTTGATGTCGAATATCTCCATTTCCATGGTTAAAAATCCCGACTCTAATTGTGAAATAGATTCTAGGTCTTCAACCAAAGATGCTATCCTATCGGTACTTTTAGCTGCTTTTTTAAGGAAATGAATCAGTACTTCTTGGTCATCCCAAGCACCATCAAGTAAGGTATTAATGTATCCTTGAATATTAAAGATTGGTGTTTTTAACTCATGAGAAACGTTTCCTAAAAATTCTTTACGGTAACGCTCCATTGTACGTAACTGCTCAATTTCCGAGCTTTTATCAGCTGCCCAATCACGTACTTCACGTTCCATTTCATTAATTGGATCGAGCATATTGATATCACTCGGTCTCGGATCAAGCTTACGTACTTTTAAGCTGTGTATATTCTTATATACCAGTTTAATTTTTCTGTATATGAATACCTCGATTGAATACCTAAATAGAAAGTATGATACTGGAAAGATAAATAAGGAAATAAAAAGGCTTTGAAGAGCTTTATAATATATGAAGTATGACGCTACACCTACAATTGCAGTTAATAGTAAGGAAGTAAATAAAGCAATACTATTGGGTGTAGGGTTTTTATTCATTCTTAAACTTCAAATTTGTAGCCCACACCTTTCACTGTTGCTACATAATCATCACCTAACTTTTCTCTTAGTTTACGAATATGTACATCAATGGTTCGGTTAGTAACTACAACAGAATCTTCCCAAATATTATTGAGAATTACTTCCCTTGTAAATACTTTTCCAGGCTTAGAGGCTAATAAATAAAGTAATTCAAACTCTTTTTTGGCAAGAACAATTTTTTGTCCGCGTTGATAAACTAAATATGCTTCTCTATCAATTACCAAATCACCAATCTCTACTTTATTTTCTACTTCTGTTTCTGTGCTTGAATTTCTTCTTAAAATAGCATTTATTCTCGAAATTAAGGCTCTAGGTTTAATAGGCTTCGCGATGTAATCGTCGGCTCCAACATTAAAACCTGAAATTTCTGAATACTCCTCACTTCTCGCTGTTAAAAATACCATGAAAGTACTTTTAAATTCAGGCATCGCACGAAGTTGTCGACAAGCTTCTATCCCATCTAATTTTGGCATCATTATATCCAATATAATTAAATCTGGATGATGCTTCTTTGCTTGAGATATTGCTTCTAGTCCGTTCGCTGCAGTAAAAACCTGATATCCTTCTTTTTTTAAATTGTATTCGATTAACTCTAAAATATCCGGTTCGTCGTCTACAATTAAGATTTTTTGTTTGTTAGTACTCATGTCAATTATTTGTATCGAAATTAGCTCAACAATAAGACTAATGAGTTAAATATATGTTAAATAATTGTTAATAAAGCATAGAAATTCAATTCTTTCTTATTAATTCTTAAACAATTTATTTAAATACTCTGCAAGCTCTTCACCTCTTAGATTTTTTGCTAGAATCTTTCCGTCTTTATCTAATAAAAAAGTTGCTGGAATTGCTTCAACTTTGTATAATGCTGCAGCTTCCGATTGCCAGAATTTTAAATCCGAAACATGTGACCATGTTAGTTGATCTTCCATAATCGCTTGCTTCCAATCTTCCATGTTTTTATCTAATGAAACACCATAGATTTCAAATCCTTTAGAATTGTATTGCTTGTATAATTTAACATTGTTAGGATTTTCTTTTCTGCACGGTCCACACCACGATGCCCAGAAGTCTAACAACACTACTTTACCTCTCAATGAACTTAGTTTAATTTCTTTCCCATTTGGGTCATTTAATGCTATCTCTGGCGCAACACTTCCTACTGCTAATTTTGCGTATCCTTCTAGTTTAGCCGCATATTCTTGTGTATATTCTGATGATGCTAATTGAGCTTGATGTTTATCGATGATTGATTTTATAAACTCATAGTTTTCATCAATATTCAAGTATGAAATTGCATAAACATCAACAATGGCTTCATTATTTTTTTTCGTGTATTCTTTTATCGATTGAATCTGATTGTCCATCGCTTCTTCATACCTTTTTTCTAAAGAGGCAATTTTAGCATCATTCGTCTCAAATCCATCAGCCATGGCTGCATATTCGTTCTGTAAACCTTCTACTACTTTGTATGTATCGTATAAGATTTTGTTTATTTCTTTAATTTTCAGCGACGACTCCGAACCCTTAACTTCGTATTCAGCCATACTCATCTTAGGGTCGATTTGTACTTCAATTTTTGAAGAATTATCTAATACAACATCAATGGCTTTTTTACCTGCAAAATTGAGTCGGTAAATACCAGGTTTCTCTGCTGTTCCAACAAATTTAAACTTGGCATTTTCACCAATATTAAATGAGTCAATAACAATTGCCTGTCCTGTTATTTTCTCTAAATAAACAGTCGTGTTTTCTGCACTCGGATAAGCACCTTCAATAACAAAACCGTTGTTGCTGCTACATGCTGTAAGCACTGCCACAAGCAATATGATTAAACTTTTTATAATGTATTTCATGATTTTTTTGTCTTTAGTCTCTAGTCTTTAGTCTCTAGTCGTTAGAAAATGTGATTCGTAATTCGTAATTCGTAATTCGTAATTCGTAATTTGTAATTCGTAATTCGTAATTCGTAATTCGTAATTATTTCTCTAACTCTTGCATCAATAATTTGTTTGCCTCTTTCGGGTCTAATTTACCTTTGGCTAGTTTCATTACTTCGCCCATAAATAAACCTAAGAGTCCTTTTTTACCGCTTTTATATTCAGCAACTTTCTCCGGATAGTTTTGAATAACTTGTTGAATAAATCCAATAACATCTTCGTTAGAAGAACTAATAAGCAAGTTTAATTCGGTAGCTAAATCAATTGCTTTTGCAGCGCTATTTTTAAGCATTGCTGGGAATAATTGCTGTGTGGCAAGTGTAATGTTCAACTTGCCATCGTCAATCAATCCAATAAGTTCAGCAATCTGTGCTGGCTTCAATGGGAATTGAGTAATTTCAATAGCTTCCTCGTTTAAATAAGACTTTATTGCACCCATTAACCAATTGGCCGCCGATTTGTAATTTTTCGTATTCTCAGTTAGTTCCAAATAATACAAGGCCAATTCTTTTTGCTCTAATATTACTTGAGCATCGTATTCCGATAACTTAAATTCTGAAATAAATTTCTGAAACAACTGGTCAGGTAATGCAGGCATGTCGGCTTGCATTTTTTCTATGTACGACTCCGTTAGAAATACAGGAGGTAAATCGGGTTCAGGGAAATACCTGTAATCATTAGCCATTTCTTTAGAACGAAGTACAGAAGTAGTTCCACTAACCGCATCAAAATTTAAGGTATTTTGGTCGATACTTCCACCTGCTTCAATAACATCAATCTGACGTTTTACCTCGTATTCTATGGCTCTTTGAACGTTTCTAATGGAGTTTAAGTTCTTCACCTCACATCTATTTCCAAACTTTGTTTCTCCCTTTTTTCTAACCGATATGTTTGCATCGCAACGTAAACTTCCCTCTTCCATATTTCCATCGCAAACTTCTAAGTATCGCACTAGTTTTCTTATCTCTGTTAAATAAGCTGCCGCTTCTTCTGCCGAGCGAATATCTGGTTCCGATACAATTTCAATTAAAGGAACTCCTGCTCTGTTTAAATCGATTAACGAATCGTATATATCTTGATCGTGAATACTTTTACCAGCATCTTCCTCCATGTGAATTCTAGTGATGCCTATCCTTTTAGTTTCACCCGATTTAAGTTTAACTTCTAAATATCCTTTATAACAAATAGGTGTTGTGTCTTGAGTTATTTGATATCCTTTTGGTAAATCGGCATAAAAATAATTTTTACGTGCATATTCATTTTCTAAACGAATTTCACAATGTGTAGCTATACCCATTTTAACGGCAAAGTCAATCACACGTTCGTTTACACGTGGCAAAGTACCTGGGTGACCCAAGGTAATTACACTTACATTTGTATTAGGATCATCGCCAAACCCTGCTGAATCGGCTGCATAGGCCTTACTGTTAGTTGAAAGCTGCGCATGTATTTCTAATCCAACAACGGTTTCGTATTGATCGTAAATAGTATTTGACATAGTACAAAGTTATGTATTTAAAGGCATTATTTCAGCCATTCATTAATTTCAGTTGACAGTATCCTGTATTGAGCGTTCCATTCATTCCTTCTTTTAGTCCCCGCTAATTCGTATCGAATGCATTTCATCAAATAAAAGAAGCGTTTACGATAGTAGTAACTAATGATTCCACAACATGCCAATACCAACATTCCTATAAATACTGATATCCAAGTAACGTAGATACTTAATACTATAAAGTAAAATATATAACTAAAAAAGAAAAGAAATGTGCTCATGGCAAAGTGTGTACCATTCACGAAACAAATATCTTTGAATAGTTTTCGAGTAATTTTTTTAGGAATGTAAAATTGAAAGTAATTAAAAATAAAACCTACAATAAAAAATGGGAACATCGCTATAACATCTACCATAGGAATAATCATTTTCATCCAACGTTTCCAACGTACAACTTTACCAAGCTTATCTATGAGTTCCACATCTAAGCCATATTTATGTAAATGTTTATCAAAGTCTTTGATGGCAGTGCTTAACACTAATTTCAGTTCTTTATCGGAGGTATTTATTAGAGCCGCTCTTTTTTTCCATATTTCTAAATTATCGATGGAATCTTTTCGAGTAACCAACTTTTCAAACAAGTATTCATCTTCTGTATTATTTACAACTGGTAAGACCTTATGCAAATCAGTTTCAACATCATTGATGATTTCATTTAAAGCTCTGTTATTATTTTGTTTATACGAATCGAAATAAGGCTTTAAAGAAAAAGGCTCTGATGCCTCTAGAAATATACGACCGCCTGAACTCGTAATTTTTTCTTGGGTAATTCCAAGTGAAACCATTTCTACTCCTAATTGAAAGTTCGAACGCTCTTCGGCCATCATAGCAATCTTGGCTGCTCCTTTGTGGAGTTTTCTCAGTTTACGTTCAGGTTCACAATTGGCTTCAGGAAATATAATGATGGCTTCATTCCTTTTTAATATTTCATAACAAATATCAAAAGTCTCCGAATTTTTCTCTAGGTTATTAATCCCATCACGCATTCGGTAAATTGGAATCAAATTTATTTTTGCCAATAAACTTGCAACCCATTTTTTCTTAAAAATATCAGCACGAACTAACACATGAAATCTTCTTCTCGAAAAAATCATGATGAGTATTCCATCTAAATGAGCAGATGCATGGTTAGCACATACTACTAATGGTTTGCCCGTTCTTAACTTTTCGAAATTAATGATGTGGTGTTTCGAAAAGAAAAACTCCGCGCTTACTCTAAGTAAAAATTTTGCAAATCCGTATATCATGCTTTAACTATCTCTGCCGCTTTTTCTAATGCCGACGTCATTCCTTGTACATTCTTTCCTCCGGCTGTTGCGAAGAATGCCTGACCTCCTCCACCTCCTTGAATTTCTTTTCCTAACTCTCTAATAATTTGTGAAGCATTCAATTTTTTCTCTTCAATTAAATTATCAGATATAATTAAAGCTAAATGTGGCTTCGCATCTACTTCCACCGCTAATAATAAAAATGCATTGTTAATTTCTTCTCTTAACTCAAACAATAAATTTTTAACTAAATCGGTATTCTGTAATTCAATTTTTTCGGCTAAAAATTGAACTCCGTTTACTTCTTTTACTTTAGCTTTTAATTCTTGTTTAATGCTCGAAGCTTTTTCAGTAAGTAATTTTTCAATTTGTTTTTTAGCCTTCTGATGTTCATCCATTAGTTGCTCAATCGACTTTTCAATATCAACTGGATTCTTCAAAATCTGTTTTACATTGTCGAGAACCTTTGCTTGTTCATTCAAGAATTCTAATGCTTTGGTAGAAGTAATAGCTTCAATACGTCGTACACCTGCTGATACAGCAGATTCCGATTGTATTCTAAACAGAGTAATCTCCGATGTATTTTTTACATGCGTACCACCGCATAACTCTTTCGAGAATGTATCATCAAAAGTTATAACTCTTACAAACTCTCCATATTTTTCACCAAATAAAGCGGTAACTCCAGAGTTTAATGCTTCTTGGTACGGAACGTTTCGTTGTTCTTTAAGTCCAATCTGTTCTGCTATTTTTTCATTCACTATTTTTTCAACCGATGCAATTTCTTCATCAGTCATTTTTGCAAAATGTGAAAAGTCGAAACGTAAATACTGTTCATTTACTAATGAACCTTTTTGATTAACATGTGCACCCAATACTTGCTTTAATGCAGCGTGCATTAAGTGTGTTGCACTATGGTTCTTTGTAATATCAGCTCTTCTATGAACATCAATTACGGCATTAAACTTCGCATTTAAATCTTTAGGCAATGCATCACAAATATGTATCGTTTGGTTATTTTCTTTTTTTGTATCGTTAATTACAATAGCATCATCAGCATTACTCAAATTAATTAAACGACCTGTATCGCCTACTTGTCCTCCACTCTCTGCATAAAATGGCGTTGTGTTTAGTACAACTTGGAAATATTCTTTCCCTTTCGACTTTACTTTACGGTATTTTATAATTTCTGATTCACATTCTGTTTCATCATACCCTACAAAACTCGATTCTTCTGTATTTTGTACCATTACCCAGTCGTCGGTATCTACTAAGGTAGCTGCTCTTGAGCGGGTTTTCTGCTCTTCTAAAGCTTTGTTGAAGCCTTCTATATCTACTTTAAATCCTTTTTCCGAAGCCATCAACTGCGTTAAATCGATAGGGAAACCGTAGGTATCGAACAACTCAAATGCAAAATTACCTTCAATGGTATTGTTATTCGCTTGGTATTTGTCGAATCGTTGTATACCCGAAGCAAGTGTTCTTAAGAAAGAAGTTTCTTCTTCCATGATTACTTTTTTGATGAACTCTTTTTGTTCAACAATTTCAGTAAACACACCTTCAAATTGTACAGCTAAAATATCTGTTAATGAATACAAGAATGGTTCTTTAATATCGAGGAAAGTATAAGCATATCGTACAGCTCTACGTAAAATACGGCGAATTACATAACCAGCTTTCACGTTCGATGGTAACTGACCATCGCCAATACAAAACGCAATGGCACGAATATGATCCGACATTACACGCATTGCTATGTCTGTTTTTTCATTTGCACCGTAAACAATTCCACAATGCTTAGATATGTGTTGGATCAATGGTTGGAAAATATCGGTATCGTAATTCGATTGTTTGTTTTGTATAACACGAACTAAACGCTCAAAGCCCATCCCTGTATCAACATGTTTCGCAGGTAATGGTTGCAAAGAACCATCTTTCATTCTGCTGTATTGCATAAACACGTTGTTCCAAATTTCAATCACCTGAGGATGGTCTTTGTTCACCAAACTTGCACCATCAACTAATTTACGTTCTTCATCACTTCTGCAATCCATATGAATTTCAGAGCAAGGTCCGCATGGTCCTGTTTCTCCCATCTCCCAGAAGTTATCTTTTTTGTTGCCAAATAAGATTCTGTTTTCAGGTACTAATTTTCGCCATTCGTTTAAAGCAATGGTAGAAGGTGGAATACCTTCTTTTTCATCACCTTCGAAAACAGTAATGTATAACCTATCTTTATCGAGTTTATATACTTCGGTTAATAACTCCCAACTCCAGTTAATAGCTTCGTGTTTGAAATAATCGCCAAACGACCAGTTTCCCAACATCTCGAACATGGTATGGTGATAGGTATCGATCCCTACTTCTTCCAAATCGTTATGTTTACCTGAAACTCGGAGGCATTTTTGGGTATCGGCAACTCGTTTGTATTTTACAGGACTGTTACCTAAGAAAATATCTTTGAAAGGTGCCATTCCTGAGTTAATAAACATCAATGTTGGGTCGTTTTGAACCACCATGGGTGCCGATGGTACAATTTTATGTTGTTTTGACTCGAAAAAATCTAAAAAAGCTTTACGTATTTCTCTTGAATTCATAGCTGGCAAAAATAATCTTTTGAATCGTAAAATATAAATAGAATAGAGCATTTCAACAGCCTTTATTCCACAATATTTCTTTACACTATATAGCTCATTTACAGCGTATTTATTCGATTATTGGTCGACATGTGCATTTTTTGTACCTTTGAAGGATGGCGAAAAAGATAAAATACTTCTATAATACGCACACCTTAAAGTACGAAAAGGTTGAAATTAGCCTTGGACGCAGGATTTTAAGAATCATCGGGTATTTAGCTTCGGTAGCTGTTTTTGCGAGCATCGTTATGATCCTTGCATATACCTATATCGACTCACCAAAAGAGAAAAGATTGAAGCGTGAAATCGAGAATTTAAGCTTACAATACGACTTACTTGAAGACCGTTTGAAAATAATGGAGGTGGTACTCGCCGATTTAGAAGATCGCGATGATAACATATACCGTGTAATTTTTGAAGCTGAACCTATTTCTGATGATGTTAGAAAAGCAGGTTATGGTGGAATCAATAAATACAAAGCCTTAGAAGGATACGATTATTCAGAAATTATGATTGAAACAACCAAGAAATTAGACAAGGTTGCCAAACAAATGTATGTTCAGTCGAAATCCTACGACGACTTATTAAAAGAAGTAAAAAACAAAAATAAATTATTGGCATCTATTCCAGCCATACAACCTATTTCCAATAGAAACTTAAAAGCATTTGCATCTGGTTTTGGTTATCGTATACATCCTGTGTACAAAACCTCTAAGATGCATACAGGCATGGACTTTACAGCGAGCATTGGCACACCTATTTATGCAACTGGCGATGGTTATGTAAGTGTTGCTGATGGTAGCGGAAGAGGTTACGGAAATCATGTAGTATTAAATCATGGATACGGTTATCAAACATTGTATGGCCACATGAGTAGAATAAAAGTAAGAAGAGGTCAAAGTGTAAAACGAGGAGAGATTATTGGATACGTAGGAAATACTGGTACTTCAACAGCACCGCATTT
>JACCDS010180518.1_pt1 | contig 11002 bp, 11 predicted proteins | sample 7446441 | NCBI WGS metagenome assembly JACCDS01 (sample SAMN15323445, study PRJNA562643) | freshwater metagenome | isolation source: river surface water | place: USA:Blue River Watershed | collected 2017-08-17 | reverse complement strand
CCGCACTGCGGCCGTTACCTCTGCTCCCTGTTTGCGCAGAACCTGATGTGCTCGGGCTGGATGCTGCTGGGCATGACAGCCGGCGCCGTCTGGCTGGCACGCTGGCAACTCGGCAGCCAGACCAGCAGCCTCAGCGGCATGCTGGGCGGCATGTTCGTGGGCATGACCTGGGGCATGGTGCTCAGCGTGGCGCTGTACCGCGGTTTCTTTGCCTGGCGCCAGCGCGTGCGTCTGTCTTAATGCCCGCTTAAGGCAGGGCTTCAAGAATCGCCGGGTTCCCTCCCCGGTTCTTGAAGCATGCCCACCTCGACCCCCGCCCCCCGCGCGCCCTGGCACCCGCTCGCCCTGCTGCTCGTGCTGGCCCTGTGGCTGGCCACGCTGGGCAATCTGCCCCTGTGGGGCGCCGTCTGGCGCCTGCCCGAAACCCATGGCTGGCATGCCCTGGCCACCGCGGTCAACCTGGGCCTGCTGCTGTTCGCGCTGACCCTGGCCCTGCTCTGCCTGGCGGTCTGGCCGCGCTGGCGCAAGCCCGCGGGTCTGCTGCTGCTGCTCATGGCCACCTCGGCCAGCTACTTCATGCAGGCCTACGGCGTGGTGATCGATGCCAGCATGCTGGCCAATGCCGTTCACACCGACGCGCGCGAGGTGCGCGACCTGCTCTCCTGGGGCATGCTCCTGACCCTGCTGGCGGGCGTGCTGCTGCCGGGCTGGTGGTGGTGGCGCCAGCCCGTGCGGGCCGTCCCGGCGCGCCGTCTGCTGGCGCGGCAGCTGAGCGTGGCCGGGCTGGCCCTGCTGGTCGTGCTGCTGCTGGGCTGGGCCAGCTTCCAGGACCTGGCTTCGCTCACGCGCAACCACAAGCCCCTGCGCTACATGGTCAACCCCTTCAACAGCCTGTACGCCGCGGGCCGCCAGGCCGTGGGCAGCGCCGCGCACGCACAGCAAGCCCTGCAGCCCATCGGCGCAGACGCCACCCTGACCCCGGCCGGCAGCGACGGCCCCGACAGCGCGCCGCTGATCGTGCTCGTGGTGGGCGAGACCGCGCGCGCCGCCAATTTCGGCATCGGCGGCTACGCGCGCGACACCACGCCGCGCCTGCGCGCGCTGCAGGCCCAGGGCCGGCTGGTCTACTACCCGCAGGTCCGCTCCTGCGGCACCAACACGCAGGACTCCGTGCCCTGCATGTTCTCGCACCTGGGCCGCGAGGCCCACCTGGCCAGCGGCGCCAACTACGAGACCCTGCTCGACGTGCTGCAACGCGCCGGCCTGGCCGTGCTCTGGCTGGACAACCAGTCCGGCTGCAAGGGCGTGTGCGAACGCGTGCCCAATGTCAACACCCGGGCGCTGGCGCGGCCCGGCCTGTGCGACAACGAGGAATGCCTGGACGAGGTGATGCTGCGCGAGCTGCCGGCCCAGCTGGCCCTGCTCGATCCCGCGCGCCGCGCGCGCGGCACGGTGGTGGTGCTGCACCAGATGGGCAGCCACGGCCCGGCCTACCACAAGCGCTCGCCCGCGGTGCACAAGGTCTACCAGCCCGAATGCGGGGGGGCCGCCCTGCAGGCCTGCCCACCCGAGCAGATCGTCAACGCCTACGACAACAGCATCCGCTACACCGACCACGTGCTGGGCGAGCTCGTGGCATGGCTGCAGGCGCAGCGCCGGCCCACGGCCCTGCTGTATGTGTCCGACCACGGCGAATCGCTGGGGGAGAAAGGCCTGTACCTGCACGGCATGCCCTACCGCATGGCGCCGGACGAGCAGACCCACGTGCCCATGGCACTGTGGCTCTCGGCCCCGCTGCAGCAGCGCCTGGGGCTGGGCATGGACTGCCTGCGCGCCTCGGCCGCGCGGCCGCTGACGCACGACCACCTCTTCCACACCCTGCTGGACCTGGCCCAGGTGCGGACCCGGCTGCACCAGCCCGCGCTGGACGTGCTGAGCGGCTGCCGGCTGGTCGACCAGGCGCCGGGCTGAGCCGCAAAAACGGCCCGGTCACGGCATCTGTGGGCCGTGTGCAAGCGGCGTAAGCTTCTGTTTCAAACCAGGCGAACCGGGCCAGGATGGGTCACAGTCAGGTACACCCGCGCGTCAGCCGGGGTCGCCAAGCCTCCGGTCTGCATCCAGACGGACACGACAGCGGGGTTGCAGGCAAGCCGGACACACACGCTGTCTCCTGGCTTGCAGCAAGCGATGCACCGGCTCCCCCGGCCTGCACCGCGCTTTGCTCCCCGGCCTCGCCGACCCGTGCGCCCCGCCAGGGGTGCGGCAGGGTTCCTGTTGCATCAGTCCAAGGAGTACACCGTGAAAACCAGCCGTCCAGCCAGCGCCCTGCGGCCTGTGCCGCCGATCCTGCCCCTGCGGGCCGCCGCCGCCGAAGCCAAGACCATGACACCGGAAGACCGACCCACGCCGGACCTTCCCCCGCAGGAGGCGGCGCATCTTGTGCAGGGACTGCTGGACCTGAGGGACTCGCTCACCCTGATGTCCCTGAGCCTGAGCGACTACCTCTTCGAGCTTGAGCGCCGGCAATCCACCGAGATGGACCAGGTCGAAGCCGCCCTGCGGGACTACATCAGGCGCATCGGCCAGCGCTAGCGCCCGGCCGGCAAGAACAGCCTTAAAGTCAGGCAACGTTTTCATACACCCGCCCCGCCCACCCGCCATGAACTCACTCGCCGATTTCCCCATCACCCGCAAATGGCCCGCCCAGGATCCCGACCGCCTGCAGCTTTACTCCCTGCCCACGCCCAATGGGGTCAAGGTGTCCATCATGCTGGAGGAGACCGGCCTGCCCTACGAGCCGCACCTGGTGAACTTCGGCGCCAACGAGCAGCTCACGCCGGAATTCATGAGCCTCAACCCCAACAACAAGATCCCGGCCATCATCGACCCCCATGGCCCCGGCAACAAGCCGCTGGCCCTGTTCGAATCCGGCGCCATCCTGGTGTACCTCGCGGCCAAGACCGGCCAGCTCATGCCCAGCGAGGACGCGGCCCGTTTCGAGGTCCTGCAGTGGCTGATGTTCCAGATGGGCGGCATCGGCCCCATGTTCGGCCAGCTCGGTTTCTTCCACAAGTTCGCCGGCCGGGACTACGAAGACAAGCGCCCGCGCGACCGCTACGTGGCCGAAACGCGCCGCCTGCTGGGCGTGCTGAACCAGCACCTCAAGGGCCGCTACTGGATCATGGGCAAGGACTACACCATCGCCGACATCGCCACCTTCCCCTGGGTGCGCAACCTGGTCGGCTTTTACGAAGCCGGTGATCTGGTGGGCATCCAGGACTACCCCGAAGTCTCGCGCGTGCTGGCGGCCTTCGTGGCGCGGCCGGCCGTGCTGCGCGGCCTGAACATCCCCAAGCGCGATTGAGCGGGCGGCCCGCATGTCACGCGAAAGTGAATTCCAGGCCGTGGCCCGCGAGCTGGCTTGCGACTTCGAGGGCCCGCTGCAGACCGGCGGCAACTACACCGCGGTGGTGCGCCACGGTGGCCAGGTCTTTGTCAGCGGCCAGGTGCCGCGCGTGGGCAGCGAGATCGTGGTGACCGGGCGCGTGGGCAGCGAGGTCACGCTGGAGCGCGCCCAGTTCGCCGCCAAGGTCTGCGTCATGCGTGCCCTGGCCCTGCTGCGCCAAAACCCAGGCTCGCTGGACGCGGTCAGCCGCGTGCTGCGCGTGACGGTCTTCGTGCAGGTGGCCGACGGTTTCACGCAACTCAGCGAAGTGGCCGACGGCGCCTCCGAGCTGCTGTTTCGCGTGCTGGGCGAGGCCGGCGTGCACACGCGCAGCTCGGTGGGCGTGGCCCAGTTGCCCAAGAACGCGGCGGTCGAACTGGACCTGATCGCCGCGCAGGCCTGAGGCGCGGGGCTCAGTAGCCTGGCCGCGCGGCCGTGGTGGCCGGGCTGTGCTGCAGAAAATCCGCCGCCAGCTTGCGCGCGGCATTGGCGAAGAGCAGGATGTCCACGCCCGTGGCCACGTAGCTGGCGCCCAGCGCCAGGTAACGGCGCGCCAGGGTCTGGTCCGACATCAGGGTGCCGGCCGCCTTGCCCGAGGCCACGATGCGCTGGATCGCGTCTTCGATGGCGGCCTGCACCTCCGGGTGCGTGGGCTTGCCCCGATGCCCCATGGAGGCCGCCAGATCGGCCGGGCCGATGAAAACGCCGTCCACACCGTCCACCGCGCAGATGGCTTCCAGGTTCTTCAGCGCGTTCGTCGACTCGGCCTGCACCAGCAGACAGACCTCGGTATCGGCCACGTCCAGGTAATCGGTGCGTGCGCTCCAGCGCGAGGCGCGGCCCACCGCGCTGCCCACGCCGCGCAGGCCCAGCGGCGGGTACTGCGTGGCGGCCACCAGCCCGCGCGCCTGCTCCGCCGTCTCCACCATGGGCACCAGCAGGTTCTTGACGCCGATGTCCAGCAGCTGCTTGATCAGGTGCACCTCGCCCGAGACCACACGCACCACCGGCTGCGCGCGATAGGGGGCCACGGCCTGCAGCGTCGCCAGCGTGCTGCGCACATCATTGGGCGCGTGCTCGCCGTCGATCAGCAGCCAGTCGAAACCGGCGGTGGCGCTGACCTCGGCCAGGTAGGGATCGGCCATGGACAGCCAGAAGCCGATCTGCTGCTGCCGGGCCTGGAGCGCGGACTTGAAGGGGTTGCCTGCGGCGGGATGGGTCATGGTGTGCTCCTGGGATTTCCTGTGGTCTGTCGTCGCTGAGTCGGCCGGGCGCTCAGCTCACGATGCCCAGGTGCCAGGGCACGAACTCGTGGTCACCCAGGCCGAGCTGTTCGCTCTTGGTCTTCTCGCCCGAGGCGGCGCGCAGGATGTGCGCGAAGATGCGCTGGCCCATCTCCGCGATGTCGCATTCGCCGTCCAGCACCGCGCCGCAGTTGATGTCCATGTCTTCTTCGAGCTTGGTGTACATGGGCGTGTTGCTCGCCAGCTTGATCGTGGGCGCGGGTTTGCTGCCGAACATGGAGCCCCGCCCGGTGGTGAAGCAGATCAGGTTGGCGCCGCTGGCGATCTGGCCCGTGGTGGCCACCGGGTCGTAACCCGGCGAATCCATGAAAACCAGGCCGGCCTTGTCGATACGCTCGGCGTAGCGGTACACGTCCACCAGTGGGGTGGTGCCGCCCTTCATGGCCGAGCCCAGGGATTTTTCGAAGATATTGGCCAGGCCCCCGGCCTGGTTGCCATGCCCGACGACGCCGTTGAACTGCGCGTTGTGGCCACGTGTGTATTCGGCCCACCAGGCCAGGCGGTCCAGCAGCTTCTGGCCCACGGCCGGGCTGACCGCGCGGCGCGTGAGCATGAATTCCACGCCGTGGATCTCCGGTGTCTCGGAGAGGATGGCCGTGCCACCGTGGCGCACCAGGATGTCCATGGCCGCGCCCAGGGCCGGGTTGCAGGTGATGCCCGAGAAACCGTCCGAGCCGCCGCATTCCAGGCCGATCTTGAGGTGGGCCGCGCTCACCGGCGTGCGCACCGCCGCATTGGCCAGGGGCAGCATCTCCTGCACCGCCGCCACGCCGGCGGCGATGGTGGCGCGGGTGCCGCCGGTGTCCTGCATCACGTAGCTGCGCATCAGCGGCCCGGGCTGCAGACCCTGAGACTCGACCAGACCGGCGACCTGGTTGCGTTCGCAACCCAGGCCCACGATGAGTACACCCGCCAGATTGGCGTGGCGCGCGTAACCCGCGATCGTGCGGCGCAGCAGATCGAAGTGCTCACTGGGCGAAGACATGCCGCAACCGCTGGTCTGCGCAAAAGCCACCACACCATCCACATTCGGCCAGGCCGCCAGCCGCTCGGGCGTGAAGTGGGCCGCGATGCGGTTGATGACGGTGGCCGAGCAGTTGACCGAGCTCAGCAGACCGATGAAGTTGCGTGTGCCCACGCGCCCGTCGGGTCGCACAAAACCCATGAACTGCGCACGCTGCGTTTCGGTCACATAGTCCACCGGACGCACGTCCTCGCTGAAACCCGGGTCGCGGTATTCGTCCACCAGGTCGATGTTGTGCCCGTGCACATGCTCGCCGGCCTCGATATCGCGCGTGGCTGCGCCGATCACCACGTTGTACTTCAGCACCCGCTCGCCCGCCGGGATGGCGCGCGCCGCCACCTTGTGCCCGGCCGGCAGTTGGGCCTTGGTGCGGAGGCCGAACTCCGGCAGGTCCTGGCCCAGCGCCAGCGGGTGGCGCACGACCAGCACGTTGTCGTTCACGTGCAGGCGGATCAGGGGCGAAATGTCGGGCATGGGATGGGTCAGCCCTTGGCCATCAGTTCGCGCAGCTTGAGCCGCTCGATCAGCTGGGTTTCCTTCTGGTAGACCGCCCCCACGTACTTCTCGTAGTCGGGGCCGTCCAGGTACATCAGCGGCGCGTCGATCTTGCCGCAGGCCGCGGTGAATTCGGGGCTGGCCGCCGCGGCCTTGAAGGCTTCGCGCAGGCGCTTCTCGATGGCCGCATCCAGACCCTTGGGCGCGCCGATGCCGTTGGGTGCATCCACCACCACGTCAAAACCCTGCTCGCGCAGCGTGGGCACGTCGGAGAAATCCTGCGTGCGCTTCTCGCCCCAGGTCGCCAGCAGGCGCAGCTTGCCGGCTTTCACGTGCGGGGCCCAGGCGCTGGAGTCAGCGACCGCGTCGATCTGGCCGCCCAGCAGGTCCTGCAGCGCGGGCGCGCCGCCCTTGTAGGCGATGTGGTTGAACTGCACACCCGCCGCCATGGCGAACTCTTCCATGCCCACGTGCGTGGCGCCACCGATACCCGCGCTGCCATAGGTGGCCTGGCCGGGTTTGGATTTGGCATGGGCCACGAAGTCCTTGAGCGTCTTCCAGGGCGCGTCGGCCCGCACGGCGATACCAAAGGTCTGGCCCGAGGTGCGCGCCAGGTAGCTCAGGTCCTTGAGCGGGTCGATCTGCACGGAGCCCAGCTGCGAGAAACGCGTGACCGAGATCGGGATCTGCCCGATGGTGTAGCCGTCCGGCTTGGCGCTGGCCATGGCCTTCAGGCCCAGCATGCCGGAGGCACCGGCGCGGTTCTCCAGCACCACGGGCTGGCCCAGCTCGCGGCCCGCGGCCACGCACAGGGCGCGCATGGTCATGTCGGCGGTGCCGCCGGCCGGCCAGGGGCAGATGAAGGTGATGGGGCGCTCGGGGTAGGCCGCGGCCACGGACGAGGTGGCCGTGGACATCAGGGCCGCCGAACCGAGGCTGCCGAGGACGATCTGGCGACGGGTGAATTTCATGGCTGTCTCCTGCTTATAGGTAAAGGATGGATGCCGCGCATTGTGGTCGCCCCTAGAATTCCAATCCAATGAATAAGCGGACTGTCTTCATAGCAAAAAGGTTATGTTATGGCCATGGGTGATCTGGACCGGGTTTTGCGCTCCAACCTCAAGCTGCGGCATCTGCAACTGCTGATCGCGCTGGACGAGTTCCGCCACCTCGGGCGCGCGGCGGACTTTCTGTCGCTGACCCAGCCCGCCGTCTCCAAGTCGCTGGCGGAGATCGAGCGCATGTTCTCGCTGAGCCTGTTCACGCGCTCGACGCGCGGCACCGAACCCACGCCCTACGGCGCCACCGTGGTGCGCTTCGCGCGCTCGGTGCTGGCCGACTTCAGCCGCACGCAGGACGAGATTGCCGCCGTGGCCAGCGGCGCCGCCGGCCGGGTCAGCGTGGGCGCCATGGTGGTGGCCACGCCCGGCCTGCTGGCGCGCGCCATCCAGGACCTGAAAGCGCGCTCCTCACGCACCACCATCTATGTGGAAGAAGGCGACCTCACGCGCCTGCTGCCCCGTCTGCGCGTGGGCGAACTGGACTTCATCGTGGGCCGGCTGGAGCCGGGTTACGCCGCCCCCGACCTGGAGACCGAAGCGCTGTACGAGGAAGCCATGTGCGTGGTCCTGCCGCGCGGCCACGCCCTGGGCCGCAAACGCCGGGTGGGCTGGGCCGATCTGGCCGCCCTGCCCTGGGTGCTGCCGCCGGCCTGGGCCTCCTCGCGCACCAAGCTCAACCAGGTGTTCTATCAACATGGCCTGAACCCGCCCACCGACCTGCTGGAGACCACCTCTTACCTGAACACGGTGACCTTCATGCAGCAGCTGCAGGCCGTGGGCTTCGTGGCGCAGGGCGTGGCGCAGGACCTGGAGGCCAAGGGCCTGGCGCGCCGCGTGGCCATCACCATCCCCTTCGAGCTGCCCCCGGTGGGCCTGATCTGCCTGCGTGGGCGCTTGCGCACGCCCACCAGCCTGCAACTCATCGACTGCCTGCGCAAGCAGGCCCGCGGCAAGCGCTAAGAGGCGTTCAACGCCCCATCAGCGCCTGCACGTGCGCGGCCGTGCCGCTGGCCAGACCCTCCAGGCTGTAGCCGCCTTCCAGCACCGAGACCACGCGGCCCTGGGCCGTCTCGTCGGCCACCTTCATGAGTTCGCGCGTGATCCAGTAATAGTCTTCGTCGGTGAACTTCAGGCCGCCCAGCGGGTCCAGGTGATGGGCGTCGAAACCGGCCGAGATGATGAGCAGCTCGGGCGCGAACTCGCGCAGGGCCGGCAGCAGCACGTCCGTCATGGCCTTGCGGAAGGCGGCCGAGCCGGTGCCGCGCGGGAAAGGCACGTTGACGATGTTGTGGGCCACGCCCGTCTCGTTCGTGGCGCCGTTGCCCGGGTAGAACTGCCCCTGGTGGCAGGAGCCGTAGAACAGGTCCGGGTCGTCGTAAAAGCTGTTCTGCGTGCCGTTGCCGTGGTGCACGTCGAAGTCCACCACCGCCACGCGCTGCAAGCCATGCTGCGCGCGCGCGTGCAGCGCCGCGATGGCCGCCTGGTTGAACACACAGAAACCCATGGCGTGGTCCGCCTCGGCGTGGTGGCCGCAGGGGCGCGTGGCGCAGAAGACGTTCTGGGCCTTTTGGGCCACCACGTCGTCCACCCCCGCGCAGGCCGCGCCCACGCAGCGCAGCACCGCCTCCAGCGTGCCGGACGACATGATGGTGTCGCCCGCGTCCAGGGCACGGTAGCCCTGCTCGGGCGACATGTCCTTCACGGCCTCCACGTAATCGGGCGTGTGGATGTGCAGCACCTGCTCGAAAGTGCCCAGGGGGGCGTCACGCCAGGTCACATCGGCGAATTCGGGTGTCTTCAGGGCCGACAGCACGGCCTCCAGGCGCTCGGGAGATTCGGGGTGGTGGGGGCCAGGTTTGTGGTTGAAACAGGCTTCGTGGGTGTAGATCAGGGTGCTCATGGTTGGTATTTCTCGCAAAAGGCTCAGGAATGGACGGGCGTGGCGGAGAGCTTCACGCCCAGGGCGTGGAGCAGTTTGAGCATGGTGTCGTAGCGTGGTTTGGCGCCGGGTGCCAGTGCCTGTAGAGACTACGGCCCAGGCCGGCATCCATGGCGAGTTGCGTCATGCCGCGCACGTGCGCCACATCGCGCACCGCGGCAGGCAGGACATCCGGGTTGGGGTCTTCCAGGGCGGACGTCAGATACGCCGCGATGGTTTCCTCATCGTCCAGGTAGTCGGCCGCATCGAAGGCTGCAAGTCTGGCCATGATTCACTCCTTGTCCAAAATGCGCGCCATCTCGATGGCGCGCTTGATGTCGCGATTCTGTTCTGGAAAGACTTGTCGCCCCCCAGCAGAAGCCCACCGTGCACGTAAAAAAAGATTACCACTGAACTCGCCAACGCCCACCACCAGTACAGGCACCGCAGTGCGCGATGCTTTGCCAATCAGAACTCCCTTCAAGCTTCAGCAGTCCCTTTTCAGCTTTATCCCCTTTGAAAGCAGATTTCCACGAACTTGACTTGTGATTGCATGCCTTCGTCACAACCAGTGTATCGACGCCACCGCCGCTTCCAATTTTTTTGTAGAAACGAAGCTCGCCTTTTTCTGGAGGAAAATGTCCAACCGAATCATCCCGAGTTTCTGGATCATCTTCAGTCACAGGGTTCTCAGACTCATTCCTGCTTTCAAGTATTTGAAGCTTCCAATTAAGATTCGCAATAGTCCTTCTTGCCTCCTCAAGATCGGACGAAAGTCGCGCATTCTCATCGATGATCGTCGTCAACTCTTGCTCATGCGCCCCCACTTCTAGCGCCTTGAGCCTTTGACGAGATGCCTCATGCAGAACTTCACGAATAGCTTTTGGCGTTTCAATTGCAAGAGCAGCAGCCGACATGACAACTTGTCGGATCATCGACAAAAAACGGTTCATACCTGCCTCATCTTCACCAAAAGCCAAGAGTCTCGAAGCAGTCCAGGTAGTACCCCACAGTCCTTCATCTTTTTGCACACCAGGCCAGTAAAGCCGAACAGCACCGAGATAACAGGAGTCTTGCTTACCAAGCTTATCCGTCAGAACCCAAGACGACTCAGCATCAACAAAGGCAACATCCGCAAGGCCGACAAGGTGATACGCCAATCTAGCCGAAAGGTCTTTCCAAACAATCTCATCGCTGTCATTCGAAACTACCAGCAAGGGAAGCCGACGTGACTTAGAGAGAATTGCATCGCACAACTGAATTGCATGCTTCTCACTTGTGGCGTCAAAAGGGATCGCCAAGGGCACCGGTTGCCCTCCGAAGGACCAATCACTGTACGCCTCAATCAATGCGCGAATAATCCCTGGACAACGAGGATAAAGTCGCATGGGAGCAACTGCCGTCGACCCAGGCGTAGCTGAGAGCGAGGCCAAGATAGCCAATGAGCCCGCGTGACTAGCGACCTGAACAGTCGTAGTAAACATTGCCCCTGTATGCGCAGTTTCGATGAGCTCAATTTCGCGCATCCGTCCAACTGGCGTCTCGATATTTCTTCGAGAAAACTGGCCAACACCATCACCCGACTTGGACTCAAAAGAGCCGTCCTCTAAACGAGGATTTTCGGCCCCTTGAATCGCCCCGGGAATTGAGGAGGCTCCAACCTTTGAGAAGATGGAGCCATGAACAAGTCAAAGAAGTTTTCACCGGAAATGCGGGAACGCGCCGTGCGCATGGTGCAGGAGCACCGGGGCGAGT
>JACCDS010568987.1_pt1 | contig 11003 bp, 9 predicted proteins | sample 7446441 | NCBI WGS metagenome assembly JACCDS01 (sample SAMN15323445, study PRJNA562643) | freshwater metagenome | isolation source: river surface water | place: USA:Blue River Watershed | collected 2017-08-17 | reverse complement strand
TAAAAATGTTATAGGCTTATCTTTTGATGATAAAAGCGTGTCCATGATTGAATTAAGTGGTACATATGCAAATAATGTCATTGAAAATTATGCAATTACACATTTGGAAGAAGGTGTACTACGTAACAACAAAATCGTAGATGAAAATAAATTTGTATATGCGATACAAAATACGTGGAAACAATTAAAAACTAAAAATAAAAATGTCGCCATTGCACTATCTATGGATGACATACTTATTAAGCAAGATACATTTTCAAGTATTTTTAATGATAACGAAACATATTTGAATGTTGAAAATTCCATTTCTAAAACATCCAATATTGAAGATGTCTATCTAGACTTCATTGTCTCGAACAAAACACAAGATTTACAATATATTTATATGGTTGCTGCCAAAAAAGAATTTGTAAATAACTTGATTAATTTTATTGACCGCGCGGGTCTTAATGTGATGATGGTCGACATAGATGGACATGTTATTGAACGCAGTGTGGTTAAGTCTCAAAAAATAGAAGCTCATGAAACATATGCTTTTGTTAATATCACCAATAAAGATTCTGACTTGCATATTATGTATGATGGGGAACTCATTTACGAAAAAACCATGGATCATAATATCCAAAGTGTTCTGCAGTCTATTTCAAGAGATTTTGGCATTGATAACAATCAAGCTTTAATGAAGCTTTTAAGTCAAGAAAGTGATATTTTGGCTTCTTATTGGATACCTTTTGTTGATGGTTTAGCAGTAGATTTAAAAAGAGCATTGAATTTTTATTTACATTCAGACAAGCCAGATGGCGCCAACACTGAAATTACACGTTTATGGTTTACAGGTCATGAAGCTCGTATTGGAGATATGGTGACGACATTAGGTGAGCGATTAAGTCGAGAATGCATTATTTTTAATCCATTAATAGAATCCAAGCCTTCTAAAAATATTGTAAGTTTAGAAAAGTTAGTTCTTGATGCATCGATTTTGACTAAAGCTTACGGTTTAGCATTACGTTCTTTTGATGTTCCATCGTATAAAAAAATTAATTTGTTACCCTGGAGACAATATGAGAAAGAGCAAGATAGAAAAAATTTCATTAATAATCTTATGTTAACAGGCATTGTTGCATCTGGTTTAGTGTATGGATATTACAGTTTATTGGACAATCAGTTGAATGCAATTAACGCTGATAATACCAAAATCGAAGAAGAAATTGCTAAACGTAAAAAAGAAATTGAACTCATAAATGAGATTAAAGAAAACAAAAAAATATTATTAAAACGTCAAGCTGTCGTTGAAAATTTACAAAAAAATAAATTTAATTTTGTTAGTTTAATTAATTTTATCAGTAGTAAAACTACTAATGATGTTCGTATTAAAGAAATAGAAAAAACTGTTAACAATACCCAAGAAAATATAAAAATCGTTGGTGTGGCAATGAATAATGCTATTATCGCGAACTATGTTTCTTCTTTAGGTACGGATAATTTTTTTGATAATGTTAATATTGTTTCTATTAAAAAAATAACATTACCCAATGGGTCTCCAGGTAGTGAATTCGTTGTAACCGCTTCTAAAAAAATATCAACTGATGAAGATGAGAAAAAAAATACCGAATCTAAAAATAAAGAAGCAAAAGAAAAAGGTGGATTCATCAGCGATGCCAAAAAAATATATGATAACACCAAAAAACTAAAGGGTGACTCCATGGCATCGGATACTACAAAAGAAGGGAAAATGTAATGAAGAAATTAAATCTTAAATCCATTAATTGGGGCGAAATAAAAGAACAGTTTGAAGGGATTCAAACTTTCGATGATTTACTTGAAGCAGGTAATGCCCCCAAAATCGCTACTATTGGTTGTTTATTTTTAGGTATTTTAGCAGGTGGTTATTATTTTTTAGGCGCAGATGTTAATGCTCAAATTGATGCATCTCTTACGAAACAAGAGGAATTGAAAAATACTTATAAGGAAGCATTTTCAACAGCGTCTAATTTGAAAAAATATGAACAAGATTTAGAAAACACAAAAAAATCAGTAGATGAATTGTTGAAACAGTTACCAAACCGATCCAATATTGACTCGTTATTGTCAGACGTTAATAAAGCAGGTTTAGGTCGTGAATTAGTATTTCAGGAATTCACACCAAAATCTGAAAAAATTGAAGAAAATTTCTATGCTAGTTTACCTATTGACATGAAAATTGAAGGTACATACGCAAATATTGGAACTTTTGCAAATGATGTAGCAAAATTAGATCGTATTGTAAATTTCAATTCTTTTGCCTTGCGGCCAATTAATGATAATAAAATAAAATCTCAAGATGAATTAAAACTTTCATTAACATTAACCGCAGAAACTTACCGGTATTTAGATGATGCTGAAATAGAAGCGTTAAATGCGCAAAACAAGAAAAAAGGTAAAAAATAATGAAAAAATTATTATACATTCTTCCATTAATTAGCTTGATAGGTTGTTCTCAAGAACCACAGAATCTAGATTCTTTCTTGAAAAACCCAGGAAGTACATCGACGATTAAAATTAAAGCACATCAAGTTTCTTCAATGCCTATTACCGAATTTGCTCACAACAATGATCCATTTGCCAATCCTGTTGGTGTGAAAAATGTTATTGAAGCACAAGATGTCACCGACCAAAATGTTGATGCTAAAATTGCTCAAACGTTAGACAATAGCCCATTAGAAGCATTGAAATTGGTAGGGGTGTGGTTAGATGGCAACGCAAAATATGCGTTATTAAAAACAGGTGATGGAATTGTTCATAAAGCGAAAATAGGTCAAAAAATTGGTATGCGACAAGGTGTTATTATCTCTATTAAAGAAAAAGAAATTCAAATAAAAGAGATTTTACCTGACAATTTCGGTGGACAAAGTGTATTGGTTACTGTTATAAAAAGTGAAGGTTAATTAAATAGGATTAAATATGAAAAAAACAGCGTTTATTATTGCTTCTATGATAGTTGCACCATATGCAATGGCTGCTAATACATCGAGCATTACTGTTAGTGAAACAGGTATTGTTGTTACAGGTAAAACCACTCCTAAAGTGTTTTTAAATAAAGGTGTCGTTAAAAATGGTAAAAGAACATTTTGGGTTGATGTACCATCAGCAAAAAATGTTGTTGTTAAACCTGAAATGAAAAAAATAACTAAAATACGTAATATTCGTTCAGGGGGTATTCGTGTAGAAGTGACAGTTGATGAAAAATCTTCTATCGTTTCCAGTAAAAATGCTAAACAGCGTGTTTTCAGTTTTGAAAATAATACTGTTGAACAGGTTAGTTCTGTGAATAACAGTTCTGTTATCGAAAAAAATACAGAGATTATTTCTAAAATTGCAGATGCTGCTAATGCTAAAAGCAGTACTGTTACCAATATTGAGCTTGGACCTAATCAACATGATGACACTGACCGTTTGATTTTTACGTCTAATGTCAATAATGACAAAATCAAATTGTTAAAAAAATCAGACAAAGAATGGGTTTTGGAATTAGATAATAATGTCAATATTCCTGAAATGTTGATTCGTGACGTTCAATATCCCGCATCATTGACCATTGAAAAAACTCAATTTTTCAAATCCGATAATGGTAAAAAGAACATCGTTATTAAGTTTAAAGCTATTCCACAAGTGACACTCGAAAAATCGCAAAATGGTTTTACTGTTGTAGCTAAAAAAGACTACGAAGCCGAATTAAATCAAAGTAAAAAGAATTATACCGGTAAAAAAGTTACATTAAATTTCCAAAAAATTGAAGTCCGTGCTGTTTTACAAGTTATTGCCGAATTTACCAATTTAAATATTATCGCGAGTGAAAAAGTTTCGGGTGATATTACATTGGCATTAAAAGATGTACCTTGGGACCAAGCATTAGATATGATCTTAACCACCAAAGGTTTAGATATGCGTAAAAATGGTAATGTTATTTGGGTAGGGGCAAGAGATGAGATAGCTCAAGCGGATGCGGCTGAAATTAACGCTCAAACTCAAAAAGAACAAGCTTTACCTTTGATTTCTGAAACAATTCAGATTAATCATCAAAAAGCTGCGGATATTGTTACTCTTTTAACCTCTAACAATCAGAAAATGTTAAGCTCACGTGGAAGTATCAATTCGGATAAATTTACGAATACTTTATTTATCCGTGATACATCCGAACGTTTACAAGAAATTAAGGCGCTTATTAAACGTGTTGACATTCCTGTACGTCAAGTGTTAGTTAAAGCAAAAATTATTGAAACAGAAGTTGGTGCGGGCAAAACACTTGGTGCTAAATTAGGATTTGGTCTTGCTGGACGTGCTAACAGTGGTGGTTTTGCTATCGGTTCTAATATACCGAAAACAACAAACCAAGCACAAGGTCAGGCAAACAGTGGTAGTGGTGCAACTAATAACTTCTTTAGCGCTGGTGATGGCTTAAATGTTAACTTACCTGCAACGGGGCTTTCTTCTGGTGCTACAAACTCTACGATTGGTTTATCGTTGTTTAATAGTGCATTAACTAAATTTGTAAGTCTTGAAGTTTCCGCACTTGAGGCAGAAAATAATAGCAAATCTATTTCACAACCATCGGTGGTTGTAAATGACAATATTGAAGCTGTATTGTCAAAAGGTGTTGAAATACCGTATCAAGAACAGACTTCAAGTGGTGCAACTTCGACCTCCTTTAAACAAGCGGGTTTAAGTTTGAAAGTTAAACCACAAATTACTGCCGATGGTACCATTAAAATGGATATCGACTTGACCAATGGTGTTGTAGGGCAGACTACACAAGCTGGTTTAACGATTAATAATACAGCACTAAAAACCAGTATAGCTGTTCAAGATGGCGGTTCCTTGTTAATTGGTGGTATTATTGTCGAAGATGAATCAAATACAACAAGTAAAGTTCCTTTCTTTGGTGACATTCCTGTAATGGGCAATTTGTTTAAAAATAACATTAAAACGAAAACCAAACGTGAATTAAGCATTCTATTGGAACCGGTTATTGTTAAATAAGATAAAAAACCGCCCCAAGCGGTTTTTTAATTCTGAATAGTTTGACAAATAAAATAATTCCATTATATTTGTAAGATGAGGTTAATTTGAATGAAAAAAATTGTATATACTTTGATGATTGGTTTAATGGCCAGTGTTCACGCGGCTCCGGATGTTTATAAATATGTTGACGAACATGGTAATGTTAGTTATAGCAATAAACCTAATGGTGGTAAGAAAATTGATTTACCAATGATTTCTACTGTCGATAATACTGCTCCTTCCTATGTAGCTCCTCCTGCTAATTCTAGCGGTAATTCAGGTTCAAACAATATGACGAACATTGTTAACCCCGCCTCTGGAAGTAAACGTATTATTTTAGAAGAAGAATTGAAAAAAGAACGGGAACTTCTTGCAAAAGCGGAGGCTGAGTTAGCAAGCCAAACACAAATACGATTGGGGAATGAGAAAAACCCTTTGAAAAAAGATGAGCGACTTCTTCCTTTTAAAGAGACCGTAGAACAACATAAAAATAACATTAAAAGTTTAGAAATAGAATTAAATGGAAAATAAAAAAGCCCTTCAGGGCTTTTTTTATTTTTTCGTTAAAAAGGATTCAATTTGCGCTAAAGGTACAGCTCCGATAAGTTTATTTCCTTCGTCATCGGCCATGGTTGGCGTGCCATTCACACCAAGTTCCTCAAAGACTGATTTAGCATTTTCGATTTTTTTCATGATAGCGGTACGTTTGGTGTCTTCACATACTTTGACTGCAGAATCACCTTTGGAAAAATTGGCATGTAACGCGTCTACAGGATTAGCAGAGCAAAGAATATTCGCACCAATTTCGGCTGCTTTTTCATGCCCACGAATTTCAACAATAGGACGCATGATGTGATAAATAGTTACATTGGTCAATTGAGGTAAAATTTCGACATCAAGTTTACGACAGAATGGGCATTTGGGATCAGTGAATACGTATAATGTTCTAGCACCATTTCCTTTGACTTCTTTAACCGCTATTTCTTTTAACATTTCTTTGTTTTGTTCAAAAGCTTTTTTAAATGCTGCTTTCTCTGCCGCTTGCATTTGCTCTGCTTTTGCTTTTAAACTCGCAAGGATAGGTTCTTGCAAAAAAGCTGTAGCATTACTATTATCTTTTGTTTTGACTACGGTGGTCATACCTTTAGGTATTAAATATTCACCTGTTTTACTGGTGATATAATAACTATTTTCTGTTTTTACATAAAACAGACCATCGCCAATAGGGCCCACTTCTTTAACTTGTGATTTTAAATGTTCAGGTAACTTTTTGATAAATTCTTGTTTGGTTAAGGCAAAACTGGATACTGACAATGTACCAATGAGAAGAGATAATAATGTTTTTTTCATAACTTGCAAAACTCCTTAATGAAACTTATAATAAAATAATTGTATAAGGAAGTCAAGACGATGAATTTAGTAAGCAAAAATTATGCCCATTTTTTACACATGGCGAATCAATACCCTATGCTTTCGCTCAGTGAAGAGATTTATCATTTTGAACAATTTAAACAATTTAATCACAAGGAATCTCTTCAAAAAATTTTATATAGCCATTTAAAATTGGTTGCTAAAGTAGTTCGAGATTACAAATATAGATGGTCTAATCTATTAGAATTATGTCAACAAGGTACACTTGGATTACTCAAAGCGATATATCAGTATAATCATACGCAACGTGAGAACCGCTTTGCTAGTTATGCGTTGCCTTGGATAGATGGCGAAATTAAACAATTTTTAAGTCATTTTATTGGAAAAAACGAAGATATTGACGATTATATCGATATTTTAGAAGATGATTATTCAATTGAAGATGAAATTTCTCAAAAAAATGAACAGAAGTATGTATTGGAAAAAATGAGAAATTTAGATGATAGAGAGCGTTATATTATTTCTGCGCGATATCTAGAAGAACCTCCTGTACTTCGTGACAAAATAGCAACAGATTTGGGTATATCTACAGAACGTGTGCGTCAAATTGAAAACAAAGCATTAAATAAACTAAAACAATACTTGGATTATCATAATACTTCAATTATGATTGAAGAAATTAAAAAATCATGACATTCTAAATTAAGGAGTTTTTTATGAGTAAATTTAAACAGTTAGCGTTGGCGACCCTTGTGTCTGCTGCATGTATGACTGCCTATGGTGCAACAGAGCCAGCTAAAAAAGCTGTAGAACCTGTTGATAATCGTGAAGTATTAAATGTGTATAACTGGCCTGGTTATGTGGGCAAAGATGTTATTAGTGGTTTCGAAAAGAAATATAATGTAAGAGTGAATTATCAAGAGTATGATATTCCTTCTGAAATGCATGTTAACTTATTTAAAGGTAAAACAAGTGATAAAGACGTTGTCATTATGTCTCTTGAATATGCTGACAAATTGAGTAAATCAGGTTTCTTTGAGCCTATTAATCGTAATACTGTTGTCAATGCGAAATACCTTGATCCTCGTATTATGCGTAAAGTTGCGATTGGTGACGCCAATTTGCGTTACTTTATTCCGTATATGTGGGGTACTCTTGGAGTAGGTGTGAATGCTTCCATTGTTAAACCTCTCTTAGGTGGTGAATTAGCTAAAAACCCATCGGATTATATTTTCAATCGTGAAATTACCTCGAAACTTAAAGATTGCGGTATCTCCTACATGGGAACAGCGCCAGACATGATGGCTTTGTCCTTAAAACAACTTGGTTTACCAACCAGTGGTCCATCGGATAAAGATTTGGTTAAAGCGTCAGAACTTATGCTAGAAAACCGCCAAAACGTTAAACAATTTAGTACATATCCAACGGATGATTTGGCCGAGGGTAAAATTTGTGTTGCTGTGGGTTTCTCTGGTGATATTATTCAGGCTAAAAACAAAACTGAAGGTAAATATGACATTCAATACATGATCCCAGAAAAAGGAACGCTTATGTGGGTGGATGTTATGACCATTCCTAAAGATAGTACCAAAAAAGATCTTGCTAACAAATTTATTAACTACATGTTAGATCCTAATGTCTTATCCAAAAATGCGAATGAAATTGGTTATGTCCATGCCAATACACAGGCTTATAGTGGTACAGATAAAAAAATGATGACCAACCCAGCATTAAACCCTCCGTCTCTTAATATGGTTGATGTTCGTCGTGGCTTAACCGCTTCTGAACAACGTAACTTATTAAAATACTTTAACCGTGTTCAAGCACAGGAATAAAAAAAGCCCCACAAGGGGCTTTTTTATTATATAATGATAAAAAGGACAAAGCTATGAGTATAGAAACACCCAACAAAGAGACATTAATTAAATTTTTAGCCTATAATGGTTTAGCTATTGGTATGAAGAATGAAATATCCTTATTATTAAATAATAAAGGGATTAGCATTGAAGACCAGGCTGCATTATGGAATGATGCTCAAGAATATTTAGAAAAAAATCCATTAAGTATTCCTGATGCCCCAGAAACTTTATTTGAAAATTCACAATACACTGAACAGTTAAAAACTTTTGTAGATAGTAATTTCACACTTTAATTGCTTGAGATACAACCGGCTTAATGCCGGTTTTTATTTTTTTTATGTTTAAAAATTTGATATCCTATTTTAGGAGGATTGAATTTTATTCATGAATAAAACAGATAAAACAATAAGACGCGATAAAATTCAAAGAGAAAATCTATCTAAATTTGAAAAATTACAGTTATCTATTTACAAAAATGGACATGTCTATTTTTATATGATGGGTATACTTATGGTATTGTGGCCATATTTTTTTGAGTTTATTGCACCGCTCTTTGTATTTTTTTTGCATATCTATCAAAATAGACCTTTCCCTGAAGGTGTAACAGACCCATCTATTACAAAAAATAAAAGTAACTCACCTTTATATTGTATGGGTACAGAAATCAACTCACATCAACCAGTATGGTTTAGTGATACACAAATGCGGCAACATATGCTTGTCATGGGAACCACTGGTGCCGGTAAAACTGAGTTTCTATTATCTTTAAGTGCTCAAGCTATGGCCCAAGGTAGTGGTGTTGTATTCGTCGATGGTAAAGGTGACGTAAAAACATGGTTCCGATTATTTGCCATTGCTCGAAGATTGGGTGTTGAAGAGAATTTACGTATTCTTAACTTCGGTACTAACATGGGCGAAGATGGTAAACTGTATGAACTTTCTAACACTATTAACGTTTTTACCTTAGGTGATGCGGGCCAGCTTGCAGAAATGATGAGTGCATTAATGGCAGAATCTGGTGGTGATAATGCGATGTGGAAAGGTCGTGCAGAAAGTATGATGCGTGCGCTCTTGACAGCATTAGTAGATTTACGTGATTGTGGTGAAATAACCTTAGGGCCCGGTAGCTTAGCAGACTATTTACCTTTAGATAAACTAGCATCACTTAAAGAACATCCGCGTGTTAAAGATTTAGGTAGACAAGAAATTAAACGATATCTAGATGCTTTGCCAGGATATAATGCCGGTCAACAAGGTAAAGCCGAAGCAGATAAACAACATGGTTTCTTAACGATGCAATTCACTGAAATTTTAGGTTTATTCAATAACGCATACCGTCATATTATGAGTTTCGCTTTAGGTGAAATTGATATGCACGATATTATTACCAACCGTCGTAGTTTATATGTAATGCTACCTTCTATGGAAAAATCCGGAAACTCGGTAAAAAACTTAGGTAAACTTGTTGTTAACCAAATTCGGGCTGCATTATCGAAAACATTAGGCGCTGGTGTTAAAGGTTATCGGACTGAAAAACTTGAAGCACGCCCAACAAACGCGCAATCTCCTATTTTACTTATCCTTGACGAATACGGATCCTACGCAGTAGAAGGTTTCGGTGAAGTTGCTGCACAGGCCAGAAGTATTGGTGTTTCGACAGTATTTGCAGTACAAGACTGGGCATCTCTTGAGAAGGCAGATGCTAAAGGGAATGAAGCGCAACGTATTTGGGCGAATACTAATATTAAAATTATTATGAAAGTAGAAGATAGTAAATCTACTATGCCATTGGTAATTGAGCGTATTAAAAAAGGTTATATCTTAGAGGATTCAGGTCAAGAAAAAGAATCCGGTACTTTTGGTACGCGACTTATTTCTCAGAAAAATTTGAGTTACAAAGAAGTTGATAGATTAGATCCTCAAGAGCTTTTCTTATTAAAGAATGGTGGTTTAATTGTTATTACTGAAAGTCGTTTCCATAAAGTACAATCTATGTACTTAGAGCCGGATTCTGGGCCATGGGCTAACACAAACTATGTTGCTCCATCTAGGTTATTACCTGTTCCACCTCCGTCAATATCACAAATTGAATCGTTGATTGAAATGTATCGTAGTTGGGTTTTTGGTGGAGATACTGCTGAAGAACAACAAGAAGATGATGAACAAGTCATGATGCGAGATAATATTTTTAATCAATCAATGGAAGCGGCCTTGGTATTTGACAGTAATGATCCTAGTCGACAATCGTTAGAATTTATTAAAACTTTCTTCCGATTAGGTTTACAGGCCAATTCACGAGCTGCGGGTCAATTATATGGAAGTGGAACCGATAGTGGCGCAGGTGCATCAAGAGCTCCAGTCTATAATGCACCTACTCCTCCAGCGCCGCCTAAACGTGATCCGCCACCATGGAAAACAGCACAACCTGCTAAACCTATTGTGGCAGATGACGATGAAGAAGATGAAGATGACTTCACGTTTGATAGTATCATTGATCACCATGATTATGATGATGACCCGGATAATGTAGATTTTGACAATCATATTGTTTATCCCGAAGCACAAAATATTACAATGCCGAAATTAGATAAGAATGAATATGTTTCAGGTAGTAAAGATATCATGCAGGATAATGATGGCGATATTACGAAAAAAATGATTAGTCGTATTTTACGTAAGAAACGTCACGGTGACGACGATGATGACGATTAAAAAAAGCCCCGGATGGGGCTTTTT
>JACCDS011331937.1_pt1 | contig 11004 bp, 11 predicted proteins | sample 7446441 | NCBI WGS metagenome assembly JACCDS01 (sample SAMN15323445, study PRJNA562643) | freshwater metagenome | isolation source: river surface water | place: USA:Blue River Watershed | collected 2017-08-17 | reverse complement strand
AGCGGCACGCCCCAGCCGGCGGCGGCGGCCTGCAGCAGCAGCTGGCGCGCCATGGCGCCGCCGCGGCGCACGTAGTCGTGCGACTCGCGGATGCCGCGGCTGCCGCCGGTGGCGAAGCTGCCCCAGACGCGCTGGCGCGCCAGGTTCTGGCCCGGCGTCGGGAATTCGGTGCTGACGCGGTTCCAGTTGCAGTCCAGCTCCTCGGCCACCAGCTGGGCCAGGCCGGTCAGCGTGCCCTGGCCCATTTCGGAGCGGGCGATGCGGATGAGCACCGTGTCATCGGGCTTGATCACGACCCAGGCGTTGAGCTCGGGCGTGGCGGCTGGCGCGGCCTGGGCCAGCGGCACGTGAAAGCCCAGCATCAGGCCGCCGGCAGCGGTGCTGGCGCTGGCCAGGAAGGCGCGGCGCGACAGCGGCGCCGCTTGCAGATCGGTGCTCATGCTGCGCCCTCCCCGCTGGGGTCCTGGCCGAGGCCGGCGTTGCGTGGCGCCTTGCCCTGCACCACCATGCGGATGGCGGCGCGCACGCGGTTGTAGGTGCCGCAGCGGCAGATGTTGTTGATGGCGGCGTCGATGTCGGCGTCGCTGGGGTTGGGGATGTAGTGCAGCAGCGCGGCCGCGGCCATGATCATGCCGCTCTGGCAGAAGCCGCACTGCGGCACGTCCAGCGCGCGCCAGGCGCGCTGCACCGCATGCGTGCCGTTGCGCGACAGACCCTCGATGGTGACGATCTTCTGCTCGGGCTTGAGCGCCGACAGCGGGCGCACGCAGCTGCGCACCGGGGCGCTGTCCACATGCACCGTGCAGGAGCCGCAGGCGGCGATGCCGCAGCCGTACTTGGTGCCGGTGAGGTTGAGCTGTTCGCGCAGCACCCACAGCAGCGGGGTGCTGCCCTCGGCGTCGACTTCCACGTCTTCGCCGTTGACGTTGAGATTGACCATGTGCTGTCTCCTCCTGTGCGGGCGCGCCCGTGCTGCAAGCGATTATGGGCGCTCCGCTGCGCCGCCAGCAGCCGTCTCAGACCGCCTTGATGGCCAGCGTGCGCCGGCGCGTCTTGCCGGCTACGGGTTTACCCGGGAGCAGATCGGCCAGGCTATGGGCATCGAGGTGCGCCATGAAGCTTTCCAGCGCGCCGTGCAGCACCGAAGTGAGCCGGCACTGGCGCGTAATGACGCAGGCGCTGGCGGGGCCGAAGCATTCGACCAGCTGGAAATCGCTCTCCATGCTGCGTACCACCGCGCCCAGGTTGATGTCGGCCGGCGCCAGCGCCAGGCGCATGCCACCGCCCTTGCCGCGCACGGTCTCGATCCAGCCGGCCAGCGCCAGCTGGTGCGTGATCTTCATCAGGTGCGCCTCCGAGATGCCATGCGCGGTGGCGATCTCGGCAATGGTGCACAGGCGTTCGGGCTGCTGTGCCAGGTACATCAGCAGGCGCAGCGCGTAATCGGTCATGCTGGTCAGTCGCATGGGGGCATTGTGACGCAGCCCGGGGCGTCGGCGCGCGGGCGGCCGGTCCGGCTCAGGGCGCCAGCGGTTCGACCCCGGTCGGTGACGCCGGCGCCGGGTTGGCCAGCTGGTAGCCGTACCACAGGCTGTCGGCGATGCGGCGCGCCAGCGCGCCGGCGCGCTGGCGCGCTGGCGCAGCGCGGCATTGGGCAATGTGGTCAGGGTGGCGTCGAAGAGCTGCAGCCAGTGGCCGAACAATTCGGCGCTCAGGCCGGGCAGGGCGGCGTGCACCGGCATGGGCGTGCCGCGAAAGCGTTTCGTGCCGCGCAGCGCCGAGGACCAGAAGTCGATGAGCTTGGCCTCGTGCGCCGGCCAGTCGTGGATGCGGGCGTTGAAGATCGGGCCCAGGCGCGCGTCGCGGCGCACGCGGGCGTAGAAGCGCTGCACCAGCTCGGCGATCTCGTCCTCGGTGCACAGTTGCGGGTCGGGCATGGCGGATCTTTAAGATTGACGATGCATATATCTTAAAGAAAGGCCGGCCGGCCAGCCGGCCCGGCCCTCCCTGCCCTGGGGGCACCAGGGTTATGTGCGGGTGGCGAGCTGCCGGCCGGCCTTGTCCAGCCAGAGCTGCAGGCTGTCGAGCAGCTCGCTCTGGCTGAAGGAACAGCTTTCCTCGGCGAACAGCGCGCTCGACTCCAGCCGGTCGAGCAGGCCGTGCAGCACCTCGGCGTAGCGCGCGGGCAGGGCGGCCAGCAGCTCGGCGTGCTTGCGCGCGCTGGTGCTGAAGGCGGCCAGCCGTTGCGGCTGCAGCCGCAGCTGCTGGAATTCGGCGGCCAGGGTGGTGAGTTGGGTCGTGGCAGTCATCGCAATTTTTCGGACAGTTGGGCAAGGGGCAGGGCGTATTCTGCGCGCGGCGGCGGGCCGGTACCATCGGAACCGTCTACCCGAACCTGCACCCACCATGAACACCGAGACTTCCCCGCGCGAGCCGGGCCGCCCCCTGGCCGGCTGGCGTCTGCGCCTGTACACCGTCATCTTCGAATCCGACACGCGCGCCGGCCGGCTGTTCGACGTCTGGCTCATCGTGCTCATCCTGGCCAGCGTGCTGGCCGTGGTGCTCGACAGCCTGCCGGCCTTGCCGCCGGCGCAGCGCGAGGCGCTGTACCGCATCGAATGGGTCTTCACCGCGCTCTTCACGGTGGAGTACCTGGCGCGCCTGGCCTGCGTGCGGCATCCGCTGCGCTACGCGCTGAGCTTCTACGGCGTCATCGACCTGCTGGCCCTGCTGCCCACCTACCTGGCCCTGCTGGTGCCCGAAGTGCATGCGCTGATCGACGTGCGCGTGCTGCGCCTGCTGCGCGTGTTCCGCATCTTCAAGCTCACCGCCTACCTGGCCGAGTTCCAGGCCCTGGGCGGGGCGCTGCGCGCCAGCCGGCGCAAGATCCTGGTCTTCATCTCCGCGGTGCTGATGATCGTGCTGGTGATGGGCACGCTGATGTACGTGGTGGAAGGGCCGGCCAACGGCTTCACCAGCATCCCCACCGCCGTCTACTGGGCCATCACCACCATGACCACGGTGGGCTTTGGCGACATCACGCCCAAGACCGAGCTGGGCCGCTTCAACGCCTCGCTCATGATGCTGCTGGGCTGGGGCACACTGGCCGTGCCCACCGGCATCGTCACCGCCGAGATGACGGCGCGCCGCCTGGGCAGCCAGCCGGTCGCGCGGATCTGCCCCGAGTGCCTGGCCGAAGGCCACGCGAGCGAGGCGCACTACTGCCTGCATTGCGGCGCGGCGCTGCCGCCGGCACCCAAGGAGCCGCCGGCACCCGCCTGAGGCCGGCGTTGTGCTGAATAAGTCACGCCCGCCCGTTCTTTTTTGCTATCAAATTTGTAATTCGCGCGGTGGCGACGCCACAATCGGGGCCTGCTCATCACTGTTGGGGTGTCCCATGAAAAAACTCGCCCGCGGCTTCACGCTGATCGAACTGGTGATCGTCATCACCATCATCGCCATCCTGGCGGCCATCGCCCTGCCCAAGTACATCGCCGTGCAGCGCGACGCGCGCGTGGCCAAGATGCAGGGCCTGTATGGCTCCATCCGCACCGCCGCCGCCCTGGCCAAGGCCCGTTGCGAGCTGGACCTGGCCCAGGGCCTGACCGGCGCCGGCACCTGCGGCAACGGCACCGTGCAGGTCACCATGGACGGCACCGTGGTGGACATGACCTTCCGCTACCCGGCCGCCAGCGCCAGCGGCATCCAGGCCGCTGCCAGCATCGACGCGGCGGCCGACGGCGTCACCGTCACCGCCGGCAATCCCATCACCTTCACCGGCAACGGCGCCACCACGCCGGCCACCTGCGTGATCAGCTACACCGCGGCCACCGCGGCCAACACGGCGCCGCTCATCACCCTCAACGTCGCCGGCTGCTGAGCGCGACGCATCCGGCTCACCGGGGCGGTACACAGGCAGGCAAAATCCTGCCTATGTCCAGCCCCTTGTTCTTCCCCCCCGTCACCGCAGCGGCGCAGGTTGACGCCACCCTGCAGCGCCAGGGCTACGCCGTGCTCGACGCGGCCGCCGTGCGCCAGCTCAGCGGCTGCGACGCCATCGAACTGCAATCCCTGCTGCCCTACTGGGACGACCTGCCCCCGGACGCCTTCCTGAAGGACGGCGGCCGCTACCGGCGCCGCCGCCATTCCTGCTTTGTGCTCGACGGCACGCATCTCACCCAGGCGCCGCACCGCGCGCACTGGCAGCCGCTGGAATACAACGCGCTGCACGGTGGCATGCAGCGCCTGTTCGAGCCCATGGCGCCGGCGCTGCTGGCGCAGCCGGCCTGGGGCCGCCTGCTGCACTGGCTGGGGCAGGTGTGCACGGCGCTCAAGGGCCGGCAGCGCTGGTACATCGAGGCGCACCAGTTCCGCATCGACACCACCGACGGCATCGGCCGGCCCACGCCCGAAGGCGCACACCGCGACGGCGTGGACCTGGTGGCGGTGTTCCTGCTGGCGCGCCGCGGCGTCAAGGGCGGCGAGACGCGGGTCTTCGAGGCCGAGGGCCCCAACGGCCAGCGCTTCACGCTGGCCGAGCCCTGGTCGCTGCTGCTGCTGGACGACGCGCGCGTGATCCACGAGACCACGCCCATCCAGCCCCTGCGCCCGGACGGCACGCCGGCCTGGCGTGATACGCTGGTCGTCACGCTGCGCGCCGGTGCCTTCCAGGGCGAGGACGTGCAGCCCTGAGCGAGAGGAGCGCACCCATGTTCAAGCACATCCTGGTTCCGGTCGATGGCTCCGAGACGGCGCAGAAGGCGGTCGACAAGGCCGCCGGCCTGGCCCGGGCCTTCGGCAGCGAGGTCACGGCCATCTACGTGATCGACCCCTACCCCTTCACCGGCCTGGGCAGCGACTTCGCCTACGGCCAGGCCGAGTACCTGAGCGCCGCCAGCGCCGAGGCCAAGGAGGCCACGGAGGCGGCGCGCGCCACGTTCGCGGCCGCCGGCCTCACGGTGCACACCCGGGTCGTCGAGGCGCATGCCGCCTGGCGCGGCATCATCGACACCGCCAGTGCCATCGGCGCCGACCTCATCGTCATGGGCTCGCACGGCCGCCGCGGGCTGGAAAAGGCCGTGCTGGGCAGCGTGGCGCAGCGCGTGCTCACGCACGTGCACCTGCCGGTCTTCATCGTGCGCGACTGAGCAGCCGCTTGATGCCAGGCATGCCTGCCATGCGGGCCTGGTTTTGGCAATATCCGGTGGCGCCGGGGGGATTTTCCTGTGGCAGGCGTGCATCACGCCGTCGCCGCGGGGCACGATCGCGTGGCATTTTCCCGGCCGCTGTGCAAACATGGTCGCAACTGCGGTCGGCGCGCAAACAAGCCGGCGGCGGCGCCGGTCGATAATCTTCCGGACAGAGACTCAGGGCGGTTTCCACAACAACAGACGCAAGAAATTTCGAGGAGTCCCCCGGATGAGCAAGAGTGAGACCCTGGCCCTGCAGGCCAGGGCGGCGTTGGCGCAGGATGGCAACGGCAATGGCGGATTCTTCGCCTACCACGGTTTCTGGGCGCCCGGCGTGCGGATGTTCCGCCAGATGCGCTTCATGGCCAAGGCCTCGGTCATCTCGCTGGCTTTCGTGCTGCCCTTCGTGGTGATGCTGGTTTTCCAGGTCAGCAACCAGTACCTCAAGACCCTGCACGACCGCGAGGTGGCCACGCGCCAGCACGTCGAGATCGCGCATGGTCTGCTGGCCTGGGCGCACGCGCAGGAGGTGGCGGGCAAGCTCGGCCGCGAGCAGGCACAGGCGCTGGCGCGCGAGGCCGTGGGCCGACTGCGCTACGAGCGCGACGAGTATTTCTGGATCAACGACATGCAGCCGCGCGTCGTCATGCACCCGATCAAACCCGAGCTGGACGGCCAGGACGTGTCGGAGCTGAAGGACCCGAACGGCTTGAGGCTCTTCAAGGCTTTCGTGGCCAAGGTGCGCGCCGAAGGCAAGGGCTTTGTCGCCTATCAGTGGCCCAAGCCGGGCGAGAGCCAGCCGGTCGACAAGATCTCCTATGTGATGGGCTTCGAGCCCTGGGGCTGGATCATCGGCTCGGGCATCTACGTCAACGATGTGCAGAACGAGCTGCGGCGCCAGGTGATTGCGGACGCCATCATCATCCTGGCAGCCATCGGCGTGGCCAGCTACCTCTTCTTCTGCTTCTACCGCGTGATGGACGGCGGCCTGCGCGAGACGCGCCGCCACCTGCGCGCCATGACCAGCGGCGACCTGACCACCTCACCGTCGCCCTGGGGCCGCGACGAGGCGGCGCAGCTGATGATCGAGCTGCGCGACATGCAGGCCTCGCTGCGCCGGATGGTGGTGCAGGTGCGCCATGCCAGCGACGAGATCGTGCGTTCCAGCTCGGCCTCCGCCAGCGGGGCCATGGACCTCTCCTCCCGCACGGAGGCGGCCGCCGCCAGCCTGGAGGAGTCGGCCGCGTCGATGGAGCAGATTTCGTCCGCGGTGCGCGGCATGCAGGGCCACACCGAGGAGGCTTCGCGCGAGGCGCAGCACAACGCCGAGGCCGCCACCGAAGGCGGCAGCGTCATGGGCGAGGTGGTGCACACCATGGAGTCCATCCGCACCTCCTCGAACCAGATCGCCGAGATCATCGGCACCATCGACGGCATCGCCTTCCAGACCAACATCCTCGCGCTCAACGCCGCGGTGGAGGCGGCCCGCGCCGGCGAGCAGGGCAAGGGCTTTGCCGTGGTGGCCGGCGAGGTGCGCATGCTGGCGCAGCGCAGCGCCGAGGCGGCGCGCGAGATCCGCGCGCTGATCGGCCAGAGCGTCTCGCAGGTGGAGGCCGGTACGGTGGTGGTCCGGCGCGCGGGCACGACGATCAAGGAGATCGTCAGTGCCGCCGGCCGCGTGAGCGAACTGCTCAACTCGATTGCCACCAGCGCGCGCGAGGAAAGCGTGGGCATCAGCCAGGTCGGCGAGGCCATCCAGGAGCTGGACCGCATGACCCAGCAGAACGCCCTGCTGGTGCAGGACACCGTGGCCGGCGCCCATGCCATGCGCGACCAGGCCGGGCACCTGGCCGAGCAGGTGGCACGGTTCCGCCTGCCGGCAGCCTGAGACCGGCTCAGCCGCGCCGGCGCGCCTGCATCTCGGCACCCATGCGGGCCAGGGTGGCCGCGTCCATGGCGGCGCGCGCCGCCGGGAACACCAGTTGCTCCTCGCGCGGGATATGCCCGGCGTACAGCGCCGCAAAGCGCTGCGCCGCGGCCCGCAAGGCGGCGTCGGGCCGGTCACCGGCATCGTCGCCGCCATCGCGCCAGCGCAGCAGCGGCGCGCGGATCAGCGCCCACAGCCGCCCCATCTCCTCATGCTCGGCCTGCAGCTGCTGCACGTGGGCACGCAATGCTGCGTCGCCACCGGCCAGCAGCGGCGGGAACACGTGCTGTTCCTCGTCCTGGTGGTGCAGCGGCGCGGCCAGGTCGAAGTAGCGCAGCACGTCGGCCGCGGCCGAGCGGCTCTGCGCGTCCTGGCCCCGCTCCCCGCTGTAGTCCAGCAGCCGGCCCAGCAGGTCCAGCGTGCGCTGCACGCGGCCGTGGCAGGCTTCCAGCATCTCGTAGGGCTGCTCGAAGCCCACGGCCGGGGCGTCGAAGCCGGGCAGGGCGGTGCCCATTTCAGGCCCTGGGGGTGGTCAGTTCGGCCAGCTGCTTGCGCAGGGCCTTCTCGTCGTTGAAACGCTGGGTGGCGTCGCGCGCCACGGCGATGGAGCCCAGCATGTTGCCGGCTTCGTCGCGCACCATCTCGAAGCTCATGTCCACGTAGATGAACTCGGTGCGCTTGTGCAGCGAGCGCGTGATCATGGCCGTGCGCCCGGGCTTGACGCCGCCGCGCGCGATGGCCTGGTTGAAGCCGTCCCAGTGCGCCTTGCGCATGCGCTCGGGGATGATCAGGTCCAGGCTCTGGCCCAGGGCTTCGGCCGCGCTCCAGCCGAAGACCTTCTCGGCGCCGGTGTTCCAGACGCGGATGACGCCTTCCAGGTCGCAGAAGATCACGGCCTCGGGCATGCTGCGCAGCAGGTGGGCGGCGGTGGTGTCCAGGGTGAGGGGTGCCGGCATGGTGCAGTTCCAGAAAAATGGGGGCAGAAGAAATATCCTGCAGTCGGCAATAGCGTAGCCCAAGCCGCGCCCGCGGCCAATAGTTCGACAGAACTAGGTACCGTGGGTGGGGTTGCCGGGCCCGCGCCGCTGCCGGTCGAAGACCGTGGCGCGCGTGCAGTCTCTGCCCCCGCGCCATACTGGCGCCTGCGATCCCCTGAGAGCACCATGAAACACCTGAACTTCATCAAGCGCAGCAACGGCCGCCACTGGGTGGGCGACGGCTTTCCCGTGCAGAGCATCTTTTCCTACAACGACGTGGCCGAGGAACTCTCGCCCTTCCTGTTGATGGACTACGCCGGGCCGGCCGTGTTCGAGCCGACCACGCGCCAGCTCGGCGTGGGCCCGCACCCGCACCGCGGCTTCGAGACCGTCACCATCGTCTATGCCGGCGGCGTCTCGCACCGCGATTCCTCGGGCGGCGGCGGCAGCATCGGCCCGGGCGACGTGCAGTGGATGACGGCCGCCTCCGGCCTGATCCACGAGGAATACCACAGCCCGGACTACGCGCGCCAGGGCGGGCCGTTCGAGATGATCCAGCTCTGGGTCAACCTGCCGGCCAAAGACAAGATGACCGCGCCCGGCTACCAGGGCATCACCGAGGCGCAGATCCCGCGCGTGACGCTGCCCGGCGACGCCGGCAGCGCGCGCATCATCGCCGGCCAGTACGGCGCCGCCCAGGGCGCGGCGCGCACCTTCACGCCCATGAACGTCTGGGACTTGCGGCTGCAGGCCGGGCACACGACCGCCTTCGAACTGCCCGCCGGGCACACGGCGGCGCTGTTCGTGCTGCACGGCGCGCTGCAGGTTGACGGGCAGGCGGTGCGGCCGGCCGAGCTGGCGGTGCTGGAGCGCGCCGGCACCCAGCTGGCCTTCGAGACGCTGGAAGATTCGGTGGTGCTGCTGCTCAGCGGCGCGCCGCTGCACGAGCCCATCGTCGGCCACGGCCCCTTCGTCATGAACACGCGCCAGGAGATCGTGCAGGCCATGCAGGACTACCAGAGCGGCCGCTTCGGCCAGATCGGGCACTGAGGCCGCGCCGGGCCGGGCCTCAGCCGCACTGCCCCACGTAGCCGCAGGCGGTGCAGAAGTCGCAGCCGTCCTTCTTGATGACCGTCGGGTTGCCGCACTCGGGGCAGGGCCGGCCGGCCATGGCGGCCGGCTCCTCGCCGTCGCCGTGTTCGCCCGGGGCCTCCAGCACGCCCATCTCGCGCAGCGGCAAGCCCTCTTCATCCAGCACGCCCAGCATGGCGTAGCGGTGGATGATGAGGCGCGCCATATAGGCCACGGTGGAGGGCCAGAGCTGCTGGCGCCGCTCGCCGTGCGGCAGGCCGGGCACGAAGGCCATGAACTGGCCCAGCGGCTCGGCGTAGTTGAGCAGCTTGCGCAGCTTCATGCCGATCCAGGCCGGGTCCACCACCCGCATGTCCAGCGAGAGGATGCGCGCCAGGCCATCGAGCGCGCGCGGGTAGTTGCCCGACAGGCCCATGGCGCAGGGGCGGTTGACCGGCACGCCGTCCGGGCCGGGCAGGCTCACTTCCTTCAGCGTCAGCGTGAAGGCCTCGCCGGTGGCCGGGTTGTCGATGTCTACCGCCCAGGCCAGCGTGCCGGCCGGGCCGGTGATGGGCTCGTCGCGCGCGAACATGGCATCGAGGACCGGCGTGGCCAGCGGCTTGGCGCCCGGGCCGCGCTCGCGCCACACGCCCAGCTGCTCGCAGCGCCAGCGCAGCACCGCCGCCGTGGCCGCCACCACACCGGGGAAGAGCCGGCGCTCGCCATGCGGCGGGAAGGGCATGTCGAAGGAGCGTTCCTCGGCCACGGTGGCCAGGGCGTCGAGCTTGAGCCTGAGCCAGGACGGGTCGTTGGCGCGCAGGTCCATGGAAAGGGTCTTGGCCATGGCGCCCAGGCCGCGCGGCTGCTCGGCGCCGTTGACCCAGACCTCGAAGGGCTGGAGCGGGCCGCCTTCTTCCGGCGGTAGCTCGCCGACGAAGAGCGCGAACTCGCCGAAGGGGTGGTGCACCATGAAGCTCCAGGCCGGGTTGCCGCCCGGCAGCTCGGGCCGCCCGGGCCAGCGCAGCGAGGACAGCACCGGCGCGGGCAGGCGCTCCAGCGCCAGGCGTTGGTTCGCACTTTCGATCTGCAGCGGCGCGGCGGTGGGCGTCACGCTCAGCACCGCGCCCAGCACCGCGTTGGGCCGGTAGGTGGCCAGGCCCTTGAGGCCGCTCTTCCAGGCCTGCAGGTACAGGTCCTGGAAGTCCGCATACGGGTAGTCGGCCGGCACGTTCACCGTCTTGGAGATCGCCGTGTCGATCATCGGCGCCACAGCGGCCACCATGGCGGCATGATCCTGCGCGCTCATCTCCAGCGCGGTGACGAAGGCCGGCGTGAGCGGCGCGGCCTCGCCCTTCAGGTGCCGGTACAGGCGCCAGGCGTGGTCTTCCACCGCGTATTCCTTGAAGCTGCCGTCGGCCATGCGTTTCTTGCGCGTGTAGTGCCAGCTGAAGGCCGGCTCGATGCCGTTGCTGGCGTTGTCGGCAAAGGCCAGGCTGATGGTGCCGGTGGGCGCGATGGCCAGCAGGTGCGAGTTGCGCAGGCCATGCTGGCGGATCTTGTCCTTCAGCGCGGCGGGCAGGCGCGAGGCGAAGCGCGGGCTGCTCAGGTACAGGTCGGCATTGAAGAGCGGGAAGGCGCCGCGCTCGCGCGCCAGCTCGCAGGAGGCGTCGTAGGCGGCGTCGCGCATCGTCTCGGAAATCTTGCGGGCCATGTCGCGCGCCGGCTGGGTGTCGTAGCGCAGGCCCAGCATCACCAGCGCATCGCCCAGGCCGGTGTAGCCCAGGCCCACGCGGCGCTTGTTGCGCATCTCCTGCTCCTGCTGCGGCAGCGGCCAGACGGT
>JACCDS011107242.1_pt1 | contig 11004 bp, 8 predicted proteins | sample 7446441 | NCBI WGS metagenome assembly JACCDS01 (sample SAMN15323445, study PRJNA562643) | freshwater metagenome | isolation source: river surface water | place: USA:Blue River Watershed | collected 2017-08-17 | reverse complement strand
CCTGCTGCGCCTGCACCACGCGCACGCGCACGGTCCAGCTGGCCAGGCGCCAGTCGCCCTTGCGCTGCGGCCAGGCGCGGTCGGACAGCGCCAGCGCGCGCGCCACGGTGGCCTGGGCCGCGGCCGCGTTGTCCGGCCGGGCGACGGCGATGTTGCCCTGCAGCTCGGCCAGCCGGCCCAGGGCGCAGACCATGGTGACCACCAGGTCCAGGTCGTCGGGCGCGCCCTGCAGCGCGGGCTCCAGCAGCGCGGCGCTGTCGCGCAGCAGGGCTTCCTGGGCCTGCGCGCCGCCGGGCAGCAGGGTCACGGTGTCGCCGTAGCGGAACAGCAGGTCGGTGCTGATGCGCTTGACGCGCTCCAGCTGCTGGCGCGCGTCGTCGCGGGCCTGCTGCGCCGCGTTGCGCGACAGCTGCGCCTGGCGCGCCTGCAGCAGCGCCAGCACCAGGCTGGCGGCCAGCACCAGCACACCGGCGGCCGCGGCCAGGCGGCCCTGCAGCACGGTGGCCACCAGCGCCGTGGCCAGGCCCGCGGCGCCCACGCCCGCGGTCAACACGGCCCAGCGGTTGCGCTGCACGAACTTGGCCGTCAGGTAGCCCACGCTGGCCGGCCGTGCGCTCACGGGGTGGCCGCCCAGGTAGGCCTGCACGTCGGCGGCCATGGCGTCCACGCTGGCGTAGCGGCGCTCGGGCAGCTTCTCCAGCGCTTTCAGCAGGATGTTGTCCAGGTCGCCCTGCAGCCGCTTGCGGGTGGCCAGCCACTGGGGGTCTTGCGTGTCCTGCGGGCTCAGCCGGCTGGGGCGCGTGGGCTGCTCCTCCAGCACGCCCTTGGCCGCCTCCAGCGGCGTGGTGGCGTGGCGGCCGGTGGGCCGCGCGCCGGTGAGCATCTGGTACAGCAGCACGCCCAGGCTGTAGATGTCGGTGGCGGTGCTGACCGGCTCGCCGCGCACCTGCTCGGGGCTGGCGTAGTGGGGCGTGAAGGGCCGCACGCCGCCCACCGTGGTGGGGTCGTCGGCGCCTTGCAGCGGGTTGTCCAGCGGGTCAAGGGCCTTGGCGATGCCAAAGTCCAGCAGCTTGACCTGGCCTTCGCCGTCCACCAGCACGTTGCCGGGCTTGAGGTCGCGGTGCACCAGCAGGTTGCGGTGGGCGTGCGCCACGGCGCCGGCCAGTTGCAGGAACAGGCGCAGGCGCTGCTCCAGCGGCAGGCCCAGCACGGCTTCGTGGATGGGCTTGCCGTCCACGTACTCCATGACGAAGAAGGGCAGGCCCTGGGCGCTGGCCCCGGCGTCCAGCAGCCGTGCGATGTGCGGGTGGTTCAGCCGCGCCAGCGCGTTGCGTTCCAGGGCAAAGCGCTGCAGCACGGCGGTGCTGTCCATGCCGCGCTTGAGCAGCTTCACGGCCGCGCGGCCCTCAAAGCTGCCGTCGGCGCGGCGTGCCTCGAAGACCTCGCCCATGCCGCCTTCGCCCAGCGGCCGCACCACCTCCCAGGCGCCCAGGCGCTGGCCGCCCTGGCTGGCCGGGGCCGGCGGTGGCGCAGCGGCTTCGTCCAGTTCGGCCGGCGTGGACAGGAAGTCGTCGCCCGCGGTGGCTTCTTCGTGGTGCTGCAGCAGCGAGCGCAGCTCGGCCAGCGCCTCGTCGTCCAGGCCCGAGGCCGCCAGCAGGGCCGCGCGTTCGGCGGCCGGGCGCTCCAGCGCGGCCTCGAAGACGGCCTTGATGACAGGCCAACGTGACTCTGGCGCACTCACCGCGGCGCAGGCGCTTCGCGCGCGGCGGTCAACGCGCTATGCGCGCAAGGCAGGGCAGGAGCATCGAGCGGCTGTGCATGGCGGCGTCCATTGGAAAAGGTGAACCAGCGCCCAAGACAGGCGCCGACCCCCCTTTACGCAATATGCGGCGCCGCAAAGGCTCTCAAGCCAACATGGCTTCGCCACTTTGCTTGACCCCCCTTGGGGCGCGGGCTGGGCGCAGCCCGGCCCAGGGGGCGCTCAGAACGCGCGCCCGGCCCGCAAGTAGCCGCGGGTGTCCTTGGCGCCGTCCAGCGCCTGGGCCACGCCCACGCGCAGCTGCAGGCCCAGGGCGTAGAGCAGGCGCAGCTCGCCCAGCAGTTCCACACCCACGCTGCGGTAGTACTGGCTGGGGCCGCTGCCGCCGCTCCAGGCGCCGCCCAGGTCGAAGAAGGCCGCCGCCGACAGCCGGTTGATGCCCACGGCCGGCACCATGAAGTGGCGGTCGATGTCGGCCAGCGGGGTACGCCACTCGATGCTGGCCACACGCGCCGCCTGGCCGCGCAGCGCGGGCTCGTCGCCGCGGTAGCCGCGCAGCGACAGCTGGCGGACATTGAGCGTGGGGCCCAGCTGCAGCAGCTCGTCGGTGGCGCCGCCCAGCTGGAAGGCCTCGGTGCGGCCGCGGAAGCGGGCTTCGGTGAAGCGCGCAGCCAGCACGCTGCGGCCCAGCGGCAGGAACGCTGCCAGGTCGCCACGGCCCACGGTGCCGTCATAGCGCAGCGGGTCGCCGCCAGCCAGCGGCTTGTAGCTCTCCACCAGGGCGCTGGCACGGAAGCCGCGGTTGGGGCCTTCGGCGTACCAGTCGCTGGCGCTGAAGTCCAGGTCCAGCAGCGCCGCCACCAGACGCTCGTCCTGGCGGCGGGTGGTGGTGTCACTGAGCAGGTTGACGCGGTCCTTCCACTCGGCCGCCGCGCCCACGCCCAGCACCACGCCACGCTCCAGCCGCGAGAAGGGGAACAGGCTCAGCCACTGCGCCTTGGTGCTGCGGTCGTACACCGTGGTGGTCTCGTCGCCGCTGACGCCTGTCCACGCCTGAGCCGCCAGCTGGCGCTGCAGGGCAATGCCATGGCTGCCGGCAAACTGGTACTCAAAGCTGCCGATCAGCTCTTTCTGGGAGGTCTCCCACTGCGCCAGCGCGGCGTAGCGGTGCCAGCCCAGGGCGTCGGCACCGGCGGTGCTGGCACCGTAGGCGGTGAGGCCGCGGTCGCTGCTGATGGCAGGCAGCCAGGAGCGCGGCGCCAGCGCGCGCAGGGCCGAGTAGCCGCGGCCTTCGCCCAGCGTGCCCAGCCCTGGCCCAGCCGGCGCGGGCATCTCCGCCACCGCGGTGGGCCCGTCAACGATGGCCGGCGCCGTCTGCAGCACCGCCGGCTGGGCCAGCCGTTGCAGCAGCACGCCCTTGGCGTCCAGCGTGACGCTGAGCAGCGAGCCATCAGCCGCCGTGCCGGCATGCGCAACCACGGCGGTGTGGCTGTGCGTCAGCCGCTGCAGGTCTGCGCCTTGCAGCCGCCACACATTGGGCACGCCGCCCACGGTGGCAATCAGCTCCAGCCCGACCGCGCCCTGGCGCAAGCCCTGGATGGGGCGGTTCTGGCGCACCAGCACGCGCGGCGTGGCACCGGGCTGGGCCAGGCCCAGCTCCACCACGCGCCAGTCCGCACCCCGGTGGGTGAGCAGGCGCAGGCTGTTGCCACCCGGCTCGCCGGCCAGGTCCAGCAGCTCGGTGCCGTCAGCGGGCTCCCACAGCACACGGGGCTCGGCGGCGCCTTCGCCCAGTTGCACGAGCCGCGTGCGGCCGGCCACCAGCTGCAGCGCAAACACCTGGCCTTGCAGCTGCGTGGCACGGCGCAGGTGGCCGCAGCGGGTGAGCTGCTTCAGGCGGCGGCCTTCCAGCCGGTAGACGTCGTAGCCGTAGTACAGCGTGTTGCACACGTCCGGCTGGGCGACCAGCACGGTGCCGTCGGCCGCCACGTCCAGCCGTGCGCCGCGCAGCACGCGGGCCACGCGCTCCCGCTCGCCGCGGGCGTTGATGCGCAGCAGCTGCGAGCCGTGCAGGCCGTCTTCCACCACCGCCAGCCAGCCGCCACCGGCGGCGGCCGGCAGCGCGGCCACGCTGCCCACGTCAAACAGCGGGCCGGCCAGTGCGGTGCCCACGGCTTCGGGCTGGGCCACGACAGGCTGCGCGCGTGCGTCCACCTGTTGCGTCAGGTCGGCAATGAACCCGTCCCAGAGCTCGTCCATCATCTTGCCGGTGGCGCCCCAGGGCGCGCCGTGCACACGCGGCGCAAAGCCCAGGTTGCCGCTCATGTGCTCCACCAGCTTCAGCGGCGCGTCGGCACCGTACTTGCGGGCCAGGAACTCGTAGAAGTAGGCGCCGTAGAGGTACTGCTTGTTCAGCGGCAGGGTGCGGCCGTCGGCGTTGAGCTCACGCAGGCTGATGAAGCCCTTCTTGCGTTCCGCACGCAGCCAGGCCTCGAACAGCGGCGCCTTCAGCCGGCCCTGGCCCAGCTCGGGCTTGCTCTCCTGGTAGGTGGCCAGGCCCTCCAGCATCCAGCCCGGCTGGAAGATGTTGGGAATGAACCAGGGCACGTTGCCAAAGATCATCTGCAGCACGCCCGGCACGCCCCGAACCTTGTCCAGGTGCACGGCGTGGGTGAACTCGTGCACCAGCAGCAGGTCCAGCCAGCTGTTGTTGTCCAGCAGCTCACCTTCGTCGGGCGGCGCCAGGAAGACGCCGATCATGTTGAAGGGCAACGGCGTGGTGAAACCGTTGGCCACGTCAAACTCGTTGTAGACCACGATCTCGGTGCGCCCGCGCACCTGCCAGTTCAGCGCCTGCGTCACCTGCGGCCAGATGCGCTCGGCCGCACGCGCCACGGCCTCGGCCTGCGTGCGCTGCGTGCTGCGGTAGTGCACGCGGAAGTGCGGGCTGTCGGCGGTGGACCAGTCCACGCGCGGGTCGGCCAGGGGCTGGGCGGCCACCGGCAGGGTGGCCAGGCCCAGGCTGAGGGCGGCCGCCAGGGCCCAGGCGCGCAAGGACAGGGGCAGGAGCATCGGGCTTCCTTCGTGGGGAGACAGTTCGTGGGGACGGTCCGGCCTATTTCACCACCGCATTCAGGGCAGGACCCGATGCGATGTGTCATCTTGCGCAACGGCGCCGGGCCGCAGGCATGGACAATCTGCAGCCGTATGAATGGCACCGATCCCTCCGACGTCACACAGTGGCTGCAGCAGCTGGGCGATGCCAATCCCAAGGCATCCTCGCAGCTGTTCGAGCTGCTGTACGACGACCTGCGGCGCATGGCGCGCAACCACCTGCGCAAGGAAAACCCCGGCCACACGCTCAGTGCCACCAGCCTGGCGCACGAGGCCTGGTTCCGCATGGCCGAGCAGACACGCACGCAGTGGAAGAACCGCAGCCACTACCTGGCCGTGGCCAGCACCATGATGCGGCGCATCCTGGTCAACCACGAACTGGCGCGCCGCGCCGACAAGCGCGACGCCGAGCTGGTGCCCGTCACCATGAGCGGCCTGGAGCAGATCGGCGCCCCGCCCGACCGCGACCTGGTGGCCGTGCACGAGGCCCTGCTGGCCTTCGAAGAGGTGGACAAGCGCGCCGCCAAGGTGGTGGAGCTGCGCTTCTTTGGCGGCCTGGAAAACGAAGAGGTGGCTGAGGTACTGGACATCAGCCTGGCCACCGTCAAGCGCGACTGGGCCGTGGCCCGGGCCTGGCTGCACCGCGAACTGGCGGTGCGCTGAAGCCATGGCCATGACCCCGCTGCGCTGGGCCCTGGTGGGGCCGGGGCGCATCGCCCACGCCTTTGCCAAGGCGCTGCACTCGCTGCCCGACGCCGAACTCGTCACCGTCTGCGGCCGCGACGCCGACCGGGCCGCCGCCTTTGCCCGCGACTGCACACCCGCCGGCCAGCCGCTGCCCGACAGCTGCACCGACCTGGCCACGCGGCTGGCGCGCGGCGACATCCACGCCGTCTACGTGGCCACGCCCCATGCCCAGCACGCCGACGCGGTGGCCACCGCGCTGCGCGCCGGCTGCGGCGTGCTGTGCGAGAAGAGCCTGACCCCCGGCCGCGCCCAGGCCGAGCCCCTGGTGGCGCTGGCGCGCGAGCGCGGCCTCTTCCTGATGGAGGCCGTGTGGACGCGCTTCCTGCCGGCCTACGCGCAGGTCAAGCGCTGGATGGATGCCGGCGCCATCGGCCGGCTGCACGGCATCCAGTCCAGCTTCTGCTTCCCACTGCCCTTCGACCCCAACGACCGCCTCTACGACCCCGCCCGCGCCGGTGGCGCGCTGCTGGACGTGGGCATCTACAACCTCACCGCCACGCGCTGGGCGCTGCAGCAGGCGCTGGGCCATGTGCCCGAGCCCAGCGCCATGGACGTGCGCGGCGAGCTCGCGCCCAGCGGCGTGGACCGGCACGTGACCGCCACGCTGCACTTCGACGACGGCAGCGCGGCGGGCATCAGCTCGCAGTTCATGTGCGGCTTTGCGCTGCGCTCCGACAACGCGATGCGCCTGCTGGGCGACGCCGGCTGCATCGTGCTGCCCAAGCACTTCTGGATGGCGCAGCGCGTGGAGCTGCACCGCGACTTCGGCCCGCCCGAGGTGGTGGACACGCCTTTCGCCTGCAACGGGCTGGAAGGCGAAATCACCGAGGCCATGCGCTGCATGCGCGCCGGCCTGGTGGAAAGCCCAGCCATGACCCTGGACGAAACCCTGGCCACGCTGGGCTGGATGGACCAGCTGCGCGCGCGGCTGGGCGTGCGCTACGCCTGGGAGTGAAGCGCACGCCGGCCGCCCCCGGGTTCGAGGGGGTGGCGGCCAGGGTCTGAGCCGCCATGGCAACACGCCCTGCGTAGACCCCGTGAGCACCGGCCGCCCGGCTGGCCACACGACGCACGAGGTTCCCCATGCACTTCCGAGCCCCTTCCAAGGCCACTGGCTGCCTGCTGCCCCTGGCCGCCGCCGCGCTGGCCAGCCTGGCCGCCGGCACCGCGCAAGCCGCACCCATCGAGCTGAGCTTCACCGCCAGCTTCAGCACCTGCAGCGGCAGCAACTGCCACCTCATCATCGACGGCAGCCAGTGGAACAGCATCAGCGGCAGCTTCATCTACGACCCGGCACTGAGCACCGGCTACGTGGCGCCGCCCTATGGTTACGCCCCCGAGCTGTTCAGCACCAACCGCGTGCACACCTTTGACGGCAACAACGCCTTCAGTGCCACGCTGCGTGCCGGCAGCTTCCTGGCCCAGTCCACGGGCATCGCGCCGCCGGTGTCGCCCAATCCGGCCTACAACGGCATCGCGCCCAGCAGCGGCGCGCTGCTGGTGGCCGACGGCCAGACCTTCCGCTCGGGTGACCGCCTGGAGTTCCGCGACCAGTCCATGAACAACATCAGCGGCGGCGGCCTGCCGGCCGGCGCCACCATCGCGCCCAGCCCCTTTGGTGGCGAAGCCGGGCGCCTGAGCCTGACGCTGGCCTGGAGCCTGCTGGACGGCGCGCTCAACAGCGCCGGCATCCCGCTGGACGTGGACTCCATCCCGTTCACGCCCAGCATCCAGTCGCTGAACTTCGGCTTCTACTGGCTGGCCGCGGGCTCGGGCCTGGCGCAGTGGGTGGACTACAGCGGCCGCATCACCAGCTTCAGCAGCGCGCCCTACACCGGCGGCACGCCCACGCCGCCGCCGGGTGGTGGTGGTGGCACGCAGCCCCCGGGTGGTGGCACGGTGCCGGAGCCGGCGTCGCTGGCTCTGGTGGGGCTGGGCCTGGCGGCGGCGGCCGGTGCCGCGCGGCGACGGGCAGGCGGCGTCAAGCGGGCGCGTCGCCCTGGCGCTTGAGCCGTTCGCTCTGCCAATACACGTCATCACCGCCCAGCCCGTCCAGGTTGGCGCGGTTGAGCACGCGGGCCAGCACGAAGAGCAGGTCGCTCAGGCGGTTGAGGTACTGCCGCGGCGCGTCGTTCACCTTCTCGTGCGCGGCCAGCGCCACCACCGCGCGCTCGGCGCGGCGCGCCACCGTGCGGCTCACGTGCGCCAGCGCGGCGCTGCGCGTGCCCGCGGGCAGGATGAACTCCTGCAACCGCGGCAGCTGCGCGTTGTAGTGGGCCAGCGCCTCGTCCAGGCGCAGCACGGCGTCGTCCTTGACCAGCTGGAAGCCGGGGATGGACAGCTCGCCGCCCAGGTTGAACAGCTCGTGCTGGATGACCACCAGCAGCTCGCGCACGTCCGCCGGCAGCGGCTCGGCCAGCAGCACACCCAGGCCGGAGTTGAGTTCGTCCACGTCGCCCATGGCCTGCACGCGCAGGTGGTCCTTGGGCACGCGGCTGCCGTCGCCCAGGCCGGTGCTGCCGTCGTCGCCGGTGCGGGTGGCGATTTGAGTGAGTCGGTTGCTCATGCCCGCATTGTCGGCCGCCTTGGGGCCGCTGCGGGCAGCGGTCAGATCCGCCCGGCGTAGCGCGCCAGCACCTCGGGCAGCACATGGCGCATGTGCAGTGACATGCCCAGGGCCGCCATGTGGTTGGCGTTGCGCGACAGGATCTCCTGCGACAGCGGCAGGAAGGCCTCTTCCTCGTAGCGCGCGTGGGCGCTGTAGGTGGCCACCAGCTCGGCCACGGCGGCGCCATCCAGCTCGCTGTCCTGGCCCTTGGCGACGCGCCGCAACTCCGGCTCCAGCAGCGCCCAGGCGCGCTCCACCTGGCGGTGCTCGCGGGTCAGCCGCTCCACGATGGCCTGCACACGTGCGCGTTCCTCGCCGGCCGCCGCACTGGCCAGCACGGCGGGGAAGAGCTCGCGCTCCTCTTCGGCGTGGTGCTCGAACACGGCCTGGCGGAAGAAGCCCAGGATGTCGCTGGCCAGCGCCCGTGCCCGCGCCGCGGGCGCCAGCAACGCCGGCAGTTCACCAAAGCCGCGCAGGTGCGACAGGATGCCCTCGTGGCACTGCGAGAAGTTCTGGATGGGCGTGTCGGCGTCGTCGGCAGGGCTGGCCATGGGCTGCTCCTCAAGCGGGGAAGCCGCAGTCTGCGCGGGCATTCCTGCAGCGCCATTGAGCGGCATCAAGCGCAGGCGGGTTGCTGCCACTGGCGCAAAATCCGCCCGCCCCTGCTGCTGCCTGGCCACCGCCCGGAACGACCATGAATGCACCGCTGCCCGAACAAGCCACCCGCACCCTGCGTGCCATGCCCCCGGCCATGCTGGCCGCCCTGCAGGCCCGCTTCGGCGACCGCCTGAGCACCGCTCTGGCCGTGCGTGAGCAACACGGCCGCGGCGAAAGCGTCTACGACGCGCAGCCGCCCGAGGCCGTGGTCTTCTGCGAAAGCAACGAGGACGTGCAGTTCGCCGTCAGGCTGGCGGCCGAGCACGCCGTGCCCGTCATCCCCTACGGCACCGGCAGTTCGCTGGAAGGCCATTTGCTCGCGGTGCAGGGCGGCATCAGCGTGGACGTGTCGCGGATGGCCAAAGTCCTGTCGGTCAACGCCGAGGACCTGACGGTCACGGTGCAGGCCGGTGTCACGCGCGAGCAGCTCAACCGCGAGATCAAGGACACGGGCCTGTTCTTCCCCATCGACCCCGGCGCCAACGCCAGCCTGGGCGGCATGGCGGCCACGCGGGCCAGCGGCACGAATGCCGTGCGCTACGGCACCATGCGCGAAAGCGTGCTGGGGCTGACGGTGGTGACGGCCAACGGCGAGCTGGTGCGCACCGGCACCCGGGCCAAGAAAAGCGCGGCCGGCTACGACCTCACGCGCCTGTTCGTGGGCAGCGAAGGCACCTTGGGCGTGATGACGGAAGTGACGCTGCGCCTGTTCCCGCTGCCGGAAGCGGTGAGCGCGGCGGTGTGCCACTTCCCCAGCGTGGACGCTGCCGTGCAGACCACCATTCAGCTCATCCAGATGGGCGTGCCCATCGCGCGCTGCGAGCTGCTGGACGCCAACGCCATACGCGCCGTCAACGCCTACAGCAAGCTGGGCCTGCGCGAGGCGCCCATGCTGCTGATGGAGTTCCACGGCAGCGAAGCCGGCGTGAAGGAACAGGCCGAAACCGTGCAGGCCCTGGCGGCCGAGCAGGGCGGCGAAGCCTTCCAGTGGGCGCGCACGCCGGAAGAGCGCACCAGGCTGTGGACGGCGCGCCACCAGAGCTACTTCGCTTCATTGCAGATGCGCCCGGGCTGCCGCTGCCAGAGCAGCGACACCTGCGTGCCCATCTCGCGCCTGGCCGAGAGCATCAACGAGAGCGTGACCGAGGCCGAAGCCTCGGGCATCCCGTACTGGATCGTCGGCCACGTGGGCGACGGCAACTTCCACCTGAGCTACCTGCTGGACCCCAATGACCCGCAGGAAGCCGAGCAGGTGGAGGCGCTCAACGTGAAGATGGTGCAGCGCGCGCTGCGCCTGGGCGGCACCTGCACCGGCGAGCACGGCATTGGCCTGCACAAGATGGGCTACCTGGTGGAAGAAGCCGGCCTGGGCGCGGTGGACCTGATGCGCAGCATCAAGCGCGCGCTGGACCCCAAGAACATCATGAACCCGGGCAAGGTGTTCAGCGCCTAACCCCGGGGGGCGGCGCTCACAGCCGCAGGTACGGTGCCGCGCTGGCGGCCAGGCACACCAGGGCCAGCGCCAGCATGGCCAGCGCAGAACGCAGACGGGGCGCAGGCTGCTTCACAGCGCACCGTAGCCCAGCAGCCGCGCCAGCCGCACCGAGCGGCGGCGCAGGTCTTCGTCCACGCCGGGGTCGGCGGCCAGCACGGCAAAGGTCTCGGCGGCGTGTTCGCGCTGGTCACCCAGCGCCTGGCAGCAGGCGATGTGGAAGGCCGCGTCGTGCGCGTCCGGCTGCAGGCGCAGCACACGCTGCCAGCAGCGCAGGGCGTGGGCGTTCTCGCCCTGTTCGCTGGCCGCCAGGGCCACGCGCCGCCAGTGCGCCACGTCGTCCTGCCGGCGCTCCAAGCCGCCGGTGGCGCTGGCACCGGGTTCCAGATGCCGGGCCGAGCCCTGCTGGGGGGGGTGGTGAGTGTGGTCTTGTTCGAGCATCGTGGGCTCCCGGGTCGCGGCAGCTCCCCAACGAAGCCCGCTCCAGGAACAGACGCTGTGGCGCAGGGTCTTGCGACAGCGCCAGGGCCCCCTAAATGAGGGAGCCGCGGAACGAGCCTAGGCCTGCAGCCGCGGCGGCCGCCGTGTCAGCCTGCCGGCCCTGGCCGGCCAACCACGCCGCCATGG
>JACCDS011437955.1_pt1 | contig 11006 bp, 3 predicted proteins | sample 7446441 | NCBI WGS metagenome assembly JACCDS01 (sample SAMN15323445, study PRJNA562643) | freshwater metagenome | isolation source: river surface water | place: USA:Blue River Watershed | collected 2017-08-17 | reverse complement strand
TTACCGTGAAAACGGCATAAGGCGAGGCCTCATTGACTTGGATATTGTTGACCTTGACCGGACGGTCATCGTCCTTCACAGCATCCGGGTCCGGATTGCCCGTGGTGTTGTTCGGGTAGATGCTGCCCGTGCCATCGTCCAGGATGGTGGCAGTGCCATACACGGCGTTACCACCGCTTGGCGTCACCGACAACTGGAAGGTCTCGGGGCCTTCGTAAGGATCATCGTCATTGATCGCCACACGCACCAGCAGCTCACCACCGGCAGGCAGCGTGACCGCACCGGTGTAGTTCACCCAGCTCGTGCCGTTGAAGTACTGCAACTGCGTACCGGTATCGGTACCCAACAGGGCGTTGGCCGTGTTCGGGTCGTTGTCGTTTTGCAGCGCCAGCGTCACCGACTGACCTGTAGTGCCGTTTACCCGGAACACACCCCAGGGCGAGTTTTCGTTGACCTCAATGTTGTTCACACGCACCGGCCGGTCGTCGTCCTTGGCCGCATCGGGATCAGGATTGCCCGTGGTGTTGTCCGGATAGATGCTGCCCGTCCCATCGTCCAGGATGGTGGCCGTGCCGTACACGGCATTGCCACCGCTAGGCGTCACCGACAACTGGAAAGTCTCTGGGCCTTCGTAAGGATCATCGTCATTGATCGCCACACGCACCAGCAGCTCACCACCGCCAGGCAGCGTGACCGCGCCGGTGTAGTTCACCCAGCTCGTGCCGTTGAAGTACTGCAACTGCGTACCGGTGTCGGTACCCAACAGGACGTTGGCTGTGTTTGGGTCGTTGTCGTTTTGCAGCGCCAGCGTCACCGACTGGCCTGCAGTACCGTTCACACGGAAAACACCCCAGGGCGAGTTCTCGTTGACCTCGATGTTGTTTACCCGCACCGGGCGGTCATCGTTCTTGACCGCATCCGGGTCCGGGTTGCCGGTGGTGTTGTCCGGGTAGATGTTGCCTGTGCCATCGTCCAGGATGGTCGCGTTTCCTTGCATCGCCGAGCCGCCGCTGGGCGTGACGTTGAGCTGGAAGATTTCCGGCCCCTCATACGGCACATCATTGACGATGGCAGTTCGCACCAGCAATTGGCCATTGATCAAATTGACTGTGCTGCCAGGCGTGTAGTCCACCCAATTGCTGCCGTTGAAATACTGCAATGGCCTTCCCGAAGTCTGCGGATTGCCCGTATCCACATCCAGCTTGGCATCTGCCGTGTCGGGTTTGTTGTCGTTTTGCAGACTCAGCACCACGCCCTGCGTGCCTGTGCCCGTCACAGTGAAAACAGCATAAGGCGACGCTTCGTTAACAAGAATGTTGTTGACCTTGACCGGACGGTCATCATCCTTGACCGCATCGGGATCAGGATTGCCTGTGGTGTTGTCCGGATAGATGCTGCCCGTGCCATCGTCCAGGATGGTGGCCGTACCGTACACGGCATTACCACCGCTGGGCGTCACCGACAACTGGAAAGTCTCGGGGCCTTCGTAAGGGTCATCGTCATTGATCGCCACACGCACCAGCAGCTCACCACCGGCAGGCAGCGTGACCGCGCCGGTGTAGTTCACCCAGCTCGTGCCGTTGAAGTACTGCAATTGCGTACCGGTATCGGTACCCAACAGGGCGTTGGCCGTGTTCGGGTCGTTGTCGTTTTGCAGCGCCAGCGTCACCGACTGACCTGCAGTGCCGTTCACCCGGAACACACCCCAGGGCGAGTTCTCGTTGACTTCGATGTTGTTGACTCGCACCGGCCGGTCATCGTCTTTAGGTGCATCGGGGTCGGGATTGGGTTCGTTGGGTTGCTGGATCAAGCCAGTGCCGTCGTCGACGATGGAGGCAAATGCAGAGGCGGTCTGTGTTCCGGAAGTCACCACCAGCTTGAACTGCTCTTCACCTTCGTAAACGGTGTCACGCTCGGCGGTGATGTCGACGGCAACCAGGACGGGTACAGAGCCGGCAATGATCGGGGTCCCGGTGTACGGATTCCACGTCAGACCACCATCCAGCGAGTAAAAAATCGGGGCGTTGTCCAGTGAGTCATTTCCACCGCCCTCGCGATCGCCCGTGGGGGCTTTGCCGGTGTCGGCCGCATCCACCACGTCCAAAGTCAAGGACTGACCCGCGCTTGCTGAAATCGTGAAAACTGCACGCGGGGATGCCTCGTTGTACACACCACCCGTCACCGTCAAGGTCGGGCGGTCGTCATCGACAGTGGTATCTCCGTCGTCACCGTCAGTGCCAGATCCGTTGTCGGTGATAGAGCCAACAGCCGTATCGGTGTCCGTGATGTAAGAGGAAGCGGCGTTAGCACTCAATGTAAGTGTCTCTAGCCCCTCGTAGACATTGTCAGAAGTGGTGGGGATTTTGATGGTAAAAGCCGTCACGCCCGATGGCAAGGTGAATGTGCCGCTTGAATTCACCGAAATGACTTGCAATTGAGAAGCGCCATCTAAGTATTCAATGGTCCAAGTAGATTTATCAGAGGCAAAGTCATTCGATTCGGCGGTACCCAGTGATGTGCTGAGCGTGATGACCTCGTTGAAAGCACTGGCCTTACTCAAGCCGGCAGAAAACGACAAGCTACTGCCTTCTTCAACAGTTGCATCGCCAATCGTCAAAGTGGGTTTATCGTTGTCAACGGTGGAGTTGCTGTCATCACCATCTGTTCCGGTGCCATCGTCATACAAATTCCATGAGCCATCAGAGGACACATTGGCTCTCAAAGCCCCACTGCTGCCATTGCTGTATTTCAATGCGGTAGCGTTGAATGTCGCGTTCAACACAAAGGTTTCTGAGCCTTCGTACGTGTTGTCATCGACAGTGGTCCTTCTGACATAAATGGTTGAGGATCCTATGGGAATAGTCACGGTTTGAACAGACCCGGCAGAGAGACCTGTTCCGTTAACCGTAGCGAAATTGGCGTCTGTACTCCACTCAAACGTGGCGTCCAAATCCCCTGAAGATGTCGTCAAATTGGTGAAGGTCAAATCGACTGCCACCCCTGCGGTGTTAGAACCTGTCGGATAAATGAGGTCAACGGTGTACACCGCACTTGAACCCTCTTCCCCTTGTCCGCCGGTGACGCCGATGGTCGGCAATTGGTCAGCACCATAAATCTCTATCGTCAATGTGCTTTGGGACGTTTTTAAATAATCATCAACGATGGTGTATGTAAAGACTTCTTTGTTGGTTCCCAGTTGCTCGCCGGCTTTGAGGGGTTTGATCGCAGAGGTGTATGCGGCCAAGGTGGTATCCAAGGCATACGAATAACTGCCATTCGGGTTGAGTGTCAAAGTACCATAAAGGCCTTGAATCGTCGTGGCCCCACTGACCGTAATGGTGCTGGCGCCTCCCACACTGGACAGTGCTGATTTGACCGTTAACGTGGAGGTTCGATCTGGATCCGAGTCCACCTGAGCACTTGCATTGGCTTGGGTGATGACGTTGCCCGTGACAGCCAAGATGTTGGTGGAGGTAGGGGTGTCGTAAACCGAATTCGAATTGCTGTAAGCAGTTGGGGCATCGTTCGCGCCATATATGGCGATCGATATGTTCCTCGTCGTATAGCCATCGTTGCTATTGGACGTCATGCCCACGTTATCAAACGTGTGGATGAAATAATTGAAGTTATCGTAAACGGTCTCTCCATAATTCAATGCCTGAATGGTGGATGAGGTGTTGTCGATGGTGTAGGTGTAATTGCCGTCACCGTACAGCGTCAAAACGCCGTAGTTGCCGGTGACGGTCTTGATCTTTGTTGCATCATTCCAGTCTATTTCAGAGCCAGCATAGCTAGCGTCTGTCGCTTTTTTCAGGTTGAACTTGGCGTACGTGTCGTTGGTAACGTTAATGGTCCCGGAGATGATGCCATCGCCTGTCGCATTGACAATGGAGTTAACGCCATTATTGGTTGTGTTTGTATCCGTTAAGGCTGAAGGCGTAGGACTGGTGTTGTCAAAGCCCTCTTCTTGAACGGAATTGTCAACGTTCGAGGCCACCGCATCATATTGCCCCGCGCCATAGACGGTGATGGTCAAGGTCTCGGTGCTGGTGGTGCTGCCGTCGGTCACAGTGTATTGCACAGACTCCGTATCCACAGCGCCCGCATTGAATAAGCGTGTCAGGTCACCATTTTGGTAATTGGTGATGTCCGTATTCGGCGTGTAAGTGTAATTGCCTTGGGCATCGATCTTGATGGACCCGTATTTCAATACGGTGGTCGATGTGCCCAAAACTGCCAGGTCATAAGAGCCATTTCGGGTGATGTCCGAATTGGTGTTGACCGTGATGGTGTTGACCGTGCCACTGGTGCTGGTGATACCGGTGATCTCATAGCTGCCGGACAAGTCAGAGCAGGTGATGTAATCGCCAATTTTGACTTGGCTCGTGGTCACCCCTTTTGTGCTAATGTCGAAGGTCAAACTAGGGCTGTTGGTGGTTTCTTTGGCTGTGAACAGGTTTGAGGAAGACTGCGCGTTGGCGGTTGAATTCCCAAAGGTGAAGCGCATCCCCGCCGCGACGGTCAGCGCATTATTTCCGTTGTAGTAAAGATCAGTAGAGCTGAGTTTGAATTCATACCGATAATATGTTGTGCCACCACTCACATAGGTCGATGGAGTAATAGAGGCGATGGTAACTTCAGTGGAAGCAGCACTGGATGTATACAAGGCGTATTTGGTGGTGCCGTTGTAGTAAGCAATATTATCTCCGGCACGTATAGAAGTGCTAAGCGCAGTTGTTGACTCGAAATAAAGTTTGGCTACGGCAGTGGCATAGGTGGCCGATGAGTCAGTGTTGCTCAGGATGTTGAATTCGTTCAATCCACTGACGCGCAACGTGCTCGCACCATCTGGATCGGAATCATTGGTCAAAATATTACCTGTGGCGATGATGCCTGATTGAGCGAAACCACTGGCGGCTGTGGTGATTTCTTTCGCGATGTTGGTGTCATTGACGATGGTGGGGACGTCATTGACCGCCGCTACCGTGATGCGCAAATAACTGCTGGCGCTGCCGCCTACGCCATCGGTCACGGTGTAATTGATGTCTGGCACGGTGCCGTTGTAGTTGCTGGTCGGCGTAAAGGTGTAGTCACCGTTGGATGCGATGGTGATCTGCCCCACATTGGGGATGGTGTAGTTGGTCCCACTGGTCCCTATGACGTTGGTGGTCACACCATTGACCGTGAATGAAGAAATGCGCAAGGTGTTGCCAGTATCCGTATCCGTGTCGGCACCAACGCCCACGTTACCATCCGTACCTGTGGTCACCAGACCCGAGATCAAATTACCGGAACCAGACGAATCTTCGTTGATCGTCATCAGGTCAGGGTTGGCCACAGGCGCGGTATTGGTCGGCAACACACTGTTCAGGGCCGAGTCCACACGGTCCGATGACGATCCGACGTTGGCGATGGTCAACGTCGTGCCATTCGTCACATAGCCATCAATAACATCCCTAGAGGTGGAAGTGAAGGTTTTGCTGACGCCCGTATTGGTGATTTGTTGGGTGAACCAACCTTGATCCACCACCAAGAGGAAGCCTCGGTTGTTTGACACCAAGCTGTCGCCGTCCTGGTTGCCGTCTGCCTGTGCCGCTGCCAGCGTGGTGAATCTGGAGTCGGTCCAAAAATAGAAACCTCGCACAATGCCGTTGGACTTGATCGGTCGGCTGATCCAGCCATAAAACGTATTGCCGCCCACGTTCAGCGCGATGGCCGATACGTCGTTGCCGCTGAAATTAGTGCCGCCTGAACCATCGGAGATAGTGACCACGCCCAGAGAGGTGGTTTTAAAGTAATGAAGGTTTTGCTCTTTTCCGGCCCAACGCTCGGTGGTGTCCTCGGTGTTGTTTTGGGTATCCCAGTCGTAGGCCATTTCATAGGCGTTCGTGAAATTCAACGACGCAAATTCAACCTCATAACTCAAACCGTCCACCGTCACCCAACCGCGATCATCGGACGCGTCTCCTCTGGACACTTGGGTCTCACGCCCCAAAACGGCGTCTGCAAGGGTTTGACCTTCGTCTCCAGGGGTGTCTGTTCCAGCGTTCAACACGCTGTCCATCCAGTGCCCAATTTCTTCGATCAATACGCTGGATAAATCCTTGTTACCCAGCATCGACGCCCAATAGGGGTTGATGAAAATCGTGGGTTTGCCATCGGGGCCCTGGGCCGAAAAAGCGGCAATACCCGTGAATTGGCTGGCCCGCTCCATCAGACGCATTTCAAACGGCAACTCAGACTGCCCCAAGGCCTGTTTGATCTCAGCCAAGCGTTCAGCCCACTGTGCATCAGGTGCGTCCTTGCCCCCATTGAAAATGGCAAACAACTCCTGGTCAGTGGCTTTGTTCAGGAACGACACGGCCTTGTCTTTGGCGATTTGCTCTGCTTGCACCAGGCTGGAACTGGTCAGGGAATTGACGTCCGAATCAGCAGTCGCCAGCGTTTGCGTGGCATCGGTCAGAGCCGCCCCATCAAACATGAATCGCTGCTCCAGCGCCATCAGGCCGCTGCTGCGGCGAGTCAGACCTGGGGTCTTGTGAGGGGGGGTCTTTTGCTTTGACATGTCACTGTCCTTCTGCGGGGGTGATGAGCACGCGTCCGCTCATCCCGGCCATCAGTTCGGGAAATTTGCCGCTGATGGCGGCAGCCACTTTCACGGATTGGCTGACCGGGTCGACCCGGGCACCCATGCGCGTGAATTTGGCGGGATAGGTTTTGCGCGTTTCGTCGATCTGCACTTCAAAGGTGCCACCGACTTTGAGCCAGCGTAACCAGACGGAAGGCACCAGAAACTCGAGCTCCAGGACGCTGTCGTCCAGGATGTCGAGCAGGGGCTGACCCGGCTGCACATATTGCTGCTCACGCACTTTTTGTTCAGCCACACGGCCTGCAAAGGGTGCGGCCACCTGGCACTTGGCCAGTACCGCACGATTCGCCCCCAGTTCGGCCTTGGCCTTGTTGACTCCGGACTTGGCCAGATCGAGCTCAAGCTGACCGACCGAGTTGAGCTGCTCCAGCCGCAGATTGGCCTGCAGCGTCTGCTCTGCCCCTTCCAGTTCCGCCTGCGCTTTTTCGAGCTGGGCTTTTTGCAGGGAGCAATCAAAAGTCACCAGCACTTGCCCGGCCCGAAACGCCCCACCCTCAGGCACGCTGATGCCTGAAACCTTGGCGCCGATTTCAGCCGCAATGGTGGTGTAGCGCCGCGGCATCAGCTGAGCACGGATGTCCTGGCGCTCCAGGGCCACCCGGGCAGGTGCCCGCGCCACCGCCGCTGGCGCGGCAGAAGGCGCCACAGAAGCCGGCAAGGCGGGAGCTGCCGTTTGCGCCTGTGCGGCAGTACTCAACGCCAGCAGGGTGATGGCCAAGCCACGCATGCGCATCACTTGGCTGCGGCTTGCGGGGCCTTGGCCAGTTGCGCCCAAGGCGCCTTGGCCTGGGCGATATGACGGGTCAGCTCCTGGAGCGGCAACTCGTGGGTGCTGCCAATCTGCGGCTCCAGGCCCAGCGTGGCCAGCATGCGGTTTTCAGCCACCTGCACCTGCGCCAGCGCCTGGTAGCGGCGCAGCAGGCTGAGCACCGAAGCGGTTTCTGTGCTCACCAGATCGAGCTTGCTCTGGGCTGCTGCCATCTGGCGGTTGCGCATGACCTTGGTGATCTGACTGTCGGTTTCGTAGATCGCATCGGCGCGGTCGAACTGGCTGCGGGCATTGATGACCTGCAGGCGCGAGAGGTGCACCTGCGCGAGCACAGCCGCCTGAGCGGCCACCCGGCGCTGGTCGGCCAAGGCCACACCGGCCTCGGCCAGCTTCATCTGGGTGGGGGCCGTGAACAGGTTCATCAGATTGAAGGACAGCTGCACACCGGCTTCGTTCCAGTTGTTGCTCAACAGGTAACGGTCGGTGTCGTACTTGGTGCCGTAGTTGAACGACAGGTTAGGGAACATGCGCAGCAGGGTGCGGCGCGTTTCTTCCTGCGCAATGCGGGCGTTGTAGTGCTGTTCGCGCAGGTCGGGGTTGTTCTGCAGGGCCACTTCTTCCAGCCGCTCTATCGGCACCTGGCTGATCTGGTCCTCGATGTTCTTCAGGTCACCGGCAGCGATCTGGATCGGCTGGTTGAGCGGCGCATTGATCAGGGCGGCCAGATCGACCTGGGCAGAGGACAGCTCCTGGTTGATGTTTTCGAGCAAACGCAGGTTCTCGAGCAACTGGCGCTGGTACCGCAGCGGCTCCAGCGGGTTGCGCACCCGTTCGGTGGCCACCTTGCGCGAGTCCACCAAGGCCTCTTCGGCGGTGGCGATGATGCGCAGCACATCGGCCTTGAGCAGCTGGGCGCTGGCCGCACGCCAGTAGGCGGTGCGCACATCCTGCATCAGCAGGTGCATGGCCTTGCGGCGCTTTTCGCCGGCGATCAGGAAGCGGTCGGCTTGCTGTTTGGATCCGTAGTAGCCCAGGCCCACATCGAGCATGCTCCAGGTCAGCCCGAGGTCATGAGTGCTGCGGTTGCGCTCGCTGGTGGTCGAGGGCGTGGTCGACGTTGGGTGTTCATCCGGATAGCTGCTGCTGTAGGTGAAGCGCGTCCGGTCACGGTAGGCATAACCGGCTTGCGCCATGACCTTGGGCAGCATGTCGAACTTGCTCACGTCCATCTGCCCCATGGCCAGCGCCTCTTCCATCATCTTGGCGCGGCGGTCCAGGTTGTATTTGAGGGCGCGGGCCATGGCTTCATCCAGGGTCAGCGGGCCAGCGATGGGCTCCACATCCTTGCGCATGGCTTCTGTGTCCTTTTGCTGCTGCGCTTGCATGTCTTGTGGCGTCAATGCAACGGGCTGTACGCTGGCACAGCCTGCAGCCAGCGCACAAGCCAAGGCAATCAAGCTCAAACGCAAAGGCTTTTTCAGATAATCAACGCCGTTTTTGCAAATCATGGAATTCTCCGTAAACATTTTTTTAACCATTTATTGCTAGCCATCGTTCGACAATGTCTTTTTAGCGGATAGATTAGCATTCCACACCCTATATTGTTATTTTTGTTATTTCCAAAAAAAGCCAAAGTCATCCAGCTGCAGGCCAAGCAGGCAGGCGTTTCTACAATGCGACAGCCCACCACGACCCGCCTCTTCAAACGTCTTTTGCACGGCTGGGGCTTTTTGCTGCTGTGCATCCTGACGATGCAGCCAGCCCTGGCCCAAGACCACATCACCCATCGGGCCTGGCTTGAAGACCCGACGGGCCTGCTCACCTGGCCACAAGTGGCCACACGGCCCACGCAGACATTTGAAGGTGTACTCAGTCGCGGTTTTGGCGAGGCCGTTGTCTGGGTTCAGCTCAGGATTGACCCCAGGGCACATCCGCAGCCCAAGCGTGAAGCCGATCAACTCATCTTGCGCATACGTCCGGTTTATCTGGATGACATCCAGGTGTTTGACCCCCTGGCCCCCGATGGCCGCGCAGGGGTAACGGGAGACCTCCACCATCCACGCGCCCAGCCGATGGATGGTCCCGACTTCCTGTTGCCGATCGCACGCGGCGAGGTTCAGCGAGACATCTGGTTGCGGCTGTCCTCCACCAGCACACGACAAATAGCCGTTCAAGCCCTCAACACCGACGATCTGCAAAGGCAGACCCAGATCCAGGATCTGGTGTTCGCCCTCTACATCGGTGTGATCCTGGTCTTCATTGTCTGGGGAGCCATTTATTGGCTTTTCAGTGGCGAGTTGGTGATCGGCGCCTTCGGTCTCAAGCAGACCGCCGCGCTGGTTTTTGCACTCAGCTCGCTGGGCTACTCCAGGGTGTTTTGGCCCGAAGGCTGGAGCGCTCATTGGCTGGATCAGACCACCACCTTGTCGGGCATTGTGGCGGTCAGTTCAGCGGTGTATTTCCATGTGGTGCTGTTGCGTGAATTCAATCCTCCACGCTGGATCGTGCAAGTCCACCGCATGATGCTGGGGCTCTTGCCGGTCAAATTGCTGCTGGTTGCAGCTCAGCAAAGCATGCTGGCCTTGCAGATCAACATGGCCGAAGTGCTGCTGGCGCCCTTCATCTTCCTGCTGTCCGTGCTGGTGGCACGGGTGTGGAGCCAGCAGCAGTCGCCGCAACGCCCTGTGCTGACGCGTTGGGTGGTCTTGAGTTTCTATACCTCGATGCTGTTGATCCTGCTCGTTGCGGGCCTGACCGGCCTGGGCTGGGCCAAAGGCGGAGAGGTTCCCCTCTATGTGGTGCAAGCGCATGGCCTGGTCACGGCATTTCTGGTCCTGCTGATGCTGCAATACAGGGCGCACATCCAGCAAAAACACCAGCGTGACACCGCCATAGCGCTGGAACAAAGTCAGCTGCAAGCCCGGCAGGAACGCAGCATTCGGGAAGAGCAGGAAAAGCTTTTGACCATGCTCGCCCACGAACTCAGAACACCCCTGGCCATCATGAGCATGCGGCTCGATGCCACAGCCGCAGGCAGCAACGAAATTCGCCATGCGATCCGCGACATGAATGCCGTCATTGAGCGGTGCCAGCAAACCGCTCAATTTGGCGACCGTCAGTTGCAGGCACAGCTGTCATCCGTAGACTTGGCCGGTATGGTCAAAGAAGCGGTCTCGGCCTGCGCGCAACCCGAACGCATGCGCTTGCAGCTGGCCCCCCAACTCCAGGCACAGACCGATCAGCAATTGCTCTTCATCGTCTTGAGCAATTTGCTGGAAAACAGCTGCAAGTACGCAGCGGCAGAAACGCCCATCGATGTGCGCTTGTCTGCCAGCGCATGGCAAGCCCGCATTGAGGTCTGCAATCTGCCAGGCACTGCAGGCTGGCCCGAAGCGAGCAAGGTCTTCGACAAGTATTACCGCAGCCCCCATGCCAAGCGCCAGGCCGGAACAGGCCTGGGCCTGTATCTGGTCAGCAAGCTGATGCTGGTGCTCGGGGGTGGCATTGAATACCAGCCCGATGAGCGGAACGTACGGTTTGTGATTTGGCTGCCATTGGCTGAAACAGCCCCGTGATTTGGGTTGGTTT
>JACCDS012178287.1_pt1 | contig 11008 bp, 10 predicted proteins | sample 7446441 | NCBI WGS metagenome assembly JACCDS01 (sample SAMN15323445, study PRJNA562643) | freshwater metagenome | isolation source: river surface water | place: USA:Blue River Watershed | collected 2017-08-17 | reverse complement strand
CGCCCACCACCAGCAGCCACACCAGGGTGACGGGAATGAAAATCTTCCAGCCCAGACGCATGATCTGGTCATAGCGGAAGCGAGGGAAAGTGGCGCGAATCCAGATGAACATGGAGACGACCAAGAAGGTTTTCAGGCCCAACCAAATCCAGCCAGGGATCATGTTGAACAAGGGGCTGTCGATGGGCGACAACCAGCCGCCCAAGAACATGATCACCGCCAAAATGGACACCAACCACATGCTGGCGTATTCGGCCAAGAAGAAGATCGCAAAGCCCATGCCCGAGTACTCGACCATGTGGCCTGCCACGATTTCGGCTTCACCCTCGACCACGTCGAAGGGGTGACGGTTGGTTTCAGCCACACCCGAGATCAGATAGACCACAAAGATCGGCAGCAGCGGCAACCAGTTCCAAGACAAGAAGCCCAAGCCCATGTGGGCCATTTGACCCTTGCCTTGAGCCAACACGATTTCGGTCAAGTTCATGCTGCCCGAGACCATCAAGACAACCAAGAAGCAAAAGCCCATGGCGATCTCGTAACTCACCATCTGTGCCGATGCGCGCAACGCACCCAAGAAAGCGTACTTGGAGTTAGAAGCCCAGCCCGCGATGATCACGCCATACACCTCAATCGAGGTGATCGCCATCACCAGCAACAAGCCGGCATTGATGTTGGTGAGTGCCACTTCAGGGCCGAAAGGAATGGCCACCCAAGCGGCCAGTGCGGGCATGATGGCCATGATCGGACCCAAGCGGAACAAGCCCAAGCTGGCCGCTGAAGGGTTGATCAATTCTTTGGTCAGCAACTTGAGCGCATCGGCAATGGGCTGCAACAAGCCCATGGGTCCCACGCGGTTAGGGCCGTGACGCACTTGCATGAAGCCCAGCAGCTTGCGCTCCCAGAGCGTCAAGTAAGCTACCGCGCCCATCAGTGGCGCAAGAATGGCCACGATCTTGAGCAAGATCCACAAAACAGGCCAGACCAAAGTCGCCCACCACGAGGCGGCGATCAGGTTCAGGCCACCGTTGTACAGCGCATCGATCATGCGGTCACCTCCTGGCGTGCATCTGCCGTCAATTGCAACGACGGTGCGCGTCGAACGATGCCATCGAGCTGGTAAATCGAAGCCACAGCGGGTGCTGTCACAGGACCCGCCAATCGAATGTCTGTGCGCACGGCGTTGGATGCCACCAAAGGCTTCGCCGTGGCACGGGCCAACACGTCTTGGGATGTCTCAAAAGAAACACCGGGAATGTCCAGCAAGTTGGCCAGCACGCGCAGCACCTTCCAAGCGGGCCGGGTTTCAGCCAATGGCTTCACCACGGCATGGAAACTTTGCAAACGCCCTTCGGCGTTGACAAAACTGCCCGACGTTTCGGTGAACGGGGCAATCGGCAACAACACATCGCTGAAGGCCATGTTGGCTTTGAACGGGCTCAAGGTGACGACCATTTCGGCTTGCGCCAAAGTGCTTGCAGCGGCAGCTCCTGCCGCGCTGTCGAATTCAGGTTCGGTGTTCAGCAACACGGCAGCTTTCAAACCACCGGCCAACATTTGGCCAGCATTTTTGCCGCCAGTCTGTGGCTGAGCGCCCACCCACTGGGCGCCCACGGTGTTGGCCGCTTCGGTCAAGTAACCGACGCTGGCACCCGTGTGCTCGCCAATCCAATTGGCCAAAGCCAACAAAGAAGACGCATTGGCATGGTGCGCAGCGGCATTGCCCAACAACACCGCTTTGCGCTCGCCGCCCATCAAAGACTTGGCAATGGCTTGCGCCTGAGCTGTGGCGTTGCCTGCACAAGGTGCGGTGACGCCTTTTTCTGCCGCAATGGCAGCTGCCACATCGGCCAAGGCTTGAGCCCATGCAGAAGCCTCGCACACCATGGCCTGGGTCACGGGCATGGCCCAAGCATCGGCATGGCCAAACGCTGCGGCAGAGGTCAACACATTCAGCTGCGCCCCGTGGCGCACTGCATGGCGCACACGCAACGCGAACAGTGGATGCTCTTTGCGCAAGTTAGAACCGACCACCAACACGCGCTGCAACGAGCTCAGTGAGGCAATCGACGTGCCCAGCGTCCGCACGCCATCGGCTGCCGCAAATTCGGCATGGCGCAGACGGTGGTCAATGTTGTCAGAGCCCAAGCCACGCACCAAGGCGCCGGCCAAATACAACTCTTCCAGAGTGCTGTGCGGGCTGACCAATGCGCCAATGCTGTTGGCGCCATGGTCGCGCTGGATATTGCGCAAACCGTTGGCCACATATTCCAAAGCGGTTTGCCAATCCACGGTTTTCCACTCACCGCCCTGCTTGAGCATGGGTTGGGTCAAGCGCTCTTCGCCGTTCAAGGCTTCATAGGAGAAACGGTCGCGGTCGGCAATCCAGCACTCGTTGACTTCTTCGTTCTCGAGAGGGACCACGCGCATGACCTGGTTGTTCTTGACTTGAACCACCAAGTTGGCACCCGAAGAGTCGTGTGCTGCCACCGACTTGCGGCGCGACAGTTCCCAAGTGCGGGCGTTGTAGCGGAAGGGCTTGCTGGTCAACGCGCCCACGGGGCAAATGTCGATCATGTTGCCGGACAACTCGGAGTCGATGGTTTGACCCAAGAAAGTCTCGATCTCGGCATGCTCACCGCGGTGCGACATGCCCAACTCCATGGCGCCAGCCACTTCTTGACCAAAACGCACGCAGCGGGTGCAGTGAATGCAACGGCTCATCTCCTCCATCGAGATCAGCGGGCCCACTTCTTTGTGGAACACCACACGCTTTTCTTCTTCGTAGCGCGAAGAAGTGCCGCCATAACCCACAGCCAAGTCTTGCAACTGGCACTCACCGCCTTGGTCGCAAATGGGGCAATCGAGCGGGTGGTTGATGAGCAAAAACTCCATCACCGACTTTTGCGCGGCAATGGCGCGGTCGCTCTTGGTGCGCACGATCATGCCTTGCGTCACTGGGGTGGCGCAAGCGGGCATGGGCTTGGGGGCCTTTTCGACCTCAACCAGACACATGCGGCAGTTGGCCGCGATGGAGAGTTTCTTGTGATAGCAGAAATGGGGAATGTAGGTGCCCGCTTTTTCAGCCGCATGCATCACCATGCTGCCTTCGGCAACTTCCACTTTCTGACCGTCGAGTTCTATTTCAACCATGGGTCTTCACCGTTGACACATCGGCACCGACCATGCAGGTCTTGTGTTCAATGTGGTGTACAAATTCGTGACGGAAATGTTTGAGCATGCCGCGCACCGGCATGGCCGCTGCATCACCCAAGGCGCAAATGGTGCGGCCCATGATGTTGCCTGCCACGCTGTCCAGCATGTCCAAGTCGCTCGCACGGCCTTGGCCGTTTTCAATGCGATCGACCATGCGCCACAACCAGCCCGTACCCTCACGGCAAGGCGTGCATTGGCCGCACGATTCATGAGAGTAAAAGTAAGACAGTCGCGCCAGCGCCTTGACCATGCAACGTGTCTCGTCCATCACGATCACGGCGCCTGAACCCAACATCGAACCGCCCTCTTTGGCGATGCTGTCGTAGTCCATGGTCAAGGTCATCATCAAGTCAGCCGGAATGACCGGCGAAGACGAGCCGCCTGGAATCACGGCCTTCAGCTTGCGCCCACCGCGAACGCCACCGGCCAACTCGAGCAACTTGGCAAACGGTGTGCCCATCGGCACTTCGTAGTTACCTGGGCGCTCCACGTCACCGCTGACCGAGAAAATCTTGGTGCCACCGTTGTTGGGCTTGCCGCACTCGAGGTAAGCCTGACCGCCATGGCGAATGATCCAAGGCACTGCGGCAAAGGTTTCGGTGTTGTTGATGGTGGTGGGCTTGCCATACAAACCAAAGCTGGCTGGAAATGGTGGCTTGAAGCGAGGTTGGCCTTTTTTGCCTTCCAGAGATTCGAGCAAGGCGGTTTCTTCGCCGCAAATGTAAGCGCCAAAACCGTGCGAAGCGTGCAACTGGAAGCTGAAGGTGCTGCCCAGAATGTGGTTACCCAAATAGCCTGCTGCACGGGCTTCATCCAAAGCCGCTTCAAAGCGCTCATAGGTGTGGAAAATTTCACCGTGGATGTAGTTGTAACCCACGCTGATGCCCATGGCATAGGCCGCAATGATCATGCCCTCGATCACGGTGTGCGGGTTGTACTCCATGATGTCGCGGTCTTTGCAAGTCCCGGGCTCACCTTCGTCCGAGTTGCAAACAAGGTACTTTTGACCGGGGAACTGGCGGGGCATGAAGCTCCACTTCAGACCCGTTGGGAAACCAGCGCCGCCGCGGCCACGCAAGCCCGATTCTTTGACCGTGGCAATGACTTGGTCTTGCGTTAAACCTTCGCCGCCGTCTTTGCCCAAAATTTTGCGCAAAGCAGCATAACCACCCCGGGACTCATAGTCCTTCAGACCCCAATTGCGGCCATTCAAGCCGGCATAAATTTGCGGGTTGATGTGGCGGTCGTGGAAGCAGGTTTCCACGCCTGTGGCCTGGAACTGACTCAGAATTTGTTCGACTTTCATCAAGCGGCCTCGGCTTTCTTCAGGCTGTCGACGAGTTGGTCCAGCTTGTCATGGCTCATGAAGCTGCACATGTGACGGTCGTTGACCAAGAGCACCGGCGCATCAGCGCAAGCCCCTTGGCACTCGCTGGGCTGCAAAGTGAACAGGCCATCGGCTGTGGTTTCACCGGCATGCACACCCAATTTACGTTCCAAATAGGCCATCGCTTGTTGACCCCCACGCAATTGGCAAGGCAGGTTGGTGCAGACGTTCAGCTTGAACTTGCCCACCGGCTTTTGGTTGTACATGTTGTAAAAAGTGGTGACTTCGTGCACCGCCATTACCGGCATGCCCAGCACCTCGGCCACGACCTGCTCACTGTCGGGGCTGACCCAGCCTTGTTCCTGCTGCACGATCGACAGGCAAGCCATCACGGCCGACTGCTTTTGATCTGCCGGAAACTTGGCAACTTCACGCGCAAAGCGTGCTTTGGTTGACTCAGAGATCATCGGTCAATCTCTCCAAAAACGATGTCCATGGTCCCGATGATGGCGACCGCATCGGCCAGCATGTGGCCACGGGCCATTTCATCGAGAGTGGCCAAATGGGCAAAGCCCGGGGCACGAATTTTCAAGCGGTAAGGTTTGTTGGCACCGTCGCTGACCATGTAGATGCCGAACTCACCTTTGGGGTGTTCGACAGCCGCATAGGCCTCGCCTTCAGGCACACGGAAGCCTTCAGTGAAGAGCTTGAAATGGTGAATCAAGTCTTCCATGTTGGACTTCATACCCTCACGAGCCGGCGGCGCTACTTTGTGGTTGTCGGTGATGACCGGGCCAGGATTGGCACGCAACCAAGACACGCACTGCTGGATGATGCGATTCGATTCGCGCATCTCTTGCACACGCACCAAGTAACGGTCATAGCTGTCACCGGTCTTGCCGACGGGCACATCAAACTCAACTTTGTCGTAGGCGTCGTAGGGCTGCTTTTTGCGCAAGTCCCATGCGACGCCAGAGCCACGCAGCATGGGACCCGTCATGCCCAGATTCAGAGCACGCTCAGGCGGCACCACGCCAATGCCGACCGTGCGCTGTTTCCAAATGCGGTTGTCGGTGAGCAGCGTTTCGTATTCGTCCACGCACTTGGGGAAGCGTTGCGTGAAGTCGTCGATGAAATCAAGCAACGATCCTTGGCGGTTTTGGTTCAGCTGGGCAATCGCCTTGGCGTTTTTGACCTTGCTGACTTTGTACTGCGGCATGCTGTCGGGCAAGTCGCGGTAAACGCCGCCTGGACGGAAATAAGCCGCATGCATGCGCGCGCCAGAGACGGCTTCGTACATGTCAAACAGATCTTCACGTTCACGGAAGGTGTAGATCAAGATGGTGGAGCTGCCGCAGTCGTTGCCGTGCGAACCCAGCCACATCAGGTGGTTCAGGATGCGGGTGATTTCAGAGAACATCACGCGGATGTACTGCGCGCGCATGGGCACTTCCAGGCCCAACATTTTTTCGATGGCCAAGCAGTAAGCGTGCTCGTTGCACATCATCGACACATAGTCGAGTCGGTCCATGTAGGGCAAGGACTGAATATAGGTTTTGCTTTCAGCCAGCTTTTCGGTGGCGCGGTGCAGCAAACCAATGTGGGGGTCGGCACGTTGCACCACCTCACCGTCCAGCTCCAACACCAAACGCAGCACACCGTGCGCAGCGGGGTGCTGGGGACCGAAGTTCAGCGTGTAATTCTTGATTTCGGCCATATCAGTTCAGGCCTCCGTAGTGTTCTTCACGAATGATGCGGGGCGTGATTTCGCGCGGCTCAATGCTGACCGGTTCGTAAATCACGCGTTGACGCTCGGCGTCGTATCGCATTTCGACATGCCCCGACAATGGGAAATCCTTGCGGAACGGATGGCCGATGAAACCGTAGTCGGTCAAGATGCGGCGTAAATCATTGTGGCCTTCGAAAACAATGCCAAACAAATCGAATGCTTCGCGCTCATACCAGTTGGCCGAATTCCACAAGTCATTGACCGAGGCCACCATCGGCAAGTCGTCGTGTGGGCAAGTCACTTTGACACGCACGCGCTGGTTCAAAGTCACCGACAACAAATGCACAGTCACGCCAAAACGCGCGCCTTCGGTCCCTGTATCGCCGTAGGTGGAATAGTCCACACCGGCCAAGTCAATCAACTGCTCAAATCGGCAGCCCGCTGCATCGCGCAGAGTTTGCATCACGCTCAGGTAATGGTCGGCGCCGACATGAACGGTCACCTCACCCAAAGCCACATCAATTTTTTGGACCCGATCGGCCAAGGCCACCGCCAAGGTGTCTTTCAGGTCTTCAGGACGAATTGCGAAATCAGTCATCTCGTCCCCTCAAGCGCGCGCAATGGTCTGCGTGCGGCGGATTTTTTGCTGCAGCTGGATGATGCCGTAGATCAGCGCTTCGGCCGTGGGCGGACAGCCCGGCACGTACACATCGACGGGCACGATGCGGTCGCAACCGCGCACCACCGAGTAGCTGTAATGGTAGTAACCACCGCCGTTGGCACAAGAGCCCATGGAGATCACCCAACGTGGCTCAGACATTTGGTCATACACCTTGCGCAAGGCCGGTGCCATCTTGTTGCACAAGGTGCCCGCCACAATCATCAAGTCCGCTTGACGGGGACTGGCACGGAAGACCTCGGCACCAAAACGGGCCAAGTCGTAGCGAGCCGTCGCCGAGTGCATCATCTCGACCGCGCAACAGGCCAGACCAAAAGTCATGGGCCAGAGCGAGCCGGTTTTGGCCCAATTCACCACCGAGTCATAACTCGTGGTGATGAAGCCTTCTTTCATCACGCCTTCAATCATCGCATCGTCCTTAGAGGCTGAATGGAGTGGCCATTGGAGTTGTCATTCCCAGTCCAGGGCGCCTTTTTTCCACTCGTAGATAAAACCCACGACCAGAATGGCCAAAAAAATCACCACGGCCACAAAGCCCGCCATGCCCACTTCTTTGAGGGCCACAGCCCATGGGAACAGGAAGGCAATTTCCAAATCGAACAAGATGAACAAGATGGCCACCAAGTAGTAGCGCACATCGAACTTCATTCGCGCGTCTTCAAAAGCTTCGAAGCCGCATTCGTACGGGGAGTTTTTTTCCGCGTCAGGCTTGTTGGGGCCAAGGATGTAGCCCAAAACCTGGGGAATGATGCCGACAGCAACGCCGACCAGAATGAACAAGAGAATGGGAAGGTACTGATCGAGGTTCATCTTGTGACTGACGGTATCACCGAATGAATAGCACCAGCCTTACAAACTGGGCCATTCTGTTGATCTGGTGCCGTCGGCGAGACTCGAACTCGCACAGCTTTCGCCACTACCCCCTCAAGATAGCGTGTCTACCAATTTCACCACGACGGCTGGATACTTTTGCCCGAATTGCATGAGGTGTGCCGTTTGACACAATTTGCTCTTCGGGCAATCCCGTAGTTTACTCTGAAAAACCCTTCATTCCCTTGAGAAATTCAGGAAATTTGAGTGCAATAAGCAAGCTGAATGAGAGCTTACTTCGCAGGTGCTGGCGGCACACTGTTGTCGGTCTTGGCAGCCGGCGCATTGCCTGGGATTTGAGCCGCTGGGCTGTTATCCGCAGGGGCCGCTGGCGCGGTAACGGCGGCGCCCTCCAAAACACTGCCTGTCGATGCTGCAGGACGCGCGTTGCTGAAATAAGCCAGCAACAAGGTGCAGACAAAAAATACGGCTGCCAACACAGCGGTGGTGCGCGAAAGAAAGTTGGCACCGCCCGTGGCGCCAAACAAACTGCCCGAACCGCCACTACCAAAGGCAGCGCCCATGTCGGCTCCCTTGCCGTGTTGGATCAAGATGAGGCCAATCATGACCAATGCCGACACCATCTGAACCACCAAAATCAAAGTCAAAACCATGCTCATGTTTACTCTCCAAAAACAATAAATATTGGCCCGCGACTCAGCGCGAAGCCGTTCTCAACATCGACAAAAAGTCTGGCGCCTTCAGGGCTGCGCCCCCAATCAGGCCGCCATCCACATCAGGCTGCGCCAACAAGTCGCCAGCGTTGGCGGCATTCATGCTGCCGCCATACAAAATAGAAACACGATCAGCATGCTCGGTTGCTGCGCGTAACTGGGCGCGCAACACGGCGTGAACCTGTTGGGCCTGCTCAGGCGTGGCTGTTAAGCCCGTGCCAATGGCCCAAACCGGCTCATAAGCCAACACAATTTCGCTGATGCAATGGCCATTCGCATGGATCACTGCCGCCAACTGGCGTTTCACAACCGCCTCTGTCTGACCGGCTTCCCGCTCTGACAATTTCTCACCCACGCACACGATCGGCGTGACGCCAGAAGCCAATGCGCGTTGCACTTTGCTGGCCACCAAGGCATCTGACTCTGCGTGGTATTGGCGCCGCTCAGAATGCCCCACGATGCAATAGCGCACCGCAAAATCACGCAGCATGTCGGCCGAAACCTCGCCGGTGTAGGCCCCTGACGCGTGGGCCGACACATCTTGCGCCCCCAAATCAAGGGCAGAACCCGCCAACAAAGTCTGCATCTGAGCCAAATAAACCGGCGGCACACACACTGCCGAGCGGCAAGTCACACCCGCCATGCCCCGCAAAATATCGGACACCAAGGCAGCATTGGCCGCCAAGCTGCCATTCATCTTCCAGTTGCCGACCATCAAAGGAGATCTCACCTGCATCACCATGTCACCACAATCTTGCCGATGTGCTGATTGGATTCCATCAAGGCATGGGCTTGCGCCGCACCCGATGGCCATTCGCCCTGTGCCGCTTTGGCATCAAAGACACTGTGAATCACCGGCTTGATGCGCCCTGATGCCATCCAAGGCCACACGGTTTTGACCAACGATTGGGCAATGTCAGTCTTGAATGCCACTGAGCGGGGACGCAAGGTAGAGCCGGTGATGGTCAAGCGGCGTCGCAACACCAAGCCGGCATTGAAAGCGCTGTTGACACCGCCTTGCACCGCAATGATGACCAAACGGCCATCTTCGGCCAATGCTTCCACTTCACGCGCCACATAATCACCGGCCACCATGTCGAGGATCACGTTCACACCCAAGCCATGGGTCAAGCGCTTGACCTCGGCTACGAAATCGGTGGTTTTGTAATTGATGGCATGGTCTGCGCCCAACGCCAAACAGGCCTGACACTTGTCGTCTGATCCCGCCGTCACGATGACGGTGGCCCCAGCGGCTTTGGCCATTTGGATGGCCGTCACACCAATGCCGCTGGCGCCGCCTTGAATCAACAAGGTCTCGCCGGATTGCAAACGACCGCGGTCGAACACATTGCTCCACACGGTGAAAAAAGTCTCCGGGAGCGATGCCGCCTCGACGTCAGTCAAGCCTTTCGGTATGGGCAAGCATTGGCCCACCGGCGCTACACAAAGCGCTGCATAGCCACCGCCCGACACCAACGCGCAGACACGGTCACCGACCGACAAGCCCGCCGCGGCCATGGCCGCGGCATCACCCGACACCACCACCCCGGCCACTTCGAGTCCCGGAATATCCGAGGCGCCCGGAGGAACAGGGTAGAGGCCGGTGCGTTGCAACACATCGGGACGGTTGATGCCACTGGCCGAGACACGGATGAGCAACTCCCCTACCCCTGCGATGGGGTCGGGTCGCGTTGCGGGCACCAACACTTGGGGGCCGCCGTAACCTTGGATCTCAATGACGTTCATGCATCCGCCTTAGAGTGAGAGCGGGTGGCACGACGCCACCCGAACACCGGAGCTGTTTATTGGGCGCCCTGAGCAGGACGGTCCAACAAAGCCTTCATCGACAATTTGATGCGGCCTTTTTCATCGGTTTCCATGACCTTGACTTTGACGATTTGGCCTTCGCTCAAGTAGTCGGTCACTTTTTCAACGCGCTCGTGAGCGATTTGGCTGATGTGCAGCAAACCGTCTTTACCGGGCAACAAATTGATCAAAGCACCGAAGTCCAAGATCTTGGTGACGGGGCCTTCGTAGACTTTGCCGATTTCAACTTCGGCTGTGATCTGCTCGATGCGGCTCTTGGCGATTTCAGCCTTCTCACCGTCGGTGGCGGCGATGGTGATGGTGCCGTCTTCAGCGATGTTGATTTGGCAACCGGTTTCTTCGGTCAGGGCGCGGATGGTGGCGCCGCCTTTGCCGATCACGTCACGGATCTTCTCGGGGTTGATCTTCATGGTGAAAAGCTTGGGCGCGAAATCAGACACTTCGGTGTTGGCTTCGCTCATCGCTTCTTGCATCTTGCCCAGAATGTGCATGCGGGCTTCTTTGGCTTGGGCCAAAGCGACTTGCATGATTTCTTTGGTGATGCCCTGGATCTTGATGTCCATCTGCAAAGCGGTGATGCCGTTGGTGGTACCGGCCACTTTGAAGTCCATGTCACCCAGGTGGTCTTCGTCACCCAAGATGTCGGTCAACACCGCAAAGCGGTTGTCTTCCTTGATCAGGCCCAT
>JACCDS011844707.1_pt1 | contig 11016 bp, 9 predicted proteins | sample 7446441 | NCBI WGS metagenome assembly JACCDS01 (sample SAMN15323445, study PRJNA562643) | freshwater metagenome | isolation source: river surface water | place: USA:Blue River Watershed | collected 2017-08-17 | reverse complement strand
GACGAGTTGTGGAGGTTGTCGACAATGAGGACCTCGCAGCCGCGCTCCAGGGCCAGCGCCACGAAGTGCGAGCCGATGAAACCGCAGCCGCCGGTTACGAGAATTCTCTGCACAGAATCACCTTGAAGAGGGCTTGCCATTGCTCGGCAACAGCGGCCGGCGCGTAGCGTTGAATGAAGTCCCGGGCGGCCGCGAGCACCGCCTGGCGATGCGTCGGTTCCTGCAGTCGTGCCAGCGCACGGACCCAGGGCGTGGCGTCGTTGAGTGAGCCAATGACCAGACTGGCCAGCTCCGGGCTGTGGTCCCGCAGGTCGACGCCCGAGCCGACGGGTGTGGTCAGCACCGGGGTGCCGCAGGCCAGGGCTTCGGTGACCACCATGCTGGAGCCCTCGAAGCGCGTAGGCAGCAGCACCGCATCGGCTGCGCGGTACACACGGTGGATGTCTTGGGCCGGCACGCTTGCGCAAAAACGCGTCTTCCGCCGCACGGCGTCGGGCAATTGTTCGGGAGACGGCCCCGCCAGAACCAGCCACGTGTCCGCGGGCAGGGTGTCGGCCACCTTGGTGAGCAGGTCGCTGCCCTTGGCGTACTCCCAGCGGCCCACGAAGGCGAGATAGCGGCCGTCGGCAGGCAGTCCCAAGGCGGCGAGGGCATCGGCGCGACTGAGTGTGCTGTCCGCCAGCGCCTGCAGGTCAGTCGGCGGGTCGATGGTGCCTGCCAGACGCAAGCCGATGGCCGCCACCTCGCGAGCGAGACCGTCGGAGCAGGCCACATTGCCCAGGCCGCGCGACGCGCGCAGCTCCATGCGGCGATAGGCCTCGGTGATGAGCTCACGCGCCATGCGTCGCACCCGGCGCGACTCCGGCACGAGCGCCTTCAGTCGGAACGCGGCGGCGCAGCCGGCCAGGACCCGCAGGTGCCGGTGATTGCGCACGCCCACACCGCTCAGGTCGAAACTGAGCACGAAGTCGTAGGCGCGCGTGTCGACCGACAAGCGCGAGGTAAAGAAAGCACTTTTCAGTGCCGGCACCTTGCGGGCGACCAGGGCCTTCAGGCCACGAAGTGGCCGCGCGTCGGCTTCCGACTGCACATGAACCTCATGCCCCAGGCCCTGAAGCACGGCGATGAAATTGTTGATGTGGCGCTCGGCGCCGCCGATGCCCTCCAGACGCACCGGAGCGAGCAGCAGGATTCGCAGCTTGCGCATCGTCCAGGCCCTCAGCAGGAGCAGCCGGCACAACCGTGGGTTGCACCCAACAGTTCGAGCTCGCGGCCGAGCTTCTCGTTGCTGGAGGCGCGGCCATAGGACAGTGCCAGCGTGGCGCGCAGCGCCGCGTCGGCGCGCACTGCCTCAATGCGTTCGCACAGGGCCAGCGCCTGGCTCGAGAAGGAGGCCCAGTCGACGCAGCCCGCGCCCGCTTTTTCGCTCAGCGTGGACAGCAGCGCGCTGCCATTGCCGCCATGGGCCAGGTTGAACAGGCCCGTGGCCATGTACTCGTAGGTCTTGACGGGCAGGCAGTAGGCGCGGTGCGAGGGCAGCGGGTTCACGCCGATGTCGGCGCCCGGCAGCAAGGCCGCCAGCTCGTTGACCGACAGGTTCTCGCGCCACAGCAGTTGCTCGCTCAGGCCGAGGGCGGCCATCTGCGCGATGAGCGCGTCCTTCAGCGGTCGCGAGTACTGGTCGACGATGCCGACGATGAGAAACTTTGCCCCCTGGCGCAGTGCCGGGGCCAGGGCGTCGATGGTCTTGTCCAGGTCCTTGCCACCGAGAATGCCGCTGTAGACGAACACCGTCTCGTTGCCTACGCCCAGCGCCTGACGGGCAGCCTGGCGGGCTTGCGGGGTGTACTTGAAGATGTCGAGGTCGGCGCCGTTGGGCGCAATGACCGCGTGCGGCAGCTCGTGGCCACAGAACGCGGCGAACTCGTCGCGCAGGTATTCCGAGACGAAGGAGATGCGGTGCGAGTAACGCGGCAGTGTCCACTCGAGCACGCTCTTGATGTGCGTCTTCAGTCCCGGCTTGACTTCCGAGTTCTTCAGCGCCTCCAGCACGTAGGGGTCGCGGATGTCGACCATCACCTTGTAGCCCAGCACACGAGCGGCCATCGCCACCTCGGCGGCCGGCGTCGCAGGCGGCGAGCTCACGAAGATGACCTGGCGCGGACCCTTGCGCAGCGCCTTGATGAGGCCCAGGCGGCCCTTGGCGCGGATGACCGGAAAGCCTTGCGCTTCGGTCGGGCCGGGCTGCGAGGTCAGAAACGTCACCTGATGCCCCCGCGCCGCCAGGTGCTTGGCCAGGCTCATCATGCGGGTGGCGGAAGCGGAGGGTGCGGGCGGCTGGTAGTGGGCGTAGATGAGGACGTGCATGGTCTGTCGAGGGGGTCTGGGTTGGGGCATCACGGGGCTGCCAAGGCAAAGGCGGCCTGGTCAGCCGCCTTGCTCGTGCAGTTCCGCGCGATGTCGGTTGTCTTGTCTAGCGCGCCTCTTTAGGCACGCGATGTCTTAGGCCGTGAAGCCGCGGCCGGTGAAGGCCAGCACAGCGAACAGCGGCAGCGAGCCCAGCTGACGCTTCAGGCGCTTGGGGTCGCCCAGCAGGCGGTACGCCCACTCCAAGCCCAGCTTGCGGACCCACACCGGGGCGCGCACCACCTCGCCGGAGACGAAATCCACGGTCCCGCCGAAGCCACCGGCCACCGCCACGCCGCATTCGGTCAGCAGCGCGCGATTGCGCTCAATCCACACTTCTTGACGCGGTGCGCCCAGGCAGACGGCGACCACGGCCGGGCGCTGGTTGCGCAGGTCGGTACGGACCTGGTCCATCTCGCGGAAGTCCTGGCCTTGGCCCATCGCGGGCGACAGGCCGCGGACGTCCAAGCCGGGGAAGCGCTCGCGCAGCTTGTCCATCGCCTTGGCCAGCCGGGACGGCGCGCCACCCAGCAGATACAGGCCACGGCCTTCGTTGACGCACAGCTGCGCCAGGTCGTAGATGAGGTCGGAACCGCACAGGCGCTCGGGCACCAGGGCGCCGCGGCGTTGCATCGCCACCTGCAGGCCGACACCGTCGACCGTGTTCCAGCGGCCGTCTTTGAGGACCTCGCGGTACGCCGGATTGCGGCGGGCGGTCATCAGAATTTCGGGGTTCAGCGTGTGCAGCGACTGGGTCGGAGCACCGTTGTGGAGGTCGTTGCGAACTTCAGCGATGAACTGGGCACGGGTGCCCAGCCACAGAGGGATGTCGAAAGCTTTAGCCTGAGTTTTAGAAGTCATGGGCACTGGGTCAGAGACCAGCGCACCATTCCTTGAATTGAGCGCCGGCGAAGTGTTGGCGCGCGTAAACTCGGCTCTTCAGAGACAGCGTTTGCCACGCGGGGTCTTCTAAAGTAGCTAGCAGTTTTGTATGTTCTGCGAAGAGTTTGGGGTCGTCACCCACCTTCACGAACTCTTCGAACCCGGCCGGGAAGCCTTCGACACCGACGCGGGTGGTCACCACGGGAATGCCGTGGGCCAGCGCGTTGATAATCTTTATCTTGATGCCCGAGCCGTCCAGCAGCGGAGCCAGGAACACCTTGGACTGGCCGTAAAGCGGCTCCGTGCTCGGCACGAAGCCCAGGTATTCGACGTTCGCGGTCGTCTTGAGCGTGCGGTCCAGCGCCTCGTCAGCACCCTTGCCGCCGACCACGAAGTGGACGCCCGACAGGTGCGCCCAGACCCGTTCGAAGAACCAGGCCATGCCGGCGCGAGTCGGCTCCCAGGAGAGACTGCCGATGCTCAGGGCCCGGCCCGAGGCGGGCGCGTGTCGCACGCTGTCGGCAATGGGCGTGTCGCATGCCGGCGGGAACACGAGCGTCGAGCGTGCACGAATGCCGTCGGCCTCGGACAGCTGCTGGTCGTTGACCGAGAGGTAGTGGACTTCGTCGGCTTCGGCGCAGATGCGGCTCAGGTAGCGCTTGCAGCGACCCGCTTCGACCTGGGCGACGCGACGGGTCAGCCCGCTCAGGCGGTCGGCGGCGCGCAAGAACAGCAGATGCTCCGCGTTGTGCAGGTGAAGCACGCGTTTTTTCGTCGGCACCCCCATCGCTGCCGGCCACACCAGCCAGTGGTCGCAATAGACGGCGTCCCAGTGCTGCTGGCCGAGTTCTCGTGCCTTGGCGAGAAACGCCGGGTCCGCATTGCGCCAGATGGACAGGGGCAATCCACTGACATAGGACTTGGCCAGGTTCTTGGCCGTGCGCGGACGCACGCCATCCCCGGCTTGCAGGAATGTCGCGGGGCGTAGGCCCTGGGCTGCGGGCTCACCGCCCAGGCTCAGGCACAGCACCGTCACGTCGTGTTCGGCGCGCAGGGCGGACAAACGGTCCAGCGTCACCTGCATGCCGCCGGATGCGCCCTTGGCGTCAACAGCCGGAGTGAGGAAGAGAATCTTCATGCGGCGCGACGACGACGGTTTTCACGCAAGCCGACCGTCACCAGCGAGCCGAGCAGGCCCAGCATGGTGCCCAGCGCCACCATCAGGCTGCGCTTGGGGCCGGACTTGCGGTCAGGCACCGACGGCGCGTCCACGACCTGCACCGGCGAGACCTGCTTGGCTTCGTCGACCTTGGCCAGCTCGAACTGCTTGGACAAGGCCTCGAAGAGCGCTTCCTGGTACTTCACATCGCGCAGTGCACGCACGTAGTCCTGACCCTTGCCGGCCAGACCCGACAGATTGGGCTGCTTCAAGTTCGCGGCGGCAGAGCGCAGGCTTGCCATCTCCGACAGCGCTCGTTTCAGGTCCGGATTCGACTCGGACGAGTACTGGCGCATCGAAGCGATTTCGGCTTCCTTCGCGGCCACGCGGCCTTGCAGCGCCGCAGCGGTGCCGATATCAGCTTGCGCATCGAGGGTGATGTCGACGATGCCCGCCTTCTCCTGCACGCCGCGCAGGGTGTCCTCGGCGCTGCGCAGGGAGGTTCGGACTTCCTTGAGCTGGTCTTCCAGGAACTTCCGACGCGCCTGGGCTTCGGTCACGCCGACCTCGGCAGTCAAGCGCTTCAGGTTGTCGATGTAAGCCGACACCAGGCCAGCGGCCTTCTTGGGGTCAATGTGGGTCACTTCGACCAGGACCATGTTGTCCTTGCCGGCAGACACTTTCGTGGCCGAAGCCAGCTTCTCCCGCAGTTCGTCGCGCGACTTGCTCTCACCCAGGGATTCCTGGGCGAGCACGCCGTCGACCACGTTGCGGCTGCGCAGCATGCCGACGTACAGGTCGTTCGGGTTCTTCAGCGGGTTCATGCCGCCGCCGAGCTGGGCCAGCACGCTTGCCGGCGCACCCAGCATGGTGCTCATCGACTGCGACTGAGGAATCAGCAGGCGGGCGTCGGCGGTGTAGACGTTGGGCGTGGACAGCGCCATGGCGGCGCTGAGCGCGGCGGTCACGCCCGTCACGCTGGCCAGCAGCTTCCAGTTGGCCAACAGCAGGCCGGCGGTGTCATCCGCCGAATGGTGGGCGAGAAATTTCATTTGAAGGCCTTCAGGGCAACGGCGCCGAGGCCGAACTGGTAGAACACCTGCGTCCAGTCGCGCAGCGAGCGCAGAATCGACTTGCGGCCCACTTCCTCGACCACGATGACGGCGTCACCGGGGTTCAGGCGCTCCGAGCCCGAGGCACGGGTGACGGTGCCGTCGGCGCGCGAGACGTAGACGAGGTTGCTGGCGTTGGGCGCGACCGGGCCGCCGGCTTGGCGCACGTAGTCGTCCACGCTCTTGTCCTTGGCGTAGATGAAGGAGTTTTCGTTGAACACCGAGCCCGCCACAGAGACGGTGGACGACTGGGCCGGGATGGTCAGCGTGTCGTCGTTTTCCAGCGGCAGGGCCGGGATGTCCTTGACCGCGCGGCTGCCCGGCTTGAGTTCGAGCACCACGCGGCCGTTGGCCGGCGCGCTCTTCAGCTTGGTGATGGCGTCCTTCTGGCCTTCGAGTTCGACCCGGTCGAGCTTGGCCTCCTCGCTCGTCATGGCGTCGGACGCACGGGTGCGGGCTTCGCGCTCCAGAGCGGTCTGCAGGCGCTCCACCGTCTCTTGCATGCGGCGCTGCTGGTCCTTGCGCACCGACTCGCGGCGCAGTTCGGTGCCGTAGAGGTAGGCTTGCGGGGTCAGGCCACCGGCCTTCTGCACCAGCGTCTGCAGCGTGTCTTCCGGTTCGGCGCGGTAGACACCAGGGCTGTTGACTTCGCCTTGGACGCGCACCAGGCGCGCCTGCTTGGCCAACGGCACCTTGACGTCGTCCTTGGAGAAGATGGTCAGCGTGTCGCCGGCGCGCAGTTCCACGTCCTGCGACGCGTCCTTGGCCAGGGCCTTACCCAGGTTGAAGGGAATCAGCTGCGTCTGCAGCGTGTTGCGGTCCAGGCGCTCGATGACCGCGTAGTCCCAGTTGATTTCTTCGAAGGACTTCTTGACACCCGAAGCCAGCGCGTCTTCGCTGTTCACGGCCTGGCCAGCAGCGGCGTTGCGGTTGGCCCAATAGGACGACTCGATGAGCATGTCGCGCGACGTGATGACGTCCGATACGCGAGCGCCGTCCTTGAAGGCCAGGCGACCCGGAGCCGCTACGGCACCGCGCAGCGTCACGGCATTGGCATATTCGTTGGTGATGCGCGGCACGCGCACGATGTCACCGCCTTGCAGGCTCGTTGCAGGGACGCCTTGCGCTGCCGACACTTCGACGACCTGGCGCTTGAAGGTTTCGCGCGCCACGCGTTCGACCAGCACGGCATCGGTCTTGGCCGACACAGCGAAACCGCCGGCGAAGCCGACCAGGTCCTGCAGCGACTCGCCATCCTTCATCTCGAAGATGGCTTGCGTGCCAATAGCGCCGTCGACGGCCACCTGGGCGCCGGCGTTGGCAACCACCACCACGTCGCCGGGCATCAGACGCACGTCCTGTGAGCGGTCGCCTTGCAGCATCAGCTTGTACAGGTCCAGCGTCGCGACGGTCTTGCCTGCGCGCTTGACGTTCACGGCACGCATGCTGCCTCGGGCGCTCGGGCCATTGGCCGCGGCCAGCGCGGTCATCACCGTGGCGTAGGGCGACAGCTGGAACGTGCCGGGGGACACGGCTTGGCCGACCACCATCACTTCGACCGCACGGACCTGACCCATGCTCACGGACAGCTCGAAGTTCTTGTACGACTTGCGAACAGCGGTCTGGATGGTCTTCTGCAGTTCGGCGAACTTCGTACCGGCGACGAAGACGTTGCCCACCTTGGGCAGGTAGAAGCTGCCGTCGGTGTCGACGGTGGCGCGGTATTCGATTTCGATGCCGCCCCAGGCCTTGATGACCAGCTCGTCACCGGGACCGACGATGTAGTCGGCCAGGGCCGGCACGGAAGCCAGCGCGTTGTTGGCTGTGCTGTTGACAAACAGGGTGTCGCCGAAGACCGGCAGGGCACGGCCCACGGTCTGCAGGACCATGCGTTGGAATTCGGTCGGCTCTTGCGGCTGGGCCGCGGCACGTGCCGAAGCGGGAGAAGCCTTGCGGTCGGCCGACAGTGTGCTGCTGCCCTTGATGCTGACGGGGGCCGGCTGTGCGTCGAAAGCGCCGGCTTCAGCCAGGCCCACGCCCTTCAGGGAATCGGGCAACTGGCTCTTGAGGTTCTTCGAAAGAGAGAGGGGCGACGGGGGCGCCGAGGGCAGGGTCTGCGCATGAGAGGTGGCGCTCAACATCACGCCGATGCACAGGGCGATGGCCGTCCGAGCCACCGTGGGATACGCTTTAAGCATTCGAAGTACCTTGTTTTTTCCAGAAAATCGACATGACGCCGAAGTAACCTAGGGACGCAGCGAGGGCCGCCACGAACTGAGTCAAGAGAGAGGCTTTAGACATCCACAGCGCCAGGCCGATGACGGCAAAGAGGCACACCATCGCGCAGGCGCTGAACACGGTCTGAGTGACCGACAGGCCGCGCATCTGCATCAGGTGGTGGAAGTGCGTGCGGTCGGCCTTCAACGGGTTCTTGCCCTTGCGCAGGCGCCGAACGGCCACGAAAACCGCGTCCAGCAGCGGGAACGCAAGCAGCCAGAAGCCCAGCAGCAGCGGCACGCCATGCACCTGCGTCAAGGTCAGCGCGAACCAGACCAGCGAGAAGCCGAGCATCAGGCTGCCAGCGTCGCCCATGAAGACAGCGGCGCGCTTGCGCCACGGCGCACGGAGGTTCCAGGCGAGGAAGCCCAGCAGGGCGCAGCACAGGAGCACGGCAAGCTTGAATTGGATGTCAGCGCCGCTCAGATAAGCGCACAAGCCGCAGAAGAACAGGCTCGTGAACGCCACCGAGCCGGCTTGGCCGTCGATGCCGTCGGTCATGTTGAAGGCGTTGACGAAGAAACCCGCGCCGATGACCACGGCCACCGTCATGCCGAGGGTCGCCAACACACTGCCGCTGGGCACGATGGACAGGTACGGCAGCACCGAGTGCCACTTGGCCAGCGACATCGAGTAGTGGAGAGAAACGGCCAGCCAGGCGAGTTGCAGGAACAGCTTGGTCAGCGGCTTCAAGTCCCACTCGTCGTCGGCGACGCCAAGCAGCGTCAGGCCGGCAGCAGGCAGCAAGAACGGCCACAGCTGCGGCGTCTCAAGGCCGAAAGCGAAGCTCACCGCAGCAAAGAACGCCAGCGCAAACGAAGCCCCGCCGACGGAGGGTGTCGGGTGCTCATGCTGCTTACGTCCTTGCGGGATGTCGTACAAGCGGCCGTGCTTGACGCACAGGCCCTTGAACAGGTAGATGTTGAAAGCGGCCAGTGCCGCGGCGAACAGTCCCTGCAGCAGCAGGGGAAGAAGAGCAGTGGGGTGCATCACCCCTATAGCCCGGCCCTTTATCCCGCGTGTCGCTGAAAATGCGTTTTATACGACCGTCGGCTGGGCCGACGCAGCGGTCACTTCGTGGCAACGCCCATGCGTGCGCCGAAGGCCAGCGCGCACCAGGCCAGCCCCGACAGCACGGCCAGCCCATAGACGCCCAGCAGCATCGAAACCGGCACGCTCAGCAACAAGCTGACCACCATCACCGGCAGGTACAGGTGCAAGAACACTTGCCGGATGGACTTGCCGGCGGTTCGCAGCGCGAGCTCGTAGCGGTACCAGGTGTACACGGCCGCGCAGGCGCCGTAGAGGCCCATTGCCAGAGAAGCGTCCAGCTCCATCTTCGAACGCAGATAGGCCACGAAGACCGCCAGGCCAAACGCCAGCATCAAGCCGATGGCGCCGCCCCGGAAGATGCGGCGCATACGGCGTACCTCGGGAGTCTCGACACGACCGGCACGGGTGTAGGCCTTGAGTAGCACCGTCTGCAGGACCTGGAAGGGCATGACCAGACCTGACAGCATCCGAGTGGCGTACGCAATCTGACCTGCCTGGCTGGCGCTGACCGAGCTCAGCATGCCTGCGCCCGTGGGAAGCAGCTGCGCCAACACCGCGGCGCTGAGCCCGATGCCTTGAGACCACAAGGTGTACTCGCGCAGAGACTGGTGGTAGCAGGTCCAGACGCGGCTGAATCGGCTGAAGGGCTTGCACTGGGTCCAGACCGCGATGCAGGTGGGGACCGAGTAGACGACCATCAGCCAGGCGAAAGGCAGGTGAAGCCAGAGGTGGGCGGCGACGGCCATCAGCAGGCCTGCCGCACGACTGGTCAGCCCGAGCAGCGCGACCTTGCGCGTCTGGTCGGAGGCAAAGCCGGCCATGCCGGCATACATCCACAGAAACTCGCTGGCGCCATAGACCGAAGCACCGGCGAGCACCATGCCCGCTTCCCCGTGGGCGGCGGCCTTCAGTGCGTCAGAAGTCATCGCCATGCCGAAAGCCCACGCCAGGCCTGCACAGAGCAGGGCCTTGGCCCACACCACCGGCGAAATGAGCGTGCTCAGGCGGCGCGCACGTTGACCGTGCGCCCGAACGTAGAGGTAGGAGCTGGGGTCAGGCATCACCGCGGCCACCAACCCATAGGCTGCCGCCACCCAAGCCGCGAGGCCATACAGCGCGGAGCCGAACGCCCACAGCACGAGGGTGTGCAGGCCCAGCGCGAAGATGCGCGGGGAGAAGGCGTCGGTGTAGCGCCAGAAGGCGTCGGTCCGCAGCAGGCGGAGGAGTCGTTGTGTCATGGGAAAGCCGGGGATGGCTTTCCTCTAGCGAGAACGCTTAGCCCTGAGACAATTTAGCTTGTGGACCGGAGCAGCCGCCTGGGCGGTTTAGTCGGTTCCGAGGCGCCGTGCCGACCACGCGCCAACGCCTGCTGCCGCGGCGGCCGACACATTGGCGACCATCTGCCATATCGAGTGGAATACCCAGGCATGGCCCAGCCACAGCAAGGAGGTGACCAGCAGCGCCAGGCGAAGTCGAGCGCCCGACAGGTAGAACATCGCCACAGTTGCCAACACCGTGCCAGTCACCGTGAAGACCGACGACCAGCCTTGCCAGGTTGCGGTTCCGACCAGCAGGGTGAGCAACACGAAGACCGCACAGGCCCGAACCCGGTGCTGGGCCGAGGCGTCCTGCATCCGCTGTGCTGCGAATTGGCGAGCCACGACAAGCACGCTCAAAGCAGCTGCTGTGTAGGCGCCGAGCAGCAGGTTGTTGAGCGCCCACAGTGCTGCGGCCAGCCCCGCTTTCTGCCTCAATCCGGCGTCGGATGGCTTGAGCAGGCCGGAGATGTTGAGTGCCAGCGCAACAAGGCCGGAGGCGTTCAGGAGAAGGGAAGCGGTCATCGCATCGAGAGGGTGGTCAAAAGCTGTGTAGCAAGTGGGTTAAGGGTTTACCCTAAAATGCTTTAACGAGCTACAAAATCTAAAAATCCCTGCTATACTGTGCTTCGTGAGGCATCGGCTTGGGTTCCTTCTAAACTCACCTTTAATGAAACCTACTCGGCCACTTCCCTCACACTAATCGACTAAGACGAGCGCCCGGCAATTGCATTTGCCGGGCGTTTCTCTTTTCGGCTTTAACTAGCTTGTGCTAAAATGCATCAAAACTGCACTCGCAGTTCAACGCTTT
>JACCDS010301896.1_pt1 | contig 11018 bp, 10 predicted proteins | sample 7446441 | NCBI WGS metagenome assembly JACCDS01 (sample SAMN15323445, study PRJNA562643) | freshwater metagenome | isolation source: river surface water | place: USA:Blue River Watershed | collected 2017-08-17 | reverse complement strand
CCGCTCAATCGAGCAGGATCTCCGTGTGGCCGCGGAGGTAGTCCTCGAGCCGGCGTTGCAGCCGGAGCACGGACGGGGCCGGCGCGGACTGTTCGGCCAGCGGCAGATTGAGTAGGGCGGCGACATCCTGGCGGTCTTCCGCCGGCAGCGAGGGAAACCAATGTTGCTTGAGCGGATAGCCTTCGTCGCGGGCGAAACGGTAGAGGCTTTTGAAAAAGACGATGTCGGGCCGGACGCCGGTCTCGAAGGCGCCGAAGGCGCCGCGCAGGAGGTCGGCGACGGCCCGGCGGCTTTCCTCGGGCACGGCATTCCGGGTCACGAGCGAGGCAAGCTCGGAGGCGAGCCGGAGCCCCTCGTAGTTGCGGCCGATGCCGGTGTGCCGGGCGATGAGGCGCGATTCGCGGATGAACCAGGTGCGCCCTTGGTTCGAGGATTCCAGAACGAGGGCGACGGCGTCGAAGAGATCGAGCGGGGCGGCGTTTTTCCCGCCGATGCGTTGCAGCGTTTGCAAGGTGCCGTGTTCGGCGGAGAAGACCGTGAAGCTCTGGAACGATTCCGCGGGCGGGCGCCGGTGCAGGACGAACGCCTCGGTCTGGAGGGACGGTCCGGCCACGGCGGCGCGCGCTCAGGCGGGGGACGTCGCGGCCGCCGTGGCGGCGGGCCAGGGCGGGAGGACGGCGCCGCCGGAGATGATCATCTTCATGCCGTCGCCGACGCTCATCTCGAGCTCGCGTACCTCGGCCGCGGGCACGAGCAGGAGAAATCCGCTGGTGGGATTCGGCGTGGTCGGCACGAACACGGTCAGGACTTCCCGGCCGGTGCGCAGCTGGGCCTCGGCCTGGGAGCGGTTGGTCAGGAAGCCGATCGCCCAGCAGCCCGGCCGCGGGAACTCGATCATCACCACCTTGCTAAACGTATTGCGATTCTGGGTACCGAAGGTGGCGACGATCTGTTTGACGGAGTTGTAGACGGCGCCGATGCCGGGAATCCGCCGGATCGCGCGTTCGCCGACGCCGAGGAAGACCTTGCCCAAAACATAGTTCGAGAGGTAGCCGAGCGCCGTGACGAGCAGCACGACGACGACGGTTGCGGCCAGGTCCCAGAAAAACGGCAGATTCTGCAGGGACTGCGGCAGGTAGCTTTCGTAGAGCGGGCGGAAGGTGCCGCCGACGACGTCGATGATCGCGCTGAACGCCCAGATCGTGACGATCAACGGGGCGAGCAGGAGGGCGCCCGCGAAGAACGCGTTGCGAAAGCGGGTGAAGGCCGTGGGAGGCGGGGGAGCGTCGGACATGGGAGCGGACCGCGGAAGGTTCGCGGCGGCGCGGGGGGATGCAAAAGAAATTCCGCCGGGGCCCGGAAACAAAGCGCCCGGGCCGCGCGGCCCGGGCGAAAGTGCCGCGGTGATTTCGGTCCGCCCGAGATCGCGCCCCGGGCTTACGGCACTTCGTAGATCTCGAGCAGGACGGCGCCGGCGGTACCGTCGCCGCTTGTGACCACGGCGGTGTAGGTGCCGGGCGGGAACGGCCTCATTTCCACGACGTCGCGGGTGCCGGCAGGCAGGGGAAACGCGCCGATGCGCGGCAGGATGGCGGCCAATTCGGATTCGTAGGTCGGGGCGCCGACGATCGGGAGGTAGACGTAGGCGTTGTCGTAGATCCGGCCGTTGCCGTCGTAAATCCGCAGGACGGGTTGGCGCAGCGGATTCGCGACGCCGAATTGGGCCAGCGACGGGCCGACGGCGCGCAAGACGAGGCGCTTGGCGTTGGCCCCGGCGACGACAAAGCCGGCGGTGAGACCGGCGTCGGGCGCGGAGCCGACGTTGCCCCGGCTGGAAAGGTTGAGCAGCCGGTCGGTCGGACCGACGCCGAGGATCACGGCTTGCGAGGGTCGCGGCATCGTGGTCGGCGTCGAGAAGAGGCAGGCGTAGGTGCCGGCATCGCCGGCGTGCACGGCGGCGAGCACGAAGACGTTGCTGTCGGGAGCCCCGGGGATCGCCTGGCCGTTCTTGGTCCAAATGTAGTTTGTGCCCTCCGCTTGCCGCGGGGCGGTGAGGCGAAGCAGATCGCCGGTCGGAATCGTCATGCGGGCGGCTTCCACGGGGCGGATGCCGAAGCCGACATCGAGCGCGACGGTGGTTTCGTTCCTGGAACCGGTTTGGGCCCGGAGCGTGGCGGGCAAAACGGCCAGCAGCAGGGCGGCGAGGGTGAGGGTTGGAATTCGCATAGATCGAAGGGGAGGCGCTCCGACCGCGCCAAGCCGCGGCGGTGCCACTGAGCCGGTACGAAAACCCGACTTTGCGGCGAACGGCCCGGACGCGGCGCCGAAACGGCGGCGGCCAGCGATCAACGGCGGGGTCGCAGCGAAAAAACCGGCAGGGCTCCAGCCGTCGCGAGCACGTGCATTGCGCGGGCTTCGGCGCGGCGCATGGCGCGTTTCTTGGCCGGCACCAGGTCGTCGAAGCCGCAGAGGTGGAGCCAGCCGTGGACGACGTAGAGCGTGAGCTCCGCGGAAAAATCCCGGCCGTGAGCGCGGGCGTACCGGGCCGCGGTGTCGGCCGAAACACAGATCTCGCCGGCGACGGCCGCTTCGTCCGGGAGTCCCTCGGCGCGGTCGCCTTCGAAGGTGATCACGTCGGTGGTCGTCGGATCGTCGAGAAAATCGGCGTGCAATTGCGCGAGGGCGGCATCGGTCAGGAAGACCAGCGACAATTCCCCGCGGGGCAGCGCGGCGGGGGCGACGCCGATGGCGGCCGCCGCGGCGTCGAGGCGGTGCACGACGCGGACGACGGCCCGGCGATCGAGGCGCAACTGCGGGTGGCGGTTGGCCAGGGCGACGGTGCGCGCCGGCACCGCGGGGCTCACGCTTTCGCCTCGAGCGGAGGCTTCTCGGCGGGCGGATAAGCGACGCGGGAATGCAGCATGTTCAGCAGCGTGAATTGGAAACTCTGCTTGATGCGCGTGATCTCGTGCAGGGTCAGCGGCGCTTCGTCCAGTTGGCCGTCGGCGATGCGCTCGGCGACGATGCGGTCGATGAGGCCGTCGATTTCCCCGGCCGTGACGTGGTGCATGGACCGCGAGGTGGCTTCGACGCCGTCGGCGAGCGAGATGATCGCGCTCTCCTTCGATTGCGGCCGCGGGCCGTCGTAGCGGAACGTGCTTTCCGCCGGCAGCAGCGCGGCCGGGACGGCGGGATCGTCGGCGGGGACGGATTTGCCGCGGGCCGGGGAGGCCTTCGCGAACGGCACGCGCGACGCCTCGAGCGCGCGGTGGTAGAAATAGCGGACGAGGGAGGTGCCGTGGTGCTGCTTGATGGCGTCGATCACGGCGCGGGGCAGGCGGTGGCGGAGGGCGAGTTCGACACCGTCGGCCACGTGCTGCTTGATCAGCCGGGCGGATTCCTCGGGCGGCAAATGGTCGTGGGGGTTGCCGCGGTCGCGGTGGTTTTCCCCGAAGATCTGCGGATTGCCGGTTTTGCCGACATCGTGGAAGAGGGCGCAGACGCGGGCGACGAGGGGGTTGGCGCCGATGGCGTTGGCGGCGTTTTCCGAAAGCTGGGCGACGACGAGCGAATGGTGGTAGGTCCCGGGCGCTTCGAGCTGCATCTGGCGGAGCAGCGGATGGTTGTAGTCCGTGAGTTCCAGCAGCGTGATGTCGGTGGTGCGTTTGAACAGCGATTCGAGCACCGGCAACAGACCGACGACGGCGATACCGGTTATGATGCCGGTGGCGACACCGGCGACCATCTGGCGCGACAAGGTGTCGAGTCCGGTCTGGTCGGCGATGCCGATGAGGGCGGCGAAGGCGGCGACCGTCAGGCCGCCGGCGGCGGCGGCGCGGACCACGAGGCCGCGGCGGCGGGCGTCGCGGCCGAAGTAGATCGTGACGAGCGAGGCGAGAAACGTGAGCACCAGCAGGTCGAGGCGGTTGCCGTAGATCACGCCGGTGAAAATGGAAATCAGCAGCGCCATGAAGATGCCGGAACCGGCGTCGATCAGAATGGCGACGATGAGCGGCGCGAACGCCGTCGGCGCGACGTAGGGCAGGGTGGAGGCCCACGAACCGTCACGGAGGAAGAATTCCGCGCCGCCGAGCGAGTAGTTGGCGCGGATCAGGGCGAGATTGCCGATCACCACGAGAGCGAGCAGACCGCAGCGGACATTGCTGCGCAGCGTTTCCGGATCCTCGATCCGGATGTAGATCAGCGAGGCGAGAACCATCGCGAGCACGAGCAGCACGCGGCCGAAGAGCGTCAGGCCCTCGCTGGTCTCCGTGTCCGTGTGGTCGCGCAGAAAACGGCGGTGGGCCGTGAACATCTCGTAGATCTCGGGCGTGACCTGGTCGCCGGCCTCGAGGATGGTTTGGCCGCGGGCGACGTTGACGACGACCGGGCGCACGAGCTTGGCGGCGGCGGTCTGGCGGGCCTGGGTGGCGGCGCGGTCGAAGACCAAATTTGGGGTCAGGCCGAAACGGAAAACGCGGAAAACCGATTGGGCGGCGGTGCGCGGCACTTGGTCCGTCGCCAGACTGACGCGCAGGACGGTGAGGGCTTCTTCCATGGTCTGCACCGACCGGGCGGCGACGCTGCCGTTGGGCCGGGCGATCTGGAAGGCGACGGCGGAGCCGGGATTGGCGCTGCCGAACGACGAGTCCGTCACGCCCTGGGCGTAGATATCGCGGAGAGTGGCGAGGCCGTTGTCGAAGAGGGCGGACCGGGCTTTGGCGTCACCGATGCCGAGCAGGGCAAAGATGTCTTCCGGGGTCGCGTGGTAGGGGCCGTGGGAGTTGAACGTTTCGGTGATCGCGGCGAGTTCCGCGCGGCGCGGGCTGAGCAGCAGCGTGCCGGCGGGGTAGGCGGCCTCGAAGGTGGCCAGCTGGGTGAGCAGCATGCGCGAGGCGGCCTCGAAACGGCGGAGCGCCTCCGTATCCAAACGGTACACGGGCGGCACGCGGTTGAGCACCTGTTCGCGCGCGGCCCGGGTGCGTTCGGCGCTCTCGTAGTTGAAGGCGGCGAGGGCGGTGATGCGCGACGTCGCGGTCTGGTTCGGCACCACCGGCACGTTGAGCGTGCTGATCCCGGCGGAGCTGATGAGCACGATGGCCGCGACGGTGAAGATGAAGATCAGGGCCGCGATCGCCCGGCTGCGGTCGAGGAACTCGCCCATGGCCGACGGCGCGAGGGTCGGGGCGCCGCGGGCCTGGCGCCGGGCGTTGAGGCCGCCGACGAGCAGCTTGAGTTGGTTGCGGACGGACACGGCGGAAAGAAGGCGGCGTTTCGCGGGACGGCCCGGGCGTATCAGGATTTTTCCGGACCGGCGCCGCCGGCCATCGGATTGCGGTAGGCTTCGTAGGCCGAGATGATTTTGCCGACGAGGGGATGGCGGACGACATCGGCGCCGCTGAAGGTGTGGAAATCGATCCCGGGGATGTCGGCGAGAATGTTGCGGACCTCGATCAGGCCGCTCTGTTTGGAACGCGGCAGGTCGACCTGCGTGATGTCGCCGGTGATGACCATGCGCGAATCTTCGCCGAGGCGGGTGAGGAACATCATCATCTGTTCCGGCGTGGTGTTCTGGGCTTCGTCCAAAATGATGAAGGCCCGCGAGAGCGTGCGGCCGCGCATGTAGGCGAGCGGGGCGATCTCGATCACGCCTTTTTCCGAGAGCCGTGTGACATCCTCGGGGTCGAGCATGTCGTGCAGGGCGTCGTAGAGCGGGCGGAGGTACGGCAGGATTTTCTCGCGCAGGTCGCCGGGCAGAAAGCCGAGGGCTTCGCCGGCTTCGACGGCGGGGCGGGTGAGAATCACGCGCTCGACTTCGTTGCGCAGGAGGGCGTTTACCGCCGCGGCCATCGCGAGGTAAGTCTTGCCGGTGCCGGCGGGGCCGACCCCGAACACGACCGGATGGGCCAGCATCGACTGGAGATAGAGTTTTTGCCCCAGCGTTTTCGGCACGATCGTTTTCCGGTTCGTGGCGATCACGAGGGGTTGATCGAGCAAGGTCTGGAGTTGCGCGCCCTCGCCGCGGGCAAAGGCCTCCGTGATCCGGTGAAAGTCCGGGGTGCGGATCGTCATCCCTTGGGACCGGGCCCGATCAAGAAATCCGAAGAGCGCTTCCACCCGGGCCGTCGGCTCGGCGGCGCCGTCGATCCGCAGCCAGTCCTCCCGGGTGACCAAGGTGACGCCGAGGGCGCGCTCGGCGTGCATCAGGTTCTCCTCGCGGTTGGCGAAGAGGGCGCCGAGGTGGCGCGGGCTGGGGAAGTGCAGGGTCTTGGAAGCCACGGGAAGGTGAGGCGACGTCGCGCGGGCGCGGTTCAGGTCGCGCGGAGCTTGAGGGCGGCGGCGGAAAGTTTTTCCCAGGTCGCGGACAGCGCCTGCGGGAGGATCCGGGTTTGCGCGAGCACGGGCATGAAGTTGCTGTCGCCGTTCCAGCGGGGGACGATGTGGCCGTGCAGGTGGGCGATGCTGCCGCCGGCGACTTGGCCGCCGAGATTGAAACCGATGTTGAATGCGTCCGGCTTCAGGGCCTCGGTCAGTACGCGTTGCCCGAAGACCAAGGTCTCGAACAAGTCCGCCCGCTCCTCCGCCGACAGCGCGGTCAATTCGGTGACGTCCCGGAACGGAACGGCGAGCAGGTGGCCCGGATTGTAGGGAAAGCGGTTCAGAATCAGGTAACTCAGCGCGGAGCGGTGCACGATCAGCGCGGTCCGGTCGTCGCCCAAGGCCGGCAACTCCGTGAAGGGATGCCGCATCGTCGCCGGGTAACGCGGCGCCTCGATGTATTCCATCCGCCAGTAGGCGTGAAGCTGCTCCATGGGTGCGATGCGATCTGGGTCGGCCGCGAAATGCGGGAGGCGCAGACAAGTCCCCCGACTCCGCCTTGTCAAAGCCCGGTTCCAGCGGAGGCGACCGCGGACCGCGCCCCGCGATTTGAATTGCTTTGATATGACGAACGTCATTCAAAGTTCGCATGCGCTATCCGGCCGCTCACAAATCGGCGACGCGCCGCCGGATCGTGGCGGCCGCCAGCGCTGCGTTCCGGGAGCGTGGCGTGGCGGAGACCGGCGTGGATGAAGTGATGCGGCGGGCCGGGCTCACGCACGGCGGCTTCTATGCCCATTTCACTGACAAGTCGGAACTTGTGGCAGAGGCGTGCGGGGCGGCCTTCGAGGCCGCGGTCGGCAATCTCGAGCGGATTGCCGCCGCCCCGACCGCTGCGGCCCGGGCCCGGCTGCTCATCGACACCTACCTCGGCAAACACCACCGCGACAACCGCGGCTCGGGTTGCATCGTTGTGGCGGTCGGGGCCGACATCGCCCGCCTGGAGGGTCCGGCCCGTGCCGGCTATGCGCGCGGTTTCGCGGTCCATCTTGAGCGGCTGGCCGCGGCGCTGCGTCTGCATCGGGATGCCGCGGTCAACCGCGATCGTGTCACCCTGCTGATGAGTTCGTTGGTCGGGGCGTTGCTCTTCGCGCGGGCGATCGACGAGCCGGCGCGCAGCGACGCCGTCTTGGTCGCGATGCGGCGCCAGTTGCGCGCGCAGTTTTGCCGGCCTGATCCGAGCGAACCCGCCCCGGCCCCGGCCGGTGATTTCTTGCGCACGCTCTGAGCGTCGGTAGCTCTCTTTTTTCCATGCAAAACCCGTCTTCATCTCCCCGCCGCGTGGTCATCACCGGCATCGGTGCGGTCACTCCCTGCGGCAACACGGCAGCCGAAACGTGGAGCGCCCTCGTCGCCGGCCGCAGCGGCATCGGCCGCATCACGCGTTTCGATGCGACGCTGTGCAACGCCCAGATCGCCGGGGAAGTGAAGAACTACGATCCGGCCCGGCTGTTGCCCGCGCCCTTGCAACCGCGCGGTCCGGGCAGCGAGCCCCTCGTGCAGGCGCTCACGCCGAAGGACATCAAGAAATTCGGCCGCTTCACGCACCTCGGCGTCGGCGCCGCGGTCGAGGCTTACGCCGACTCCGGGCTCGATGCGCACCGCGCCGGGCTGGCCGCGGAACGCATGGGCGTGAATCTCGGCGTCGGTCTCGGCGGTCTGCCCGAAATGGAAGCGATGCACGACACCTGGAAAGCCGGCGGCTTCCGCAAGATTTCCCCGTTCTTCATTATCCAGATCGCGCCCAACCTGCTCGCCGGGCAGGTCAGCCTGCTGCTCGATTTCCGCGGCGCCAACATGAGCGTCGCCTCGGCCTGCGCCACCAGCGGCCACGCCCTCGGCGAGGCGGCCGCCGCGATCATCCGCGACGACGCCGATGTCATGCTCGCGGGCGGCGCCGAATCCACCGTGACGCCGCTGGCCGTCGGTGCCTTCGCCCAAATGCGCGCGCTCTCGACCCGCAACGACGCGCCCGAACAGGCCTCCCGGCCTTACGACAAGGATCGCGACGGCTTCGTCCTTGCGGAAGGTTCGGTCGTCTTCGTGCTCGAGGAACTCGAACACGCCCGCCGCCGCGGCGCGAGGATCTACGCCGAACTGCGCGGCTACGGCGCTTCCTCCGACGCCTTTCACCTGTCCTCGTTGGCGCCGGGCGCCGAAGGTTCGGCCCGCTCCATGCGGGCGGCCCTCGCCCGCGCCGGCCTCGCCCCCACCGCGGTCGACTATGTCTCGGCCCATGCCACGTCCACGCCCGGCGGCGACGGCGAGGAAGCCGCCGCCATCGCGAACGTCTTCGCCGACCACAAGGCGGCGCTGCACGTCAGCGGTGTGAAATCGATGACCGGCCACCTGCTCGGCGGCGCCGGTGCGATGGGCGCGTTTGCCGCCGTCCTCGCGATCCGCGACGGCGTCGTGCCGCCGACGATCAACCTCGACAACCTCGATTCCGCCTGCGCCGCCCTCGGGCTCAACTTCACTCCGAACGTCGCCGTGACCAAGCCGGTCCGGGCGGCCTTGGCCAACAGCTTCGGCTTCGGCGGCACCAACGCCTCGCTCGTGTTCGCCGGTCTCTGATCCGCGCATGTTCACCGAGATCCGCCACGTCCGCCAGGAGCCCGGTGCCGGCCGGCGGCGCTGGTTCGAGGCCGAGGGACTCGACTTGGTGGTGTGGCTCGACGCTGCCGATATCGTAACCGGCTTCCAGCTCTGTTTCGACGAGGGCCCGGTCGCCCGGGCGGTCACGTGGCGACCCGGTGCCGGTTTCGGTTTCAGCCGCATCGATGCCGGCGACACCGATCCGCTGCGCAACGAGACCCCGGTGCTCAAACCGGCGGCCGCGGTGCCGTTGCCGGACCTGGCGCGGCGCTTTGCCGCGGCCGCGGCGGGACTGGAAGCGCCGCTGCGGGACTTCGTCGGCGCCCGGCTCGCCGCCGGCTCCTGAAGCCTCAGGCTGGGTGATGTTTCGTCCACTGGCGTTGCCGGATTGGCAACGCGGTCCGAATGCATCCCCGGGGAAATGCCGTGGCACAACGGGTGCTTGAGCGCCCGTCCTGCCGCCAAGATGTCGCTGTCCTCTTCCTTTTCTCCTTTGCGCCCGGCCGCTGCCCAACCGGTTTGCCGGCGCGATTCTGCCGGTCGGCCCTTGCGGAGGGCTCGGGCGGAAGTCTTTCTCGGGGGCCGAGGCCTGATCCTGGGTCTCGTCCAGTCGCCGCCCGTTTGGTCCGGCGGTGCCGCCCATCCCTTTTCGCTTTTATGAACACCAAACTCACGACTTCCGCGGCCTGCTTTGCCTTGGCGGCCGCCAGTCTGCTCCCGGCCCAGATCGCCCCGTCCGCTCCCGCTCCCGGTTCGGAACCGAAGCGTGAGACGCAGCTGATGGAGGCGTTCACGGTCACCGGTTCCAACATCCGCCGGATCGACGAGGAAAAGATTCTGCCCGTCACCGTGTTCAACATGGACGACCTCGACCTCCGGGGTGCCGTCACGCCGGCCGAGTTGTTCGATACGCTCTCGATCGGCGGCCCGATCACGCTCGACGAAGGCAATACCCTCGGCGCCGACGCCCGCGGCGACAACGCCAGCGTCAATCTCCGCGGCATCGGCTCCGGCAATTCCCTCGTGCTGCTCAACGGCCGCCGCCTCCCCCCGCACCCGATCAGCCAGGCCGAGAGCGGCGTGCCTTCGCTTTCCGTCAACATCAACACCCTGCCCGCCGCCGCCATGGCGCGCGTCGAGGTGCTGCGCGACGGCGCCTCCGCGATCTACGGCACCGACGCCGCCGCCGGCGTCGTGAATTCCATCACCCGCAGCAACTACAACGGTCTCTCCCTCCGCGCCCGCGCCAGCGCCACCCAGCACGGCGGCGGTGGCGATTGGAACGTCGAGATCACCGACGGCCGCAACTTCAACGGCGGCAAGAGCAACCTCTTGCTCACGCTCGACTATTATCACCGCGACTTCCTCTGGCTCACCGACCGCAAATTCTCCCGTCACCAGGATCTGCGGCTCACGCGGAACGTGCCGCCGCCGTGGAACGGCCTGCCGCTCACCGACTCCGCCGGCACCGTCGTCCGCGACAACGATTTCGACAACACCGCCAGCACCGACTCGAGCTACTACGGCGCCTTCATCCGGGGCTCCTACGACGCCACCGGCGCCTTCGTCGGCGCGCGCCCGACCGCCAACCGCGGCATCATCACGACGTCCGGCAGCACCTCCGCCACGATGGCGACGAACGGCACCTTCTATCTGATCCCGCTCGCGGACGGAAACATCGGTTTCCGCCAGACGCTGCCGTCCCACAACATCGACGACTTCACCGTCAACTGGTACCAGAATCCCAACGAGCATAAGCCGATTTTGCCGAAGACGGACCGCTTCAACTTCACCGCCATGCTGCGGCACCGTCTCGCCGACGGCCTCGAGCTCTTCGGCGAATTCATGGGCTACCGCGCCCGTTCCGAAACCGGCCGCCTGCCGTCGGCTTTCGACGCCTCGACCGACCACAACATCTACGTCGCCGCCGCGAATCCGTTCAATCCCTTCGGCGAGCGCTTCTATCATCCGACTGGCGCGCCGAACGCCGACGGCACGCCCCGCCTCGCCGGCACGCCGGCCGATGTGCAGCTGCTGCCCGGCGT
>JACCDS011961752.1_pt1 | contig 11020 bp, 9 predicted proteins | sample 7446441 | NCBI WGS metagenome assembly JACCDS01 (sample SAMN15323445, study PRJNA562643) | freshwater metagenome | isolation source: river surface water | place: USA:Blue River Watershed | collected 2017-08-17 | reverse complement strand
TCCGTCAGATCCGTGCCAAGACCGTGGCCTTCGGCGCTTCGGACGCACCGGTCAAGGGTGAAGACCTCGACAAAGATGGCATGATTCAATTTCCAGCCATCATCGGCGGTACCGTGCCCGTGATTAACCTCGATGGTTTCAAACCTGGCGAGTTGCGCATCACGGGTCCCGTCCTGGCCGAGGTTTACCTGGGCACCATCACCCATTGGAACGACGCCAAACTGACCACACTTAACCCGGGTAAAACCCTGCCTAACCAAGCCATCACTGTCGTTCATCGCGCTGACGGCTCGGGCACCACGTTCAATTTCACCGATTACCTGTCTGCCATCAGCAAAGACTGGGCTGACAAAGTGGGTAAGGGGGCCGCCGTCAAGTGGCCGGCCGCTTCTTCGGTCGGTGGCAAGGGCAACGAAGGCGTGGCAGCCAACGTGAACCGCGTCAAAGGCTCGATCGGTTATGTCGAGTACGCCTATGTCAAAAAGAACAACATGAACTTCATGCAGTTGCAAAATGCCGACGGCAAATATGTGTCACCCGATGACACCACCTTTGCCGCCGCCGCTGCTGGTGCCGACTGGTTCAGCATTCCCGGCATGGGCATCTCTATGGTCAATGCCAAAGGGGCCAACAGCTGGCCCATCAGCACTGCCTCGTTCATTCTGATGTACAAAGAGCCGGGGGATAAGGCCGCCTCGAAGGCCGCCATGAACTTCTTTGACTGGGCCTTCAAAAACGGCAAGAAAATGGCCGAAGAACTCGACTATGTACCCCTGCCGGATGCTTTGACCCAGCAAATCCGCCAGCGCGTCTGGTCACAGGTCAAGAACTGATCCCACCTGAGCACCCGACGGCCTCATGGCCGTTGGGTCGGTTCAAATTGTCACGACGGAGTCATCCATGAACACCCGAAGCACGACGGACCCTGCTGCGCTGACCTCTGAGTTGTCAGCATCGGGCCCCCGCATGCCGATCGAGGCCATGCAGCAAATCGCCGGTAACCAACGCCGCCAGGATTGGGTGTTTCATCAGTTGACGCGTCTGTTTTCGTGGGTGGTGTTGGTGTCCCTGGTGGGCATCATTGTTTCGCTCATCATCAACGCCTGGCCCGCTTTTTCTAAATTCGGCATGGAGTTCATCTGGCGTGTCGAATGGGACATCATCAACGAGGAATTCGGTGCTGCCATCGCCATTTTCGGCACCGTGGTCAGCGCCACCATTGCGCTGTTGATTGCCGTGCCGCTTTCGTTCGGCATTGCGCTCTTTCTCACCGAAACCTGCCCCGTAGTCCTGCGCCGTCCTTTGGGTACCGCCATCGAGTTGCTGGCTGCAGTGCCCTCGATCATCTATGGCATGTTCGGTCTCTTTTTGTTTGCCCCTCTCTTTGCCGAGTATGGCCAACCGGCTTTGCAATCGACCCTGGGCCAGATGCCCATCATCGGCCCCTTGTTTGGTGGTGCCATGAACGGCATCGGCATTTTGGCCGCCGGCCTGATTTTGGCTTTCATGATCCTGCCCTTCATTGCCGCCGTGATGCGCGACGTCTTCGCCATCGTGCCCCCGGTATTGCGCGAATCGGCTTATGGCATGGGTTGCACCACCTGGGAGGTGGTCCGTCACATCGTTTTGCCCTACACCCAAAAAGGCGTCATTGGCGGCATCATGCTGGGCTTGGGGCGCGCCCTGGGTGAAACCATGGCTGTGACCTTTGTGATCGGCAACTCGCAAAGAATATCGACCTCGCTCTTTTCACCCGGCACCTCCATCGCCTCTACCTTGGCCAATGAGTTCGGCGAGGCCGACGACTTCCACCTCTCAGCCCTGTTTGCGCTGGGTCTCTTGCTGTTTGTCATCACCCTGGTGGTGCTCAGCCTGGCCAAAATCATGATCCTGCGGGCTGAAAAGTCCAAAGGCAGCAAAACCTGAGGTCCGACATGAATCCCGCTGTCTATCAACGCAGAAAAATCTCCAATCGCATCGGTCTGACGCTGTCGATGCTGGCCATGGTCATGGGTCTGAGCGTTTTGTTGGCCATTTTGTTTGTGCTGTTCAAAAATGGCTTTGCCGCCCTGGACTGGGCTCTGTTCACCCAACCCACACCGGCCCCTGGCAGCGAGGGCGGCGGCCTGGCCAACGCCATCATCGGCAGCCTGATGATGATTGCATTCACCACCCTCATCAGCACGCCGATCGGCATCTTGGCCGGGGTCTATTTGGCCGAGTATGGTGACGAAAGCAAAACCGCCGAATTCACCCGCTTTGTGACCGACATCATGTTATCTGCGCCATCCATTGTGTTGGGCCTGTTCGTCTATGCCATCTGGGTCGCCCAGGTCAAACACTTTTCGGGCTGGGCGGGCTCCATGGCGCTGTCGCTGATTGCCATCCCGGTGGTGGTGCGCACCACCGAGAACATGCTGCGTCTGGTACCTGGCAGTCTGCGCGAGGCGGCATTTGCACTGGGTGCGCCCCGCTGGAAAGTGGCCACCATGGTGACGTTACGCGCTGCCCGTTCCGGTGTCGTGACCGGTTTGCTGCTTGCGCTGGCCCGGGTCAGCGGTGAGACGGCACCCCTGTTGTTCACGGCCCTCAACAACCAGTTCATGTCGTTCAACATGAATGCCCCCATGGCCAATCTACCTGTGGTCATTTACCAATTTGCCATGAGCCCCTACGACAACTGGGTGCGTTTGGCCTGGGGCGGGGCGTTGCTCATCACCCTGACAGTGCTCTTGCTCAACATCATCGCTCGGGTCTTTTTCAGAGACAAAACCACCGGCTGAGGAATTTTCATGAACGACACCACCCTGACCGGCAAAAACGCCATTGAAATCCGCAATCTGAACTTCTTCTATGGCAAGTTTCAAGGTTTGCGCAACATCCACCTGGACATCGCCGAGCGCAAAGTCACCGCATTCATCGGGCCATCGGGTTGCGGCAAGTCCACCTTGTTGCGCACCTTGAATCGCATGTACAGCCTGTAGCCGTGACAGAGGGCAGAAGGTGAAATCAATTTTTACGGCCAAAACTTCCTTCAGCCCAATCAAGACCTCAACTTGTTGCGGGCGAGAGTGGGCATGGTGTTCCAAAAGCCCACACCTTTTCCGATGTCCATCTACGACAACATTGCCTTTGGCGTCAAGCTTTACGAAAACCTCAGCCGAAGCGAAATGGACGATCGCGTCGAGTGGGCCTTGAGCAAAGCCGCCTTGTGGGGCGAAGTCAAGGACAAACTGGGGCAAAGTGGTTTGTCGTTATCGGGCGGGCAGCAGCAGCGTTTGTGCATTGCCCGCTCGGTCGCAGTCAAGCCGTCGGTCATTTTGCTCGACGAGCCCACCTCGGCCCTGGATCCCATCTCGACCGCCAAAGTCGAGGAGTTGGTACATGAACTCAAGACCGATTACACCGTGGCCATCGTGACCCACAACATGCAACAGGCGGCGCGTTGCAGCGATTTCACCGCTTATATGTACTTGGGCGAATTGATTGAGTTTGGAGCCACAGAGCAGATTTTCTTCAAGCCCCAGCGCAAAGAAACCGAAGATTACATCACGGGCCGTTTCGGCTGATCAGGAGGCACCATGCCAGACAAGCACCTTTCTACTCAATTCGACAGCGATCTCAACAGCGTGTCCTCCCGCCTCATGGAGCTGGGCGGGATGGTCGAGTCGCAAATCCGGCAGGCCATCTACGCTTTGTCACAGTTCAGCGCCGAGGTGGCTGATCAGGTGATTTTGGGTGAAGTGCAAGTGAATGCGCTGGAGGTCGAGATTGACCGGGAGATCGCCTCGATCATCGGTCGTCGCCAGCCGACCGCCCGCGACTTGCGCCTGCTCATGGCGATCTCCAAAGCCACCGCCAATCTCGAGCGCGCAGGTGACGAGGCCGAACGCATAGCGCGCATGGTCAAAGCCATCATCAGCGAGGGTATGCCGCGCAGCCTGCCGGCCTCTGAATTGCGTGTCGCCACCGAGCTGGCCAGCAATTTGTTGCGCAAAGCCCTTGATGCCTTTGCCCGGCTTGACACCCAGGCTGCGGTGTCGATTCTCAAAGAAGACAACCTGATTGACCAGGAGTTTGACGGCTTTGTACGCAAGCTCATCACTTACATGATGGAAGATGCCCGCACCATCGGAGCCAGTCTGGATTTGTTGTTCATTGCCAAAGCGATCGAGCGCATTGGCGACCATGCCAAAAACATCTCTGAGCTCATCATCTATATCGTCAAGGGCGATGACATCCGTCATATTCCATTGGCCCAAATCGAGTCCACCCTGAATTCATCGTCGTCATGAGGCATTTACCCCGGGTGCTGATCGTCGAGGACGAATCGGCCATTGCAGAACTGATTGCCATCAATTTGCGACACAACGGCATGTCTCCGGTGTGGGCTGAGGATGGCGCAAGGGCTCAACTTGAAATCGACGCCGTGTTGCCCGATTTGATCTTGCTCGACTGGATGTTGCCGGGCGAAAGTGGCGTGAGCTTGGCCAAAAAATGGCGCACTGACCCGCGAACCAAACAGGTGCCCATCCTCTTGCTGACCGCTCGCTCCGAAGAAAACGACAAAGTTCAGGGGTTGGACGCGGGTGCCGACGATTACATCACCAAACCGTTTTCTACTCAGGAGTTGTTGGCCCGCATTCGGGCGGTCTTGCGTCGCCGCACCCCCGAGCAGGCCGGAGGCAGCGTGACCATCGGGGCACTTACCCTCGATGCCAGCACCTACCGCGTCACCTTCCATGGGCAAGCGGTCAAACTCGGTCCGACCGAGTTCAAGTTGTTAAATCACCTCATGCGTCACCCTGAGCGAGTGCACAGCCGGGGACAGTTGCTCGACAAAGTCTGGGGCGACCATGTGTTCATCGAAGAGCGCACGGTCGATGTCCACGTCAAGCGCCTTCGTGAGGCCCTGGGTCCCGCCGGCGTCATGGTAGAGACTGTTCGGGGAGCCGGCTACCGGCTCACGGCTCAAGCCGAGGCGACCGGCCAAGGCGGTTAACATACCTTCATGCTAGGACGCATCTTTACCTTCCTGTTGCTTTTGGGTCTGGGCGGATTGCTCGGTCTGGCTCTGGTGGATCCGTCCGATCCCTGGCAGGGTCTGGCCACGGGCTTGGGCTTGGGGTCACTGGTCTGGTTTGTCTTCGACCTCTGGCGCGGCATGCGGGTCATCAGATGGCTGAATCAGCCGGAACAGGCGTTACCCACCACCTGGGGGGTTTGGGGCGATGTGGTCGATCGGGTGCGCCGCTTGACTCGCCTGCAGAGCCGTCAGTTGCGTCACAGCCAGCAAAACCTGGAGCAGTTTCTTTCGGCCATTCAGGCTTCACCTAATGGCGTTCTGATGCTCGATGACGAGTGGCGCATCAGTTGGTGCAACGCCATGGCAGCCCAGCATTTGGGGATTGATCCGCAGCGTGATTTGGCTCAACTGATCGGCAATCTGGTTCGCAACCCCGATTTCAGTCGCTACCTGCAGCTTGCCGATCACCGCCAACCGGTGGTGATCGACGGCCGCCAGCATCGACCCGATCACCCCCAGCGACTGTCCTTGCAGTTGTTTGCGTTCGGTCAAGGACAACACCTGCTGTTGAGCCAGGACATCACCGCGATCGAGCAGTCGGAGGCCATGCGGCGTGATTTTGTGGCCAATGTCTCGCACGAAATCCGCACGCCCCTGACGGTCTTGGCCGGATTTGTCGAGACCTTGCAAAACATCTCCATCGAGCCCGAACAGCTTCAAAGTTACTTGCAACTGATGTCGCGCCAAGCCCAGCGCATGCAGTCGCTGGTCGACGATTTGCTGACCTTGTCGCGTCTGGAAGGCAGTCCCTTGCCCAGCCTTGAAGCCACCCCCATGTCCGTGTTTTGGACCACCTTGCAAACCGAGGCCCAGGCGCTGGATGCTTTATTGGCACCGACTTGGGGTGGTCTGCACCAGATTGAATTTGATCCTCCCCAGATCGAAGACATCGATCTTTTGGGTCAGCGGGTTGAGTTGCAAAGCGCCATGTCCAATTTGTTGGGTAATGCTTTGCGCTACACACCGGCGGGGGGACAAATTCAGGTGCTTTGGCAGACCGATGCCAAAGGACAGGCCATCTTCACGGTCTCAGATACCGGACCTGGCATTGCACCCGAGCACGTGCCACGCATCACCGAGCGCTTTTATCGCGTCGATCGCAGTCGTTCTCGCGAGAGCGGCGGGACCGGCCTGGGCTTGGCCATCGTCAAGCATGTGATGCAGCGCCACAACGGCGAATTCTTGATTGAAAGTGTCTTGGGTCAGGGCTCGACCTTCCGTTTGGTCTTGCCCCCGCACCGGTGGGCGCGCCGTCAGCCCCTGGACTGATCCGGGTGCCGTGTCACCGTCAACAGCAACCCCCCCAGGATCAGTGAAACCAGCGTTAAGGCAAAACTGCTGCTGATCCAAAACGCCTTGGCATCCATCACGGGGGCAAAACCTGCGAGGCCATGATAGGCCAGCACATAACCTCCAGACAGCCCGATGCCCCACAAAAAGGCGGCATAAACCAGCATAGGCACCAGCGTCACCCGATGGCAGCGCAAGATGAAAAAGCACAGCACCTGCAGCGCATCCACGGCCTGATACCAGATCATCCAGGTCAATAAATCGCTGGCTGCTTGGGCGACCTGGGCATCGTCAATGTAGAGCTGTGCGATGTGGTGTCGACCCATCACCAAAATCAGGCCCATGGTCAGGATCGCCAGCCCCAGCCATTCAAAGCCATGCCGGGTCGCTTGTCGAGCCATGGTGGCTTGACCGGCTCCCAGCCAATAGCTCACCCGTGCGCTGGTGGCAATCGAGAGGGATAAGGGCACCATGTAGAGCAAGGCCCCCAGGTTCGAAGTGATCTGGTGACTGGCCGCAGCACCACTGCCCAGGCGAGCGATCAGCAGCGCCATCAAGGTGTATGAGGTGACTTCGACTGTGATCGAGGCGGCATTGGGTAGCCCGAGCCGCAAAAGATCCCACAAACGCTGGCGATCAGGCGGTTCGGGCCGACGCCACAAATGCAAGCGCCCGTAATCCCCTTTGAGCAATGCCCACATCGAAAAAAACGCCATCAGCACATTGACACACCATGTGGCATAGGCGCAGCCCACCAAACCCCAACCCAGCCAGGGTCCCCAGCCAAACGTCAGGATCACCGAGAGCGGGATTTTGCAGGCCAGTCCCAGCAACTGAACCCACGTCACGGCCTTGGGCCGGCCCAAGGCTTGATTGAGGTTGGCGTACAACCGAAACCAAAGGGCAGGGGGCAAGGCCCAGGCCAACACATCCAGATAATGGCTGATTGCGGGCCGCAACTCATCGGGGACCTGCGCCCAGCCCAACACCACGCCAGCGTTCATGAGCAAGGCCATGCCCAAGGCGCTGGTCACCATCCAGACATACAGCGATTGGCGAACCAGACGCCCCATCGCCCTGGGACGCCCGGCACCATGCAACTCTGACAACATGGGCAATGTGGCCTGAAGCACTCCCATCAAGGTGACAAACACGCTGATGTAAATGGCCGACCCCACCGACAAAGCGGCCAGGGCGGTCTGATCGTAACGGCCTGCGACCACGGTATCGGTGACCCCGAATGCCATCACCGCCAACTGCCCGACCCAAACCGTGACCGCATGCTTGGCAATCAGGCGCCGTTCGCTCATGGGCGGGGGCCTCCAGAACGCTCGTAAATCACCAAGTTTTCGTATTGGTCGGTGGACCTTCTCACGGTTTGCACCCAGCGCCAGGCTGAAGCCTCGGGGCCGGCCTCAAATGCTTCGCGGGTGCGGGCACCGACCACGAGCCAATCACAGGCCATATTGCCATTGAGATCAATTTCCATCTGGCCGTGATGGCGCAGCGCTGCCATTTGCGCCTGTGACAAGCCCTGCACCCGGATGCAAGGGGGGTGGCTCATGAGCGATGCGACATTGCGCGAGATGGGGGCATAGCCGCGGGCCAGGTCGAGCATGGGCATCCACAGCGTCATCAGCAGCAGCCAACACAAGGTGGCACCGCTGGCCGGCAGCACCAGGCTTTTCCAAAGCGCCGAGCGATGTCGACCCACACGCCATGTCACCAGCGCGATCCAGGTGAGCGTGGCCAACAGGGCCAGCCCGAACACACTCCAAGAAAAACGCCAATCCAGGCCAGGCAGCAGTCGGGTCACGTTGGCCGCAGGTTGCGCAGGCCAGCCGGTCATCCCCGCCAACCAGATCACCCAGATGATCAAAGCCGAACCCGAGAAAAAAATCAGGGTGAACCAATCGATCAAAGCCGAGACACTGCGCCTGAGCGTCGGCAAAGCAAAAGCAGCCAGTCCGGCCATGAAAGGCAGCGTCAGCAAAACCAATCGGTCGGGCTGGTAAGACAACAAAGTGGCACAGGCCAGTGGCGTCAGCATGACCAGTGGCAGCGCAACGTGTCGTGCTGGCTGGCGAGTGCACCAGGCGTGGCGCCAAGCCCACAAGGACCAAAGCATCAGGGGCCAGGCCGGCCAGGTAAACCACGTCCACAACCGAAGCCAAGAGCCCCATTGGCGGCTGTCTGCAGGCAGGCCACGCCAAGTGGACCGCCACAGATCCAGGCTGTGGGCGACGGAGAACAGGCCGATCGACCCCAACACCATGATGACAAACAAGATTTTTTTCCGGGGCAATTCCGAATCCACAGTGATCCACAAGCCCGCACAAGCGCTCAGCAACAACGCCAGTGCAGGGGCGCCACTGAGCATCAGGCCCGACAAACCCGACCAAAGCGCCAACAGGGAACCCCACTGGTTGGGCCGGTTGGACAGGCCTGCAAGGCCCATGAACACCAAACTGGTCATGCACAGTTGGGCCGCCATGGGGGTGACCTCGTGGGACGCTTGAGCCAAACCCAGACACGCCACCAGGGCCAGCAAGCCGGCGTCGGCCATGACGCGGGCGTAATCGTCTTTGCGGGCCTCGCCCCCAAAGGCAAAAGTCACCGGTTGTGCCCGGGAGCTCAGGGCCAATGACTCAATGGCTTTCCAGGTGCAGGTCAGGGTCAGCGTCAGCATGACCATGAAGGGCAAGCGGCTCAGGATCGCTGCATCCCAACCCGAGGGCATCAGCATCAAGACCCAGGCCCCCAACCAGTACGGCAACAAGGCAGGGGCTTCTGGCGTTTGTCCCAGGAAACTGGGAGCCCACCAGTCCGCACGCCCTTGCGCCAGGTCGATCATGATCCCCAGGCTGCTCATGTCGATGGTTTTCCAGGGCTCCCGGCCCCAAAAACCCGGCAGAACATACGCCAGCACTAGCAACACCACCGCCCAGCGTGGCAGGCGACGCACAGCACTTTGGGCAACGATGGCAGGGGTTGGCGTGTTCACGTGTCAAAAAGGCCTGGACAAACAAAAAGGGCAACCCGGCGATGCCTGGCTGCCCTGAGGTTGGCAAGCGCCGAGAGGATTACTTGGACGTGACCTTGTAGCGATTGCGGAAGCGCTCGACACGGCCGCCCATGTTGTCGACCGACTTTTGGGTGCCGGTGTAGAAAGGGTGAGATTCACTCGAGGTATCGAGCTTGAAAAGCGGCAACTCGCGGCCATCGTCCATCTTCACGGTTTCTTTGGTGTTGACGCACGAACGAGTCACAAATTTGAAGCCGTTGGACAAATCAACAAAGCAAACTTCGCGATAGTCGGGGTGTATGCCATCTTTCATGGGAATTCCTTGGGGTCGGTTGCGGGAGCCGCCCCGGCCCATCCGGGGTACTTTCCACTCAGCCTGAGATTATAGCCTTTTTCGGCGGAATCAGCCACCCCGGCGCATCAGGTCGAAAAAGTCGACATTGGATTTGGTGGCCTTCATGTTTTTGAGCATGAGCTCCATGGCTTCGATCTCGTCCATGTTGTACATGAATTGGCGCAAGATCCGGGTCTTTTGCAGGATCTCAGGCGGCAGCAGCAACTCTTCGCGGCGCGTGCCGCTGCGGTTGAGCTGGATGGCTGGAAACACGCGCTTTTCGTAGAGACGGCGATCCAGGTGAATTTCGCAATTACCGGTGCCTTTGAATTCTTCAAAAATCACCTCATCCATGCGAGATCCGGTATCGATCAGCGCGGTGGCGATGATGGTCAGCGATCCACCTTCTTCAACATTGCGGGCGGCGCCAAAAAAACGCTTCGGGCGCTGCAAGGCATTGGCGTCCACGCCACCCGTCAGCACTTTGCCCGACGACGGCACGACGTTGTTGTAGGCGCGAGCCAGGCGGGTGATGGAGTCAAGCAGGATCACCACGTCTTTTTTAAGTTCGACCAGGCGCTTGGCACGCTCGATCACCATCTCGGCCACATGCACGTGGCGGGCAGCCGGCTCGTCAAACGTTGAAGCGATCACTTCTCCGCGCACGCTGCGTTGCATCTCGGTCACTTCTTCCGGGCGCTCATCGACCAGCAACACCATCATGTGGCTGTCCGGAAAGTTGGCGGTGATGGCATGGGCAATGTGCTGCATCATGACGGTTTTGCCACTCTTGGGCGGGGCGACCAACAGCGCCCGCTGGCCTTTTCCGATCGGGGCAATGATGTCGATGATCCGCCCGGTGATGTTTTCTTCGCTTTTGATCTCACGCTCGAGCCGCATGTGTTCCTTGGGGAACAGCGGCGTGAGGTTCTCGAACATGATCTTGTGCTTGTTGTTCTCGGGCAAGTCGCCGTTGACCTTGTCGAGCTTGGTCAGCGCAAAGTAGCGTTCACCGTCTTTGGGGATCCGAACCTCGCCCTCGATCATGTCACCGGTGTGCAGGTTGAAGCGGCGCACCTGACTGGGCGAGATGTAGATGTCGTCGGTGCTGGCCGGGAAACTGGTGTCCGGGCTGCGCAAAAAGCCAAAGCCGTCGGGCAGGATTTCGAGCACGCCGTCGGCAAAAACCTGTTCACCGGCCTTGGCGCGCTTCTTGATGATGGCAAACATCAGCTCCTGTTTGCGCATGCGGCCGGTGTTCTCGATTTCGAGGGCTTCGGCCTGC
>JACCDS012419575.1_pt1 | contig 11021 bp, 10 predicted proteins | sample 7446441 | NCBI WGS metagenome assembly JACCDS01 (sample SAMN15323445, study PRJNA562643) | freshwater metagenome | isolation source: river surface water | place: USA:Blue River Watershed | collected 2017-08-17 | reverse complement strand
GACATCGCCCGGGCGCACTGGCGCATCGCCTAAGCGAACAGGCACGTTCCAGTCCTCTTGAACAATCCGGCCTCGCGCTGTGATGGGCACGGTGCCACGCGCGTGCACCGGAAAACCAAAAGCCTCACAGGCATCGACGTCGCGCGCCGCGCCATCCACCACCACGCCTGACACACCTTGCAGCTTGGCCCCGAGCGCCAGGATTTCCCCCCAGCAGTTGTTGTGCAAGTCGCCGCGGTTGTCGATCACGATGACATCCCCGGGCTGGCTGTGCGCAATGGCATCGATGCCCAAGTGCGCCCGTGCAGGCACAGCGCCCGCCGCGGTCATTTTGATGGTGACGGCGCGCCCCACCACTTTGGTGCGCCCCCAGCGCGGCGTGATGCCGGCGACAGCACAGTGCGCGATGCCGAGGGAATCCAGTGCATCGCTTAAGTTGGACGTGGCCAGCGCATTCAAGCGATCGCGGAATTGGGTGTCGAATTCGGAGGCGTTCATCATTTGCTTTGTGGGTTGATGTGACTCATTGGGATGGAGAGAAAACAAGGCGTCGCACTCAGCGGGCGTTGGCAGGCGCTGGCCAGCCATGCGAGTTTTCGGAGCCCGGCCGGTTCTTCAGCCACCAGGACCAGTCACGCGGCAGCAGCGAGAAAGGATCTTCGTGTGCCAGCTCTCGCGCCGCCCAGATCGGCCAGTGCGGGTTGGCCAGGGCTGGCCGCCCAAGGAAAACCAGATCGACGAGCTCCTCACGGATCACCTGGTTCGCCACGGCAGGCTGACCGAGGTTCCAGCTCACCGCCACCGGAATGCCGACCTCCCGACGGACGCGACTTCCGCGCTCCACCATGAATGCAGCGCGTGAGAAAGGCGGATCGCGCATGTCATCGGTGTTGATGCCGATGCTCAAGTCCGCCAGGTCCAGCCCGTGGCCCTTCAATTGGGCCACCGCCCAGACCGCGTCGTCGAACTGCACGCCGTCCTCATGGAAATCATCCGTCCCCAGCCGCATGGTGAGTGGCAAATGATCGGGCCACACGCCACGCACGGCATCCAGAGCCTCGCGGTGAAAACGAAGGCGCTTTTCGAGCGTTCCCCCATAAGCATCCGTGCGTTGATTGGCCAAGGGAGAGAAGAAACTCGCACCCAGATAACCGTGGGCGAAATGCATCTCAAGCCACTCGAAACCGGCCGCAAGGGCTCGTTTTGCGGCGGCCGCATAGGCCCTGTGCAAGTCATGGATCTCGGCGACGCTGAGTTCTTGCACGGCGTAGGGGAAGCGTCCGCCATAGGGAATGGGCGAAGGGCCGCGCACTTGCCAACCGTCGGGGTGATCCGGCGCAATCTGCAGCTTGCCTTCCCAAGGCTTTTGCTCGCTGCCCTTGCGGCCAGTATGGCCGAGCTGAATCGCCGGGACCGCCCCCATGTCCTTGATCATCTTGGCCACGCGGGCCAGGCTTTCGATCTGAGCATCCTCCCAAAGCCCGGCGCACGCGGTGCTGGTGCGGCCGTCGGGCGTGATGGCAATCTGTTCGGGAAAGACCAAGCCAAATCCGCCGGCCGCACGCGAGCCCATCAACATCAAGTGGAAGTCGTTCATCTTCCCATCGGGCGCAGACCGGTACATCGTCATGGGCGACATCGCGATGCGATTGCGCAGGGTGACGCCCTTGAGCGTGTAGGGGGTGAACAAATCAGGCATGGGCGTACTTTCTAGGAGCGCATTGCACGCCGCGGATCGCGGACCTGCCACAGGAGATGCATCGGATGTCTGGGCGGCAAGTCTCAGAACGGGTATTGGCGCGGCTGGGTTTGCACCGTGATCCAGCGCAGTTCTGTGAACTCGTGGATGCCGGCCTTGCCACCAAATCGGCCCAGGCCTGATCCCTTGACGCCGCCAAACGGCATTTGTGCCTCGTCGTGCACCGTGGGACCATTGACGTGGCAGATGCCACTGTCAATCTTGCGCGCGACGTTGTAGGCGCGCGCAATGTCACGGCCAAACACGGCCGCACTCAGGCCGTATTCATTGTCGTTGGCACAGGCCACCGCCTCTTGCACCCCGTTGACGCGCACAATCGCCTTGACCGGCCCGAAGGTTTCTTCATGGTAGATGCGCATGGCGGGGGTGACATGGTCCAGCAAGGTGGCCGGCATCAAGGTGCTGTCGACTTTGCCGCCGCAAACCAGCTTGGCCCCTTTGGCCAGGGCGTCGTCGATCAGGGCGTTGCAATGCTCGACGGTGCTCATGCCAATGACGCTGCCCAACACCACCGGGTCGGGCTTGCGCGGGTCCCCCAGGGGCAGGCTCTTGGCCTTGTCGGCGAATTTGCGCACGAACTCATCGGCGATTTTTTGGTCGACGATCAAGCGCTCGGTGCTCATGCAAATCTGGCCGCTGTTGGCAAAGCAACCAAAGGCGGCACCGTTGACGGCCTCCTCCAGGTCGGCATCATCCAGGACCACCATCGGGGCTTTGCCGCCCAACTCCAGCACGGCCGGCTTGAGGTATTTGGCACAGGTCATGGCGATCAGGCGGCCCACGCGGGTGCTGCCAGTGAAGTTGACGCGACGCACCGCCGGGTGGGCCACCATGGCCTCGACCACGGCGCCGGCGTCGGCCGGGGCATTGGTGATGTAGTTGAGCACGCCGGGCGGCAAGCCGGCGTCCTGGAAGGCCTCGACGATCAGCTGGTGCGTGCGCGGGCAGTTTTCGCTGCCTTTGAGAATCACCGTGTTGCCGCACGCCAAAGGCGTGGCGATGGCGCGCACGCCCAAAATGATGGGGGCGTTCCAGGGCGCGATGCCCAGCACCACGCCAGCCGGTTGGCGCACGCCCATGGCCAGGCTGCCAGGGACGTCCGACGGAATGACCTCGCCGGCGACCTGGGTGGTCAGGGCCGCTGCCTCGCGGATCATGCCTGCGGCCAGGAAGACGTTGAAGCCGGCCCACATGGCGGTGGCGCCGGTTTCGGCCGGCACCGCTTCGATGAAGGCGGGGGTTTTGGCTTCCAGGGCATCTGCGGCCTTCAGCAAGAGGGTGCGGCGCTCGCTGGGGCCGGTCTCGCTCCACGTGCGAAAAGCTTCGGCCGCCGCTTCGACGGCCATGATGGCGTCTTGCGCACTGGCCGCCGGCGCGCGGGTGGCCACGGTGCCATCGAGCGGGTTGCGCCGCTCGAAAGTGGCGCCTTTTTCTGCGGTGACTTTCAGTCCGTTGATGAGCATCGACAGGTCAGACATGGCGGAACCTCTTGGGGTCAGTGAGAGTGATGGGAAAAACCATTGGCAGGAAGGGTGTGGCCTCAGGACGGGGAGCGAGGTTTGCGGCGCTGCATGGCATCGCGCGCATCGGTGGTTTCCACGCCCTCGGCACCGAGGTAAGCCTCCAAAACCACCGACGAGCGCGCCAGCAAACGGGCATCGCCACTGGCAACGATCTGCCCGCGCTCGAGCACATAGCCCCGATCGGCGACGGCCAAGGCTTTTTTCACGTTTTGCTCGACCATCAGCACCGTGGTGCCGGCGTTGGCAATGCGCCGGGCGATGCCCAGCAACTCATCGACCATTTTCGGCGCCAAGCCCAGCGAGGGCTCGTCAAGCATCAACAAGCGAGGCGCGCTCATCATGGCGCGGGCCACGGCCACCATCTGTTGCTCGCCCCCGCTCATGGTGCCAGCCAATTGGGTGGCGCGCTCTTTGAGTTTGGGGAAGTTTTCAAAAGCTTGTGCGATGCGTCGCGGTCGCTCGGCTTTGTTGAGCAACCAGCCGCCCAACTCCAGGTTTTCCAGCACGGTCATTTGGCCAAACAACTGCCGACCTTCGGCGACCAGGGCCACACCGTCGCGCACGATCTCATGGGTTTTTTCCGGCAACTCTTCGCGGTTCAGCAACACCTCGCCCTGGCGCGGGATGAGGCCGTTCAAGGCTTTGAGCAAGGTGGTTTTGCCGGCGCCGTTGGGGCCCAGGATCACGGTCAGTCCGGGGCGGGCCTCGAGGGAGACGTCGCGCAACACGCGCACCGGCCCATAGCCCGCCGACAGGCCACGCACTTGCAGGTGGGCCTGGGCACCCTGCCCCAGCGACTGATCTGGGCGATACCACATCATGCCAAGCCCTCCGTGGGGGTCGCAGCCATCTCGTCACCCAAATAGGCTTCGATAACCTCGGGGTTGCGGATGACCTCGCGCGGTGGGGCATCGGCGATCTTGCGGCCCTGGTGCAAAACGATGACACGCTCCACATGGCGCAACAAAACCGTCACGGCATGCTCGATCCAGACAATGGTGAGGTCGAGTTCATCGCGCAGGCGACGGATCAGGCGGGCCATGTCTTCCAGCTCGGCCTCGGTCAGGCCAGCCGCGACTTCGTCGAGCAACAGCACCTTGGGTCGGGTGGCCAGGGCCATGCCGATTTCCAGCAGCCGTTGCTGGGAAGGGGTCAAATCGGCCGCCCGGGCGTCGGCCTGCGCTTGCAGGCCAATCAAGCGAAGGATCCCGTCGGCATCACGCAAGGCCCAGGGCACGCCTTGCTCTTCCCCCCACCAGATGTAGCGACGCGGGCGCCGGCCGGCGAATTTCAAACCGAAATCGACGTTCGCAGCCACGCTCATGTCGCCAAAGGTGCGTGGGGTTTGGAAGGTGCGCGCCAAGCCCTGGGCGGCGTAACGGTGCGGGCGCTGGCCCGTCAGGTCGCGGCCCATGGCCAGCAAATGGCCCGAGGTGGGCTCAATGACGCCGCTGATGGCGTTGAAGAACGTGGTTTTGCCCGCGCCGTTGGGGCCAATGATGCCCACCAACTCGCCGGCCTTGAAGCAGGCGCTGACCGCATCCACAGCGGTGAGGCCGCCAAAGCGCACGGTGATGTCGCGCGCTTCCAGCAAACAATCCTTGTCGGAGTCCATCACCAATTCACCTCGCGGGCCCGGCGCGCACGCGCCTTGTCTTTGGCTTTGTCGCCGCTCCACTCGTAGCGCCGCAGGCGCCACCAAGACCGGATGTCATCGCGCCAAATTTTCCAAGTGTCAAAGCGCAACGAGGCCAAGCCACCCGGCAAATAAAGGACCGAGAGGATCAACAAGAGCCCCAGGGACATCATGTAAATTTGGGGTGCCTGCAGGCGCAGGGTTTCGGCCAGCACGCTGAAGACGATGGCGGCAATCAGGGGGCCCCACAGGGTGGTGGCACCACCGATCAGGGCAATCAGCACCGTCTGAAAGCCAATGAAGGGGTTGAAAACCGTGTGGGGGTCGATGTAGGTCCAGCGCACGCTCATCGCCGCGCCGACCGCGCCCGCCACGGCGGCGGTGAAGCCAAAGCCCACGATCTTCACCCAACGGGTGTTCACGCCCAAGGTCTGGGCGCGTTGCTCGTCGGCGCCGATGCCGGCCAGCGCCAAACCCAAACGCGTGCGACGCAAACCAATTGAGAATGCCACCGTGCCCATGGCCAGCAACAAGACCGTCAGGTAGATGGTGTCGCGTTCGGGCACCACCGACAGCACGCGGCCCACAGTGCCGGTGACCGACTTCTCGAAATAGGTGATGGCGTGGCGGATCAATTCGGTCATGCCAAAGGTCAGCACCGCGAAATAGGTGCCGCGCAGGTGCAGCACCGCCGAGCCCATCAAGACCGCGACGACGGTGGCAATCAAGGCGCCCAAAGCAATGGATTCGACCCAACCGATTTGCTCGAGCATCAGTGCACCGGTGTAGGCGCCCACGCCGAAAAAGGCCGACGTGGCCAAGGACAAGTAGCGGGTACTCCCGCAAAACAATCCCCAGCTCGATGACAGCGCCACGTACATCAGGCAGGTCAGCGCCATCGAGACCACGAATTCGCTGCCGTAAAAGGGAATGGCCAATGCCCAGCCGGTCAGGCCAAACCAGACCAAGAGATCGCGGGTGAGTCGTTGGCTGTCGTTCATGCTTTGCGGCTCTTGCGGGTGAACAGGCCTTCGGGGCGCAGCAGCAACACGCCAATGAACACCACATAGGACAACAAGGCTTTGAGGGAAGGGTTGGTGTAGTGCATGCCCACCGCCTCGACCAAGCCCAGCAACAAGCCACCGGCCAACGCGCCGGCCATGCTGCCAAAGCCCCCCAGGGTGATGACGATGAGCGCTGTGACCGTGTAGGGCTCGCCCATGGACGGGGCGATGGTGTAAGCCATGGACAACAAACAACCCGCAACACCCGAGAGCCCCAAACCCATGCCAAACATCATCGGGTGCAGTTTCTGGGTGTCAATGCCCACCAGTTGGGCACCCAGGGGCGATTGCATCAAGGCACGAACGCCCTTGCCCAACAACGTCATGCGCAGCAGGACGATGAGGGCCGCACAAAAGGCCAGCGCGAGCGCGAACACCAACAGCTTGTTGCCGGCGAACTGGCTGCCGCCCATTTTCACGGGCTCGGTCATGAAGTCGTAGCCGCGCAAATCTCCGCCCCAGACATGGCTGACCAGGTTTTGCACCAGAAACATCAGGCCAAAGGCCACCATCAGGCCGCGCGCCTCAAAAATATCGATGTGCGGCGAGGTCTGCGCCAAACGGCGAAAGCAGGCCCAGTGAATGAGCACGCCCAGCGCCATCAAGAGGGCAAAGGAGACGGGCACCATCAGCAAGGGGTTCCAGCCGAAGCTCGACTGCATCATCCAGGTCAGGTAAGCCCCCAACATCAAAAACTCGCCATGCGCGATGTTCAAGATGCGCATGAGGCCGTACTGCAGGTTCAGCCCCAGGGCAACCAAAGCGTAAATGCCCCCGGTGATCAAACCGGAGGCCAGCAGTTCCAGCCAGGCGGAAATCGACATGGGTGCAAAGAGCTTGGGGCACAGCCCCAGGCTCGGCGTCGGACACGCGCCGGCTCAGGGACTGCGAAATGGGCTCAGCTCCAGGCCGGCTTTTGGGTGTTGAGCTTGGCGGTGGCGCGGGCTTGCGGCCACACCACTTCAAACTCGCCGTTTTGCCATTGGCCGATGGTGCCAGGCGTGCCGACGTTTTCGCTGCCGGCAAAGCGGATGTCGCCCAAAATGGTCTTGTGGGTGGTGTGGGCCACGTAGTCGCGGATGGCCTTGCGATCCAGGCCATTCAACTTGACCGCCTGGGTCAGGATCTCGAGCCCGGCCCAGCAGGCGCCCGAAGCCCAACGGTCGGGCTCTTTCTTCTGGCTGGCCACATGGGCGTCGAAGTAGGCCTTGGCGCCAGGGCTGGTCTTGCCATTCCATGAACCCATGCCCATCACGCCCTCGGCACCGGCGGGGGTCATGACGTTCTTGTACAGGGGGAAGGCCGTGCCAACCGAAGCGTAAAAAACCTTGGGGTTGAAGCCAATCTCTTTGGCTTGGCGGCTGGCCAGGATGGTGTCGGGCGGGTAGGTGAAGCCGACAAAAGCGTCGGGGTTCTTGTCTTTGATGGAACGCAGCACCGGCAAGAGGTCTTTCACGCCACCGGGATAGCTTTTGTCTTCGACAAGGCTGATGCCGCTGTTTTGCAGGGCCACCTTGAAGGCTGCGTAATTTTCCAGGCCAAACAGGTCGTCCACGTAAATACAGGCCACGCTGCGCACGCCGTTGGCCTTGAACATATCGACGATGGCGTCGCACATGGGCTTGGGCTGCTGCAACAGCAGGAAGAAATACGGCAGCTTCATTTCGACCAGTCGGCGGCTGAGCGCCGTGGGGGCGAGGAAGGGGTAAGCAAATCGGTTGGCCAGGGGGGCCACGGCAAAGTTGGCATTGCTGCCCCAGGGCGGCAAGACCAGGTCGACTTTGTCGCTGCCCATGAGTTTTTCATAGGTGCGCACCACAGTTTCGACGTCGCTGCGGTCGTCCGAGCTGATCAGCTCGATTTTGCGCTTGACGCCCTTGACGTCGAGCCCACCCGCTGCATTTTGGCGTTCCGCCCAGAGCAAATAGTTGGGCTCTTGGCTGACTTGGGCCCCCCCGGTCCAGGGGCCGGTGCGCGACATGGTGTAGCCAATGCGCACAGGCGCCGCCTGGGCCCACAAACTCGGCGCCACGGCGAAACTGCCAAGGGTGGCAGCAGTGGAACGAATGACCGAACGGCGGTTGGGCAATGGGGCGCGAGGGCTCATGGCGGATCCTTGTCTAGAACAAAATGACGCCGTATGCTAATGGAATCCGCGCTGGGGGGTATAGGTGAAAACCAATGGTGGAGGGCACATTCAGAAATGAATGTGCCCCCACTGGTGATTGGTGGAGCAGTCACTCAATTGAACCCGGGTCCACCGCTCCGCCGTTAGGTGCAGTTTACTTCTATGTCTCCGGACAAACATCTAAAGGACACAATGATTTCACAGGTCTTGATATTCATCACTAGCTTGTTGAGCGGAAAACTCTCTTTTGAAGACATTCCAAACTGCTTCCCAGGCCGCTGATACCGAACTCGTGTCGGGAGAAAAATCAGTCGAAATTAGATGAATTTCATTTTGCATTTGATCTGGCTCTAGGCAACAAACAAGATCATGAGATGCATCGAAAAATGTCTCATGCGAGAACGAAACCAATAAGGCGACCTTGAAATTCCCCCTCGGTACAGTAATGCAAGATAAGAACCGCCACCAATCCCATTCCCCACGCTGAATTGAATATCCGATCCCATCTATGGATCGCTTTGCTGGCGGAATCAATAAGCCTAAGTCACCCTCTAGCCCAACAGACCCCATCCAAAATTCCCCCCTCAACCCTATGATTCCAGGGAGTATCTCGTAGCGACTGAAATCATCAGAGTGTGCGTATGCCCTAAGCAGCTTTTCTCTCTCCACAAAAAAACACCCGTCTTGAGGATTTCCTGGGGCTGCGTTTTGACAGTGAAGTTCATTTGCATGGTGGACTGATATTTTGATTCAAAAAAAACCGTAAGTTTTTATAGCGACACCTTACCTGACACCCATCACCGGAAATGCTCTCTCAGACAACCCATCATGAGTTAGTAAAAGGCATTTAGCATCTAATTCAATGAAATACACCCTCGGACATCACTTCTCTCAAGGCCAGGTCTGGGCAAATTGCTCCCTTGTACAAGGGGCTGCATGGTGTACCAGCGAGTTTCACTGAAAGAGCTAAGGGGTCGACCAACTCAAAGTGGTCGCGGTAACTTTCCGCTTGGAAAGTAAATTGATTCATGATACCCAATACACTTCGGTTCGAAGTCTTGCAGTAGGTCACCTGCCCCATCTTTTCCAATTCGGACTTCACCTTGACTGGGTCGATATCCAGCGCCAGCATGACCTGCGCAAGCGCATCGGGAAAACGCTGTGCAAGATTAGCAACAGGAGCCAGAGACATAACCACTGGCAGCAGTGTCCGCTCGTTAACAAGCAACGCCAGTTGAGGTTTCCAGAACAGTGCCGTGGCATACCAATCACCAAGGATCGTTGTTTCGTCAACAGCACCCTCAACATCCGGTTTGATTCGGTCCAGTAATTTTTTTGTGCAGTGCAAATTGAACATGGTGCTATAACTTCACACACGGCCAGATCCGGTCAAATTGCCCCGTTGTACGGAGGACTACAGGGTGAACCAGCAAGTTACACTGAAAAAGCCAAGGGGTTTGCATCACAAGATTTCGACAAAGCGATCCTTGGCATTGCAGAGAAAGCAAGCAGTTTTATCACTATCGTTGATCCATTGACATTGGAGTTGCCCCAATTCACCGGACACCTTGACCTTCTCGAACAAGGTCATCGGCTTCAATGATATCGAGGTCTGATTTCTGTGTGCTCAAACTCCTTTCAAACGCATTAGGTGAACACTGACCTATTCCGCTGTGGCGCCTCAACGGGTTGTACCAAGACTCAATCCAGGTGAAGATCGCCAAGCGCGCTTCCGTTTTTGTTTTCCACGACCGCCTATCGATCAGTTCGCACTCCAAGGTGGCGAAGAAACTCTCAGCCATGGCGTTGTCATACGCATCACCCACCGTTCCCATTGAAGGCTTGACACCCATCTCTGCGCAGCGCTTGCCAAACGCCACGCTGGTGTATTGACTCCCTTGGTCGCTATGGTGAATGACCGACTCAGGGCGTCGCGTGTGCAGCGCCATGTGCAGCGCTGCAATCACCAAGTCACTGGTCATGCGCTCCCCAAACGCCCAACCCACCACCTTGCGGCTGTACATATCCACCACCACGGCCAAGTACAAAAACCCAGCCCAGGTGGGGATATAGGTCATATCGGCCACCCACAACTGATTGATACCCGTGGCCGTGAATTGACGCTTCACCAGATCTGGCGCCGCCTTGGCTTGAGGTCTTCTGTGCGTTGTCACCACAAAGCCCCTTCGCCTGCTCACGCCACGCAGTTTGGCTTGGCGCATCAACCGTTCAATTCGCTTGTGATTGACACACAGCCCCATGTCTTGCAACTCAGCCCGCACACGGGCACGCCCGTAGGTGTAATCGCTCATAACGTGGATCTGCCGAATGTGCTCCGTCATGACTCGGTCGTTGATACTGCGTTGACTGGGTGAGCGTGAACACCACTCGTAGTACCCGCTGGTAGAGACGCCTAGACATTTGCACATGGCTTGAGTGGGTAAGTCGGCCTGGTTCGCCTGGATCAGAGCGTAGATGTCTTGTCTATGCCGCTGTCTTTGTTGGCAAACCAGGCCGTAGCCTTTGCCAGGATGTCACGCTCCATCGTGACTTGGCGCAGTTGTTTGCGCAATTGCGCAAGCTCTTGGCGTTCAGCCGTGGTCAGTGGGGCATCGGATTTGCCGCCACCTAGCTCGTCAGCATGGGCTTGGCGAAGCCACGCACTGATGCTGGTTTCATGGCAGCCAAACTCCTTGGCCAGATCGCTGGGCTTGCGCCCAAGGCGAACAAGCTCGACCATTTGTTGGCGAAATTCGGGCGGGTAAGCCCCTCTTCTTTGGTTCATTTCTGATTCCTTTGACAGAACAATAATCTGTCCGGTCTAAAGGGGCAACTCCAACTCCACACCGATGACCCGCAAGAACCACTGCCGGAGACGCTGGCAGCTGACCCGGACATTGCGCAGGAATGG
>JACCDS011003341.1_pt1 | contig 11021 bp, 12 predicted proteins | sample 7446441 | NCBI WGS metagenome assembly JACCDS01 (sample SAMN15323445, study PRJNA562643) | freshwater metagenome | isolation source: river surface water | place: USA:Blue River Watershed | collected 2017-08-17 | reverse complement strand
TAGAGTAAAGAGCTTTTTCTACTCCTAAAAAATAGGCTGCAGCACCGAAAATGATAACATTAATAATCATGATAATATCTCCCAAAGTTGTACCTAATTTTTTACTGAGGAAAATAGCAAGCACCTCAGTTCCATCAATCACAGCACCACCGCGGACGGCAAATCCAATTCCAGCCCCTAAGAAAAAACCGCCAAACACTGCTACCAATAAATTGTCATTGGTGACATTGGGGAATTTAACCAAAGCAAGAACGAGGGCCAAAGCAAATATTGAAATTGCAGTTTTTAGAGCGAACTGTTTACCCATGATTTTGTAAGCCAAAATCACAAATGGTAAATTTATCACCAAAATCAGGTAAGAAAGGGGAATATCTGTCAAGGCTGAAAGTAATAGCGAAATACCTGTTGCCCCTCCATCAATGAAATGATTGGTCAATAAAAATCCTTTGAATCCAAATCCAGCTGAAAATACACCAGCAGTAATCAGAATGATGTCTTTTACGATTCTTTTGGAAGAAATAATTAATTCTTTCAAACCATTGGCTAATTCATACCGGGAATAAACTTCGTTGCTTTTATGATTTTTTATTCTACGATCTAAAATCAATGAAACAACGATTTTCTTTAAAATTTTATTCATTTTAGCTCTGTTTGATGAATTTCCTTTTAATACGAATCTTTACCTATTTTATTATTCTGAAAGTTAAATTGATTCTAGATTTTTTGACCGCTCTTTCTTTGGGTGCTGCATGTTCCCAAAAGTGTTGAATGGCCCCTTTCATGATTAATAGGGAACCATTTTTTAGATGGAATTCTATTTTTTGAGTCTTATTGTTTTTATTACGAAATAAAAATCGCCTTGTAGCTCCGAAATTCAATGACGCAATGATTGGATTAGTCCCTAATTCTTTCTCATTATCACTATGCCATCCCATGTAATCTTCTCCATCTCTGTACCAATTTAATAAAACTGAATTGAATTCCGTTTGAGCTACTTGGTTGATTTTTTGTTTCAGATCAATTAAACCTTTATTCCAAGCTTTTGGACTTAGTTTTAAACCAGAATAGGAATAATTTTTCCCTTCATCGCCATACCACGCAGAATACCTCGGGCAATGAATTTCCTTTCCATACATTTTGATAATATCCTGAGTCCACTGGATATTTTTAAATCTTAGTTCTTCTAAAATTCTATTTTTCCAATTGATTAGATTCGACTCCTCGTTTTCTGTCTCAATGAGATATTTCCAATATTGTTCGCTTTCTTTTTGCTCAATAAAATGTTCGGAATAGAATAATTCTCCATTGGGAAACTTGATTTCAAATCCATTTAACTCATTATTCCAAGCATAAGAATACCCTTCCAAATCTGGGATTTGAAAGGGTATGTGGTTTTTTGCATCAAAATTTAGACTCAAAATATCCATAAATGGAATTATGAATTATGAATGATGAGTTTTGAATGATGAATTAATCAGTTATGATCTTTACTTTCGAAAACACTCAATCACCGTGTAATTTTCTCTCTTCTCTTTTCTCGTTTTCTCTTCTTTTTTCTTATATCAATGTGGCAATTGATCCCTAAATTTTCCATAGACCCAAGTACCTGCAATAGCACTAAGGATGACAATCAGAATGGCAAATGCTCCTGTTCCCACTTGTGCAAACAGAGGTCCAGGACATGCTCCCGTAATCGCCCAGCCCAATCCGAAAATAAGTCCACCGTAAATTTGTCCTTTATTGAATTTTTTTGTCGTGAAAGTGATTTCCTCCCCATGAATTGTTTTAACCTTGAATTTTTTGATTAAAAAAACGGAGATTGCGCCTACTACTACAGCTGTGCCTATAACGCCATACATGTGAAAGCTTTGTAAATGAAACATTTCCTGTATTCTGAACCAAGAGATAATTTCTGCTTTTACAAAAACGATACCAAATATAATCCCAACAGCTGCATATTTAAAGTTGTAGTACCAAGGGTGTTTTAATTCGGATTCATTGACACACATGGTATCCAATGAACGTACTTCAAAATCTGTTTCTTCTTGTTGCGTTTTCATACTTATAAGCTTAAAATGTAGGGTAAAATGAAATTAGCCATGATAAATCCACCTATCATAAAACTGATGGTAGCTACCAATGATGGCCACTGTAAGTCACTAAGACCCATAATGGCATGTCCAGATGTACAACCTCCTGCATATCGGGTTCCAAACCCAACCAAAAATCCACCACCGACCATCATGATGAACCCTTTTAAAGTAAATAAATTACTCAAGTTAAATAGTTGAGCAGGCACCATGTTGGATAAATCCGTAATGCCATATTTCGCTAATTCAGAGGCTAAATCAGGATGTATAATGACAGGTGCATCTGATTTGAGATAGACTGTTGAAAGGACCCCACCAATGAAAATACCAGCTATAAAAAACAAGTTCCAACTTTCTTTTTTCCAATCGTATTTGAAAAAAGGAATGTTGCTAGGGAAACAGGCAGCACATGCATGTCTTAAATTGGCCGAAATGCCAAAGTGTTTATTTCCCAATATTAATAAGGTAGGGACAATTAGTCCGATAATTATTCCAGCCGTATACCATGGCCAAGGTTGTAAAATTGATTCTATCATTTAGTTTAATTTTTCTTTGTTAAATAATCCTGTAAATATAAAGCCTAATAATGAAAAATATAAAATGCTATTCAATGGTTTAGAGGTAATGAGACAGGTGCCGGACACACATCCAATTTCTCTCCAATAAAAATAGCCAATGATGGCACCAATCATTACTCCCATAAATCGAATGTCATTATTTTGAATGAATTTCTTCATATTCAATTTCATTTGAATTGTTTGTGTTGTTTTTATGTTGATTTGGAATTCCACATCCTTGACTGCCACAGCCCGCATTTAATAGTGCCATGCCGACTAAAACAAATCCTAAAAGTCCCATCATGCTATCTTGAGCGACGATTGCTTCATATAATGCGTATCCGCCTATTACTAGACGGATAATTCGCATAAAACCCCAATTTTTGATATATTCAGTCCACATATTAGTCTTGATATTGCAACATATCGTTTAAACCTCCTCCGTTATAAACCTCCGAAATGCCAGCCTGCTTTAATAACATCATTGCCATTCCAGAACGATTTCCGCTGCGACAATAAACAACAATAGGGCCATTCATTGCTTTGAAATCATCCAATCTCAAAGGGATGATTCCTAAAGGAATATTAATGGCGCCATCAAAGTGGCCTCCACTAAACTCTCCGGTTTCTCTTACATCAACTACCGTTGTGCTAGGGTCTTTTAATAAATCTTCCATTATAATAAGGTTGAAGGACAAACGTATTCTGTTAATTTAAACTTTTCTGATTCCTTTATGGCTTTGAATCCGCCTTTTACATCAATCAAATTTTGAAAACCTCTTGCTCTTAAAGTAGAGATAAATATCATGGAACGATATCCACTCGCGCAATGAACAAAATAGGTCTTTTCGCGATTGATTTTTAACATACTATCATTAATGAAATCCAATGGGGCATTTTCAACATCTACGATATGTTCAGATAAATATTCACTGTTTTTTCGAACGTCTAAAATAATCCCCTCTCCAGCAGCTTCTCTTTGTAATAATTCATTCGTATCTATGGATTCAATTTGATCATATTCCTTGCCAGATGCTTTCCAAGTAGCGAAACCACCTTTCAAATATCCAATCGTGAAATCATATCCTACACGAGCTAAACGGGTAATAACCTCTTCTTCACGACCTTCCTCTGTAACCAATAAGATCTCTTGTTTAATATCTGGAATCATGCTACCTACCCAAGGAGCAAATGAACCATCGATTCCAATGTTAATGGAATTGGGTACAAATCCTTTGGCAAAAGTTTGCGGATCACGTGTATCTAAAATCAATGCACCTGTTTCATTGGCTGCTGCTTCAAATCCCTCTGGACTTAAGGCATGTTGACCTCTTTCTAGTACTTTGTCAATCGAATCATACCCTTGAATATTCATTAACACATTCAATGGGAAATAAGCAGGAGGTGCTACCAAACCTGTTAAAACTTCTTTTTTGAAATCTTCTTTGCTTAAAGCAGGATTCAATGCATAATTTGTTTTTTTCTGATTCCCCAAAGTATCTGTCGTTTCCTTACTCATGTTTTTTCCACAGGCAGAACCTGCACCATGAGCAGGATAAACAATGATATCATCTGCTAGTGGCATTATTTTATTACGCAATGAGTCGTATAAATGTCCTGCTAACATATCTTCTGTTAATTCTGCTTTTACTTTTTGTGCCAAATCGGGACGTCCTACATCTCCAATAAATAAGGTATCACCAGAGAATAAACTAGTAGCTTTTCCATTTTGGTCAATTAATAAAAAACAAGTCGACTCCATGGTATGTCCCGGTGTATGAATCACTCGAATTTTAATATCTCCTAAAGGAAATTCTTGCCCGTCTGTGGCTGAAATACATTCGAAAGCGCAGGCTGCATTGGGACCATAAACGATGGGCGCACCCGTTTTTTTCGATAAATCAATATGGCCAGAAACGAAATCTGCATGAAAGTGAGTTTCAAATACATATTTAATCGTGGCGTTGTTGCGTTGAGCCTTTTCAATGTAAGGTTGCACCTCACGCAAAGGATCAATGATGGCAGCTTCTCCATTGCTCTCAATGTAATAGGCACCTTGTGCTAAACATCCTGTATAAATCTGTTCTACTTTCATTTTATTTTTTTGTTATACTTTTACTGACTATTTTTTATTTCAAAGGGAAGGCTAGTTGTTGAATAAGAATATAAATTCCCATTACCAATACAAACCATCCAAAACCTACTTTTAATTTGTCTCCGTCTATTTTTTTACTAACGATATCTCCCACGAAAATACCTACAATGGCTAATCCAGTAACGGTTAGTAACAACTTCCAATCAATGATTTGATGACCTAAATCTCCTGTAAATCCAATCAAAGACTTTGCTGCAATAATCATCAATGAAGTCCCAATCGCTTGTTTCATAGATAATTTAGAAAGCATGACCAAGGCTGGAATGATTAGGAAGCCGCCGCCAGCACCCACTAAACCTGTCAGCATTCCCACAATTGAACCCTCAACTAATATCAATGGATAATTGAACACCTGTTCTTCAGGTACATAAGTTCCTGATTTCTCTTTTTCGCATTGTTCACATTTGCCCTGAATCATAGAAATGGAGGCTGCTACCATTAAAATAGCAAACAAAACCATCATTAGTATGGATTTTGTTACGATGAAATCACCGATGGCGAAAACCTCATGGGGAATCAATGGTACAATGAATTTTCGAGTGGCATAAACCGCAGCAATGGATGGGATACCAAAGATTATCGCCGTTTTGATATTGATTAATCCTTGTTTGTATTTTGGGAAAGCGCCGACTAATGAACTTGCTCCAACGATGAATAATGAATAGGCTGTAGCCAAAATGGGATTTACACCAAAAAGATAAACTAATACAGGTACCGTTAAAATAGAGCCACCTCCGCCGATTAAGCCTAATGATATTCCGATAAGTAATGATGCAAAATATCCAATAATTTCCATTTTACTCGTTTTGATTTTGTTGATACAAATTTCAAACCTTTCATCCACTTAATTCGTGATTTTTATCACAACCCTATGTTTAATTTTAAAGTTTACATTTTTTATCTTTTAATTCGATTTTCCTGCAAAAACGGTATTGTAATGAAATGATTTTCTTAAAGATTCAAATTTAATATCTCAATATTCTGTTTATCAATCTTCACATGTCCTTTTTCAGCTAATTTTTTCATTAACCTGGAAATTACTTCTCTAGATGAATTGAGTTCCTGCGCAATATCTGTAAATGACGCTTTCAAGATGTTTGTTTTTAAACTTTTTTGATGTTGTTTTAAATACCAAAGCAAGCGTTCATCTAAGTTTCTAAAGGCGATTTGATCCAAGGTATCCAATAATTCTTCAAATCTAGACCGATAGGTTTCCAAGACAAATTGGTACCAAGACTTGTATTTTCCTGACCATTCATCCATCAATTCTACCGGAATAGCTAATACTTCCGTATCAACCAATGCCTTCGCCATCACTTGACTAGATAAATTTCTTACTGCGCAAGTCATGGAAATAGCACATGCTTCTCCTGGGTGAATATTGTACATGAATACTTCATTTCCTTCATCATCTTCTCTAAAAACTTTAATAATTCCATCTAAAACCAAAACCGCTGAACGAATATTTTGTCCCGTTTTCATTAAATAGTCCTCCGCCTTGAATTTTCTCACTAATCCTACTTGCTGGATTTTTTTTATCAATTCAGGTTCAAATTGTTTGAATAGCGTTTCTGTTTTATTATTCATTTGTAATAATTATGAATTATGAATTATGAATTATGGTTTAAGTCTTCTCTCTTCTCTCTTCTATTTTCTCTCTTCTCTTTTCTTTTCTCTCTTCTCTCTTCTCTCTTCTCTCTTCATAGAGTAATCACCCGCTGCTCATGATTGCTTAAAAATGCAGCGTCAATAATTTTCAAGCAATTTATTCCATCTTGTGCAGAAACAATTGCTCTGCCATTATTACGTAAGGTGTCGAATACATTTTCATAAAATGCCATATAGCTTCCTTGTTCCGAAGCAATTTTAGTTTTTTCTTTTTCGGTATTTAACACACCAAAATCAGTTTCGGTTTCCAAGCCCCATTTTTCTCCAAAAGGGATTTTGCCACTTTGTAAATCAGCCTCTTGTCTATCTGCTCTTGTTTTTACAAAACTACCAAGACGGCCATGTAATTGGAAAGAAGGAACTGCCTCTTTAATGAAATATCCACCTTTTAAGCGAACTCGAAGGTGAGGGTAGAATAACAAGATTTCAAAATAATCTTCTGCTTGCGTGTTCTCTCTCAATTTCCTCAAATCGGCATACACCTTTTCAGGCATACCAAATAACGATAAGGCTTGATCAATGACATGAGCACCTAAATCCTTTACAATTCCTGCTCCAGGTCCCTCAAGTTCTTTGTGTAGTTTGGGAGAAAGATTCGGATTGAATCGATCAAAATGAAACTCTGCTTCTACAATTTCACCCAATAAGCCACTGTCTTTGATTTTTTTTACTGTTAAAAAATCAGAATCCCAACGCCTATTTTGATAGACAAAAACGTGTTTATCGACTTTTTGAGCTAATTCATGAATTTTGATTGCTTCTTCTGTATTGCACATAAAAGCTTTTTCAACGACAATGTGTTTGCCAGCCAAAAGTGCTTTTTCCGCATATTCAAAATGGGTGTAGATAGGTGTATTGACGATCACTAATTCTATAGAAGAATCTTGTAATATTTCATCTAAACTTGTGTAAGAGTGTACATCCGTGTAATATTCTTGAATCACTTTTTTACTTCTTTCCCAACTTCCTAATAAGGTAAATCCAGGATGAAGATGAATGAAAGGGGCATGAAATACTCGGCCCGACATGCCAAAAGATAACAAAGCTGTTTTGATTGAATTTAGCTGATCTTTCATTTTAATTTATTTTCGTTAAATTGGAAGGTAAAAATAAAGAAATTATACCTTTTAAATGCAGTATTTTTTTTGATTCAAAACTTCTAAGAAATATATATGAAACGAATGGAATTTTTAAAGAAATCCAGTTTTGGTTTATTCGCTCTCCGCTTTTTTAAATGGCCCAACCTTGCTCAAGCCGAATTAGAATCCAATTGGGCAGGTAATTTAACTTATCACAGAAAGGAATTACTGGCTCCAAAGACCAAAGAGGAGTTGGTAGAGGCTATTAAACAAATCAAAAATGGTAAAGCATTAGGTTCCAAGCATTCATTCAATACTATAGCGGATACCAATGAAACACATCTTACATTGGTGTATTTGAATAAGGTGTTGGAATTGGATGAAAAAAATCAATTGGTTTGGGTAGAATCGAGTATTCGTTATGGTACTTTGGGAAAATGGTTAGATGCTAGAGGTTATGCTGTGCATAATTTAGCATCATTGCCCCATATTTCAGTGGCTGGAGCTGCAAGTACTGGTACGCATGGTTCTGGCGATAAAAACGGAAATTTATCTACGGCTGTGGCTGCCATTGAAATAATAAAAGCTGATGGCAATAGTTTACTCTTAACAGAAAAAGACCCTGAATTTTATGGCGCTGTCGTTGGTTTAGGAGCCTTGGGAATCGTCTATCAAGTGGCTTTAAAAATTCAACCTAAATTTGAAGTGACTCAACATGTCTTTGAAAATTTACCGATGTCACAACTGAAAGAACATTTTGATGACATTTTTAGCGCAGGATATTCCGTAAGCATGTTTACACATTGGTTGGATAAAAATATTAACCAAGTCTGGGTCAAAAGAAGAACCGATCAAACATACGAAAAACTAGGAAATGAACTTTATGGAGCCACAGCGGCTACAAGAAATTTACATCCTATTAAGGCTAATTCTCCTATTAATTGTACCGATCAAATGGGGGTGCCAGGTCCTTGGTATGAGCGTTTGCCCCACTTTAAAATGGATTTTATCCCGAGTAATGGTGCTGAATTACAATCGGAATTTTTTGTTCCAAGAAAATTGGCTTACCAAGCTATTATGGCCATTGAGTCCATGCACAAAGAAATTTATCCACTATTATTTGTGACAGAACTAAGAAGCATTGCAGCAGATAATTTTTGGATGAGTCCGGCATACAAACAAGATATTGTTGCCATTCATTTTACTTGGAAGCCAAATACAGAGGGTGTGATCCAATTATTACCCAAAATTGAAGCTAAATTAAAGCCGTTTGGAGGAAGACCTCATTGGGGTAAAATCTTTACGATGCCTGCAGAGGTTTTGCATAGCAGGTATCCAAAATACAAAGATTTTCTTGCTTTGGCTAAAAGGTTAGATCCATCTGGAAAGTGGAAAAATGACTTTCTGAAACGAAATATTTATTCATAATTGATAAAACATTCATGAAATATCTCAATGCCGATTGGTTCCAAGAAAATCTAATGAAGCGAAAGGTCGATGGGCATAAACAAACCTTTGGACACGTATTGGTCATGGGTGGGAGTGAAGGGAAATGTGGTGCGCCCATTTTAACCTCAAAGGCAGCGCTTCGAACAGGTTGCGGTTTGGTTACCGCTTATGTTCCAGAAAATGCTGTGCAAGCTTTACTAAGCGTAGCTCCCGAAATTATGTCGGTTGTACAAGACATGCCAAGGTTTTTGAGTATCGATATGGATAAAGTACATGCGATTGCTTTTGGACCAGGTTTTGGCACCGATTTCGTCGTTCGTGATTTACTTTTGCATGTAATAGGGACCTATCCGGAGAAACCTATTGTCATAGATGCAGATGGTTTGAATGTGCTTTCTCAAAATCCTCATGAATACGAATTTTTAAATCAAAATCATATCCTAACTCCACATGTAGGTGAATTTTCTCGGCTCCTAGGAGATCAATTTGATATCAATAAGATTTTTGAACAAGCGCATGCATTTGCGATAGAACATCAAGTCAATTTGGTGATCAAAGGGAAAAATTCTCGGGTTTTTACTTTTGATGGGGAGATTTTTGAAAATACTACAGGTAACTCAGGAATGGCTACTGCAGGCAGTGGGGATGTATTAACGGGAATCATTGCTTCTTTGTGTGCTCAAGGCTATTCGCCTAAAATTGCTGCTTGTATGGGTGTTTACCTGCATGGATTAGCAGGAGATATTGCTATTCGACAGCAAAGCGAAGCAAGTTTGATTGCTAGTGATATAGTGGAGGCGCTTAAAGTAGTTATGAATTATGAATTATGAGTTATGAAGTAGTAATAATTCATAATTCATAACTCATAACTCATAACTCAATCATTCATCTTTAAGAAAGAATCGCTTTGGCGTATTCAACACATTTCTTCACCTCAGCAACTGGGTTAGAATCTGCAGGTACGTCATATTCTAATTCAATCGTAGCAGGGAATTTGTATTTTTTCTCTTTCAAAAGCGTTAAGATTTCTTTCAAAGGAGTATTTCCTTGTCCCCAAGGCATGTTTTGTCCACCACCTTCTTTATTCTTACGATCCTTGATGTGCATGGAAGTGATTCTATCATGCTTATCTTCGATCAATTTCAACAAAGTTTCTTTTGTGTTAGGGCCACCAGCAGCAATGTAATGTCCACAGTCTAAGTTCATAGAGTTGTAGGGAGATTGTGCCAATGCAACATCCCAAGCCGTATCTGTTGCTTGTAAGTGGGCATGGTAACCGATATATACTTTGTGCTTACTTGCTAAATCTCCTAATCTTTGTGAATGAGCTGGATTAGTTGGTAATTCAATGGTTACAGAATTGGCTCCTAAAGCTTTTGCAGATTTTAATGCATATTCAATTTCTCCATCTGTGTTGTTAGGGTTCAAAGCGTTGGGTTTGTAGGCATAAATGCTCACACCCGCTTTTGAAAACATATCTTTTACCTCTTTTACCTTATCCATACTTGCAGTTTCACGCCAAGCTGCTACATCTTTATTGTATTGAGCCATAGCAGCCTTTTGCTCATCGGTCAATGTTGGTCTTGGTTGTCCCGGTTGCCATCTTGGCATTACCACTGGATTTTTCGGCTTTCCGATGTAATCTTCAACCGCTTCTCCCATTAATTCAATGGCACTTACACCTGAATCAACACAGTATTGTAAAGTTTCTTGAATACTTCCTGGCAATGAACGGAAAGAATAAGTAATGGTTCCAATTTGAACACCAGCAAATTTAGAATTAGGTCCTGCCAATAAACTGCTCTGTGCGAATGCAGATTTACTCGCCATGAAAATACCTAATGATGCCAAAGAGCCTTTTAATAAAAAGTTACGTCTAGATTGACTATTGATCGATTGTTCTTCGTTTAACATGATTGTAATAGGTTTAATAAAATGAATAAGCAAGGTTGTAAATATTTTTTAAATTATTGTATCAATTTGAATCTTTTGCGACCAAATGTCAGAATTAAGGCATTAAATT
>JACCDS010207639.1_pt1 | contig 11022 bp, 8 predicted proteins | sample 7446441 | NCBI WGS metagenome assembly JACCDS01 (sample SAMN15323445, study PRJNA562643) | freshwater metagenome | isolation source: river surface water | place: USA:Blue River Watershed | collected 2017-08-17 | reverse complement strand
CCAGCAGCCGGTACCGATTGGGTTTTGGGAGACGTTTCCCAAAACTCCTACAATGGAGTAAGACCATCAAAGATATACACATTTACGATGATATTGGCTATATCGTAAAATTGACAGCTGTCATTGATAGATATACAACCATCGTCCGGAAACCATGAAGTTTGACACCATCTCGGCCTATATTGACCACATTGTGGATACTAATCGTGAGATTGTTCTTCATGACTTCGTGAAGGAACTACATGACCAGTTCTATGATGAGATTGATATTGAATGCATGGATGACTTCTTGGAGATTGACAAGGAAGAGAATGAAGGACAGTTTGTTGTTCATCATCAGAAGCTGATTGATTATGGTGTTGCTACAAGTGGACGAAGTGCTAATATTAAGGATAGATTGAAATCTCTTGGATTGGAACAAGATACTGACTACCGGCTGCTGGACGTCCAGCAGCCGGTGAAGCAAGGAGGTTATATTAATAAGAAGTTATACATGCTTACACCTGAAGCATTCTTCTTGGCATTACAGAGAGCTCAGCGTAGAAAGAATCAAACTAAGGACCCAGCCATCTATGCCAAGTACTTTCAATTCTTACAGAAGGTAGTCAAGTACTATGATAAATATCAAATCAAGAGAATTGATAAGATATCTACATCACGGCTTACGTGTATTAATGATTTGAATACAAAGATGGATAGAATGAATGAGCTTGCTGAGGAGTCCAAACTTAGAGATGCCGAACAGAATGTCAAGATTGATAAACTGCTTGCGTTTGGCAAGAAGGCTTCTGAAGATAATGATGACCTTAAGATTGAGCTTAGTCAGCTGAACATAACTGCTCAGCTTACAGAACAGAAGCTTACTGTTGTATCCAAACAACTGGAAGCCAAGAGCTATACATCTACCAAGAATCCACAGGATAAGAAGGATGTTCATCATGTGTTGGTGATGTGTAAAGAAGATAAGGATGGTCATCACTTCAAGATGATATCTGGACAGCTGAAGTATGTCAAGGGAAGGAAGACTCTATTCCTGAAGAGTAAGTACAAGGTAGCATTTGATATCTTCTACAATGCCAATGGTATTGATTTCAGAACCAATGTATGCGACCGTTTGAACAAATATATCGATAGATGTATTCAGAACTCGGATGATAGAAATGCCAGCAAGATTATTCGCAAGACCATCAAGATATCCAGAATTGATATCACATGGAAGCCCAACCATTATATATCTCTGACGGATGTGCTCGATATCATGAAGGCCATCAATATTGAAACCCAGACACCACCAAGACTGGTATAATTTTTTTATAATGGGCCCAGAGGCCAATATCACAAAATTGACGGCTGTAATTAATAAATATACAACCATCGTCCAGAAACCATGATGTCCATGCCAGTTAACGCCGAGAAGCTCTCCAAGACCATGCATTACAAGCTCCATGCCATTGCTCCGGAGCTGCTCCCATCTATGCTGAAGTGGATTGACCTCTTCCATGGGTTCATCTATGGCTCAGTGATGATGCGCTACTTGATGAATATTGATACCAGCATTCCGAGGGATATTGATATCGCATTCATTAGTCGCAAGGACTTTAATAAGTTCACTAATAGCAGTCATAAGGCATTGTCTGCTCTCTGTGATAACTTCAACATAAATAATTACAAGGCTGAGCATTACCATGGACAGCCACTCAAACCATATGCATTCAGTGAAGTTATTGACCACAATGCAACTGAGCAGACGATAACTCTGAATGTGGATGATATGAGTCTGGTACTGCACTGCGTGTGTCTTGATAGCAACTACTTCCCAAATCCATCTGAATTGGTACAGAACATTGATATCTTCCGACACAAGTTCATCCAAGTGCCGCTACTCAGAACTGTGTACCATGCTGGGCATGTCTATGCGGCATATCAAGGAAGAATGACCAATATCAGGAACTACATCTGTCATTCAGACTATGAGGAGAAGGTAGTCAATCGATATAAGAGAATGGGTCTTGATATCGAGTATACCAGAGAGAGCAACACTGTTGTTCCAGTCATGCTGCCAAGCAATGACCTATCTGCAGCCAAGACTAAGTACCAAAAGCTGGGCTTTGTAGTTATCCCATTGATGAAGACCCAAGATAGATCTGCCGGTAAGATCCCAGCAGTTGCTAACTGGACCAATTTGAAGAAGGGATATGACTTCGAGGTTAGCTCCAGAACAGCCAACATTGGAATCATCTGCGGAGCTGAGTCCGGCATCTGCTGCATCGATGTTGATATGAAGGATGATGGCATGTTCTACTTCAACAAGATGATTAACAAGTATCACCTACCGCTGTGTCCAACACAAGAAACCCCCAATGGAGGACGCCACTACATCTTCAAGTTCGACCCAATTAGAATGAAGGATATGTCTGCCGCCATCAAAGTACTGCGAGTTGATGGACGCAAGATTGGAGTAGATGCCTGGATTCAGAAATGCCAGTTCGTTGCTGAGCCATCCATCAATCATGAGGTGAACCGTCCGTACAAGTGGGTAGTTCCATTTACCACATATGATGCCATCCCGGATATGCCACAGTGGCTCTATGATGCGTACTACTATCAGAATATCTCTGAGGATGGTACCATCTTGATGAATGCTACATCGGAGGCATCCACAGTTGTACAGAGCGACATCTACATTGCACACAGTGATGCTTGGTCTATATTCATTGCCTTGCTACTAATGCTGTTGATGATTCCATGCATGCTGGTGCTCATCATACTACGAGTCATCCTGCGCATCATTGAGGGTACTGATATCGGAGCCAATATGAAACGCATCATTGTTGATGTGCTGACCACGGTCATGGAGTAATCTGTTTTTTGTTTTGATAGATAGCAACGTAATATATATCTGAACATGCAGCAGGCCGAGCATATAGAAGTAGCCCCTCGTATGTGGGACAAGTCCATAGCCGCTCCATATATCTCAAGTAAGGCTGTTAAGGAGGCAGAACCAGAGGCATCTCCACAGACTGAGAAGGTTGCTACAATAGCAGTTGCCGCCAGTGGATTTATATACAAGCTGAAGACCTATCTGCTTCCAATCTTCTTCGTCCTGGCTATCATCATAGTAATATATGTTCTATGGAAGTACTTCACCAAGTATCGCAAGCAGCGAGCAGAACAGAAGCTCGCTGAGCAAGCCATGCTCACACAGGCCGAACCAATAGCTCCATCTCCCACAGATACTGTTATAGCTGGAGATACCAGCAAGTATGAATGTGAATCAGAGTCTGAAGATGAGGATGAAGGTGAGGATGAGACTCCACCAGCCCCACCAGCCCCACAACCCAAGCGGCTAACCACCATAGAGGAGATAGATGAGGATGAGGAGGAAAGTAAGGAAGAAGAGAGTGATGAGAAGGAGGAGGAAGAAACTGAAGAGGAAGGCGAGACTGAGGAAGAAGATGTGGCTATGTTGGAAGAGCCTGACATCGACAAGATAAACGAGGCACTTGATGCCAAGCCCATTGAGGATATGGACCTTGAGCTCCCAACATATGAAGTGGATGAGCAGCCCAAGCCAAAGAAGACTCGACGAGGAGCCAAGCGAGTGGTCGTCTAAGTCCAGTGATTGCACTTTTTTATGACAGTTGTCATCATATCATATATAGCATCAATGTTTAACACAGCCAACTTCGAACTGAACAACACGTTCATCAATGAATGCCTGAAGCTCATCAAAGAACACAATGAAATTAGCTACACACCAGCATCCCTGCTCATGGAGACAGTGTCATTCTCATACATATCCAAGTCGGTACCCAAGGACAAGGCATCCATAGACCTCATATCATTCTTCGAGATATACCTGTACCAGAGTGTGGTGGCCTATAACCTGAGCAATCTTATAGACAGTATAGATTACAAGCATGAGGACCTTGTGGCAAACATAGACAGGAGCGATGCTGGTATAGTGAAGCTGATGACATCACTTACTGGTATTCGGCTCAAGTTGATGGACCTTCATACCAAGATACTTGCCAACATATCCAAGCAAGGAGACGAGTTCGTACGCTATATAGATCGCGAGCCCATCCAGGATATCAAGGCATTCGTTGATGTTGTGTTCGTATGCATGGGCCAGGAAGGTCTTGAGAATCATGTCAAGCTGGAGAAGAACAGTAGATACTTCATTCCTATAGGAGCCAAGATAGTCGAGAAGCTGTATCCTCAGATAAAAAATTCCAATCTATCTGAGTATGTGCATGTCAAGATAAATCATCTGAAGGAGGTCATTCTTGCCACTAAGGTGCAGCTCAACGTTCCGTTCGATAGCATCAACAAGCTACAGACATTCAATCTATTTCCACACGAGGGAGATAGCATAGATATCAAGACTGCTATGCTCAAGTTGTTTGGAATAGAGGTTGATATCCCCGATGTTCTATCTGGACTACAAACCATAGAGGCATCCCTCAAGCAGCTGTCTATAGATAAAAACAAGGAGACCGGACTGCTTATCATGACCAACATCAACAACGATACATACTTCGATATAACTCCTCTGTCATCAATAGTCCAATCCCAGCAGGTAGAAGGTATCAATCCTGAAATGATATCCAAGACCAATCTACTTAGATATGGAGGCAAGGCTACTGTCAAGAAATCGGAGATGCTGGCAATCAATACCACTAACGATACTCAGCAAGCATACATCTTATGGACAAACGATATGAAGCATTTCAAATATCGCCATGCGCCAATAACCAATGCATTGGTCCAGAAGCTGTTGAGACGCACTCCTTCTCAGATAATAGAGTCATACAACAGTATGCTCACCGAGCTTATAAACGGAGCCAAGAAGTATGATGATGCCATAGCATTCAAGCGTGTTCAATATATGGCATTCACTGAGTCCATAACCGAAGAATCATTCCTGAAGACCTTGCAGGACGACCTTGATGCCTTCATCCAAAAAAATATATCGGACGATAAGTGGTTGCTCAGCCAGGCATTTATGGAAGCCATGCTGGATATCATAGACTCCCATAAGAACAAGTTGGGTATCAAGAGGGCTCTTCTGTCTGCGCACTGTCATATCATATACAACTCAATGGCCATACGTATAGTCAATCGGATACGCCGCAAGCTACTTGTGGCACACTCTAAGCAAGATATATCTACTGCAGTCATAGAGGCCACGAGTGGTAATGACAACATCTACACCAGAACCATAGCCAGCTATTATCTCCACATCGCTTAGATATAGTACTGGTCGTTGTTATTATTTACCCTGGACATCATATTGAACTTGATACGATTCTGAGCATCATCCATATAGTACCCAACCCACTCTACTTCCTTATCAAATGATATGGTCTTGTCATATGCAGACATGAGTCTATTGTAGTATACCGCCTTGTAGTTCTTGGGGTCTGCTGTCTTAGTCTTGTGTTCCACCATGAACAGGTCTATGTAGAGCAGCTGTAGTCGTATCATAGGATGTGCCATGATTATATTTTTTTCTCTGGGAGATTTATATGTGGGTATCGGCATGAAGCCGCCAAGATTGTACAGGTTAGCTATGTAGGTAGATTGTCCTGTGTTGCCGTCGGATACAAGACAGCTGTGTTTGGTTAGTTTGAAGTTGTACGGAACATGGAAGTCGTTGTGCATGAATGCCTTGAACTTGTATCTAACACTGCCAGTATACAGGGCTTGCATGCGATTGGTTATGGCATCCTTGTACTTACGGTCTATATATATGATGTTCATGGCATTGTAGGCACAGTCCTCTATGGAGTCCACCAGTATGATACCCTTGGCTATCTCTGCATCATCATTGATGAGCTTTATTAAATCTGCAAGGGCATCCATCCTTGGGTTGGTACGCTTGGGCTTGACTGACTTCTTATTTTTATTCTTCTTACCTCCCTCTATCTCCTCTATGGCCTTCTTGGAATAATTGAAGTCTGGGTGAAGCTCATCGAGGTTGGTGATATCATAGTAGTTGCGCACATCTGCAGCACACTTGCATGCTATGGATTTGAGTACATTGTTGGATGGAACACTGGCCTTCACCACATACATCATGTGGGTTCCATTCATATCTACCATGAACTCAGCCTCTGATAGCTTGGTTATGACGCTGACTGGGTTGAGTGTGTCCTGGAACTCCTTTGAATGGGCATCCTGTATGGTTTGCATTATTTGGGCTATAAGCTTCTTGGGATCATCCGCCACTATCATGAATATATTGCCATCGCACGCAATCGAATTGTATGCGAACACCACCTGTCTCTTCTTGAGGTCTCCGAGTATGAACTTGATAAGCTTGTCGCTCCTGGATTGGTACCATGGCATAATGCGGTTGGCCACCTCCAAGATATGCTTCAGTCTATCCTCCATCCCTATACTATACGAAAAAAATGAGATAGCCTACAGTTTATATTTGCGGATGCTCTTCTCCACGGCCTTCTTGTCATCCATACCTCGATGGTCCTCTATACACTGCAGCACTCTGGCTGCCATGTTGTAAGCATTCGTCTCTTGAATGTAGTTGGGGTTCTTAGGTACGGATGTATAGTAGACGCTCATGAGCTTGAATGGCAGCACGAACACGGCATTCTCGACGGTCTCCAGTTTATTCCTGAGAGCCATGGTCATCCTGTGTTGCATGCTTCTGTTGTACATGTCTATGGTATACTGGTTCTCTGCAAACACACTCTGTTTGTATGTCTCTCTGATGGAGTAGTCCACCTTCATAGTGTGATGGACACACCTCTCCATGATATTCTCCAGATAATAATTATCATAGAGGTCTCCCACATCCAGTAGTCCTTCCACTGTATCTATCTCGAACTCGGAATAGATGCATTCGATGAGATTATTGATATCCTCAGATGGCTCGTCTGTATAGAATATCATGAACCCACATTCTACAGGATTGCTCTCATGTTTGAACTCTCTGAAATGCCCCTTAGCATTGTAGTTAGAGTTGTACTCAAGGTCTCCGAAGCTGCATCTCCTATAGATAGCCTGCACGAAGACAGCTGTCTGTGCTATGTCGATGATGTTCATTCCTATATTCACTTGAGGAAGGTAGTAATCTGGGATGACGTTGGTGGCCTTGCGAGAGTGCGGGCATTTGAATTCAAACAAGGTCAACTGGGTTGGTTGGGTATCATCTATGTTCCCTATTTCCCCAAGGCTATTGGTTAGAGACAGAGTTGGGATAACTGCCAGTCCATCAGGACTATATGATAGAACTCCATCCTTGTATGGGATGCTTCCAGTTTCGCGGATGGTGCATGTGAACACATCTTCGCAGTGAAGTCTGATGAGCTCCTCGAACACGTTGCCCCAGTGCGTGGCTATACTTCCGTTGAACTTGTCGAACCCCAGTTTCTCCTTGATGAGCTTGTATGGAGTCTTGTTCTTGTTCTGTCTAATGACAGAGGCAATCTCGCTTCCTCCTATGAAATCCAGACGTAGCGTCTTCCATGCTTCGGTGCCTTGCTCTGGCAGGTCGCTGTATTTCTCAATGAACTCGTTCAGAAGTCTGTAGTTAGCCATATTGCTTAGCTATATGATATTCTAACTTGTATCAATTTTGGCCAGTCTTAACTGCATACAATATATATAATCCATGATGATTGCCCCCAAACGTACTCGCTATATGAACACCATCAATATGAATCGAGATAGCTTAGACAGCGTGTTCACGGACAGCTACACCACCACGTTAGTCATGAAGGACAACCAGCATATCAAGCATGTCCGCAACTGCCCCATTCTATCTACTCTTCAACTGTGCAACACCACCATCCAGACCATCAATACATGTCCATCACTGCTGAGCCTCACCATAGAAGACTCGGCATCTATCAATTGTATTCGAGTAGGGTCTGTTCATTCCATCAACATATCAAACTGCCGCAATCTCCACATCATAGATTGCCAGTCCGCGGAGATGATTCGTATCAATATGGTGCCAGACATGCATCAACTTAAATTGCCGTCAGCCAAGTCTGTAAAACTCATTAGTATAGACATCAGCAAGTTGCTTACGTGTCTGTCCAATATATTCGTGGCGGTGGTGGTAATGAAACTCAAGAGGTGTCGCATCTTCAACATAGCCCACGAGTTGGATGGTTGCAGCCATCTTAATATCCTGGTTCTGGATACATGCAATATAGAGACGGTTGACAATATCAGTAATATCCAGGATTTGCGGATAATCAACTGTGGGGTTCTCGCATCAGTGAGTGATATATCGAATGTGAGAAATATAATCATCACGAAGTGCAACAAGCTACTTCGCGTGTGCCAGCTGACCAATGTGGGCTGTATAGATATTGGCCAATGCGACAATCTGAAGCTACTGTCCGATATAGATGGGCATAAGCTACTCATTCGGTACTGCTTCAACCTTGTATATCTCTGCTACGTGGATATAAAGACCATAGTGGTTGACCGATGTCCATCTCTGGTGGTCATCCAACTACACAAGCGTACATGTTCTCTGGTTGTGGATACATGTACGATGCTGAACCTTATACAGATACACAGACCCAACAAGCAGAGCAACCTACGTGTGAAGATTGCCGGCGACAATGATATCTCAGCCATCAGCGGCTGGCATATAGATAGCCTGACTATAGATGGTAGCGATACCATATGTTCCATCGATAATGTATCTGCTACGTCTAAGATAGATATCTCCAACTGCCAGTACATAACAGACATGACCAACATAAGAACCACCGATTTGATAGTCGAGCAGTGTCAGATGCTGAGAACTATAGCAGGCAATAGCTATGCCGGAGATATATACATAGACGACTGCGAGTCTCTGGCGGAACTCAATATAAACAACAAGTACATAGACCGGCTGTACATAAACAACTGCGAGAGTCTTGCGTGTAGGATAAATGCCTCTATCATGTCATTCGCAGACATCAATAATTCAGGCATTGTGTTATTGAACAACTTGAAGAGCTCCACTATTGTTCATATAGAGAACGTCGACTCGTTGCCAGACACCAATGCCACTACCACCAATGCCCTGATAGAGAGGATTGGTCATGTCAATAAATCTATAGCCATCATAGCCAGGTGTCTGCATAGGTTCATCATGAGAGCCAGGCTACTCAAGTTCAAACGATTCTTGGAAATTGGAAGACTCAGCGACTGTGTCATATGTCAGGAACCTCTGTACCCAAACACAACCATGTTCACACCGTGCGACCATGTGTTCCATGACAGCTGTATGCACGAGTGGATGGTGGTACGCAGGTCATGTCCACTATGCAATACTGCTCTTTAGCATTGACTTTGATATGCAGCATAGCAATAATATAAGCAACCAAATAATGTCATCGATGGCATACAACGTGATAAATAGCCAGCCGAATGCGAGCATAGATGAGGTGTTCAACTCGTTTGAGCAGTGCAACAAGTATCTATACAGCACGGATGACATAGATTTGGAGCAGTACTGTGAGATAACGCACAACATCAAGTTCGACACGGAGTTGATACGGTACCTACCGTCAGCTAAAACTAAATGGCTGAGGACAGTCATCAGTATGTTCATACGCTATGCCAGATATGATATCCAGGCGTTCATCATTCCGGTGAGTGCATTGGACTCCATTGGCATCGACATAACCAACTACTCCTCCAAGATTCCCAGATGGCTGCAGCGTATTGTATGTGTCCGAGATGACAACATGAAGAGAGAGCTGCGCATGCTCAAGAGGAATGGATTGAAGAACACCATAGATTATAATTTGGAGACTGGAGAGATAGATAGCGATGTTGTGTCTATAGGATACTACATCACCAGGCTGGGTCTCTACAAGATTATAACCAACCTGTATGGGGCCAAGTTCCTGGAGTCCATCATATCCAGGATGTGCCAGATACTGTACTTCTTCAACGACTACAAGTGCGTGAACCATGTCTTGTATATAGAACGATTGAAGTCGATGTGTCATGATGAAGAGCATCTATCTGAGAATATAATGAAGCTGGATAACTATGGCAGCGGGTCATTCAATAGATATCTGAGGGATGTCGATGATGACAATAGCATCAAGATGATGCATCGCCGTGTGTCATCATCTTCCTCGTCCAGTAATCAGTACAACTACAAGAATGATGACATATGCTCCATCCATAGGATGATAGAGTCCAGTATAGGACGAGTGGATACACGTATAAGTGAGCTGCATGGGCAGCTGGCCAATATTATGAACAAGATAGACAGCATCGTATCCAATGGAAAGGGCAGCTACTCCTCATGCATATCCATATCCAGCAAATCAGATGAGCTGGACGACCTTGATGATGACGATGATATAGAATTTATAGATAAAAAATATGCACACAGCTTCATAGCCTCGAACACCCCACGTGAACGTATATTTAGTCCATTGAGGAATACTTGCATAGGCAACGAGCACCAATTCTAACCAATTGTAATCTTGATACACAAATGAATATAGACCACACACTCACGAATCATGGAAGAATCATCGATAGACAATGGCTCCAATATTTCTGGAATCAGTCTGCTCCTGAACATGGAGAAGATATCCAATGGCGTGGACATAGATGATATGGAGCGTAAGGTGAAGAGCATGTATGTGGAGGCTGATGATGAGCCAGATGCCGAAGAGGAAGAGGAGGATGTTGATATTCTGGACGAGTATGAGCAGGCCATGGATGAGCTGGAGTCTAATATTGAAGAAGAGGAGGAAGAGGAAGATAAGGAGGAAGCCGCAGAAGACAATGATGATATGGTATCTGTTATATCCAGAGCCAATACCGTTCGGTCTAACTATATCCAGGACCCTAAGGATGCCCTCTATACATATAAGACCAGGGATGATCAGCTGCAGTCATCCATAAGCCGCGTTATGGAGACGGTCCCTAAGATGAACCTGGACATAGACCAGGAGATAGAGAATGAGCGACGCAACTCACTTCTGTCTCAGATAGAAGCTCTGCGTGATGACTTGACTG
>JACCDS010286752.1_pt1 | contig 11023 bp, 8 predicted proteins | sample 7446441 | NCBI WGS metagenome assembly JACCDS01 (sample SAMN15323445, study PRJNA562643) | freshwater metagenome | isolation source: river surface water | place: USA:Blue River Watershed | collected 2017-08-17 | reverse complement strand
TCTTCGTACGCCCTCGCCGCTTAACACCGGTGAGCCTTGCAACAGATCGCCGATGGTCTGGGTTGGCAACAACTGCAAGGTCATGCACATCGGCTGGTTCTGAGCCGGGTCACACGACCCAGAACGAGACTACGTGACTGGCGGCTATCGAAGGGTGCTCCTGCCCGTCGAAGCTGCGAGACTCAAATCAGAGAGCTACGCATGTAGAACTGCCTGAGGATGGCTTGCGGACGGGGGTTCTTATCTCTGGTCCGAAGAGCGTGCACTCTTATTGGTACCGGGCTCCCTCTCGGTCATCCAAGCCCCCCTCCGAAGACACCTCAAAAGCGCCACGATTCGTGGCGCTTTTTGCTTGTGCATCCTTATCGTTTATGGTAAGAATGCACCAAGGAGCGTGTTTATGACTCTGGTCCATGTACGCAAAGAGGTGGTCACTGGGTACGGTCAGCCCAGTTGGGGGCTCAAGGACCCGTCTGGCGTCCCCATCTCGGTCTTCGCGGAGTTCTGTCGCAAGCTGAAGGGCTTGGGACACGAAACCCAGACTAGGTATACGACTGTCGTTGCACGCTTCATCGACTACCTCTACGAAGTGCAAGTATTGGGGGCGGGCCCGGTCAGCCGAGCTGTCGTGAACGACGCAATTGACTACTACCTGGAACTCCTCCGTCGCGGAGACCAAATCTCCTTGTCAGTGGGCAAGCGCGAACAGGCCCACTATGCCGAAGGGGACGAAGCACGAGAGGCAGCACTTCGCAACGTTGCACGCCGCCTTGGCATCAAGCCGTTGGCCTCGGGAAGCTGGGACAACACCATTGCCGCCTTAAACCGCTTCCTACGCCTTTGCGGGATGCTGGAAAGCGAAGCTAAGGAAATTGCCTTGAACAAAGGCAAGATGGACCCGGCGCTCGTGGCCACCGCAAGTTGGGACTACCGGCCATTGTTAGAAGCCGTCGCCGGTGAGACGGCATTCAGTCCGGAAGAGGTCCAGCACCTGAAACATTCGAGCATGCTGGGCGGTGTCATTCGCTTTCGAGGTAGCGAATTAAAGCGTCCGCGAGGCCTAAAGAAGAGCGTCCGGCAACAACGCCAAATCGACGTTGGCTCGCTAGACTTCCCTCTCGAGTACTTTCCTGCATTGTTGGCCGCAGCGACGACATGGCGAGACCGGGCACTTTGGACGCTGATGCTGGCCAGCGGAATCCGCCGCTCAGAAGCACTCAACCTCAGATGGTGCGATATCGACTTCGAAAAGCGCGAGATATTCGTGCTGGACCCAGAACTGCTTCGCTACGGACGAGAACTATCCCCCGAAGACCGCAATCAACGCTTCAAAGGACGCACCGTCTCCCGAACGTACCTGTTCCTCCCCTACAGAACATGGTTCTTTGAGTACCTCAGCAAATATCGAAAAGAAGAATATCGACTGCCACTGGACGGAAACGACTTCGTCTTCCAGTATCTCATCAGTCCGTACTGTGGTCGGCCGCTTTGCGAAGCCACTGATGACACTTTGAACTCCGCCTTCACTTCGGCCGTCAAGCGCGCGCAGATTCCTGGCCCACAAGTTGCGCTGGACTACATCTGGACCGGACACTCACTTCGCCACGCATACGGCGTCTACATGCTCAACGACTACCCTGTGCCCGGCCAAGCGATGCCGGGCCTTACGTTGGCAGAAGTACAGCATTTGATGGGGCACAAAGACATCAAAAGCACCCGCAAGTATGCACGTGAACGGACCAACCGTCTGCGAGACAAACTAGAGGCGCATGACCGGACCTTTATCCAAGGGGAACACCCTGCCCCATGCCTGCACCAACTCAGCCTCAGTCAAATCGAGAGTACTTGATGATGACCATGCAGGTAAACTTATCCCATCAATCAACGGTACTTACACATATCGATTTTACGGGGAACTTGAGTGCAGCCATACGAATGGTCAACAGTCGCGCCGGCACAGAACTCTCCCTCGACTTGTCTGATGGCCTATCAAACGAAGACAAGCTTACCGCACTAACTAAACTAGCAGTTTTACGTGGCCCTAATCGAGCGGCAGCGGCTGCGTCGTTGGTTGAACTTGCACTCGCGGGAAGCATAATGTTGCCCGCAACTAGCACCTTACTGTCGGACGGACTGCCACAGGGATACCCAATCTCACTACCCCCGTTTCTCGTGGAGATAGATGAATGGGTAAAAAAACAGAAACCAGCCTGGTTTGCCAAACGTAGTCATCTACAGCTGATACTGGCCACCAGCTACCGTCAACCTACCAAGTTCGAAATCGAGGCATTCGCGAAACTGCACGACTGGCTCATCAAAAATGGCACAGCCGCTCCCAAATTCTCGCCCGTGGCTCCGGTTTATGTTTTGCTGAGAAGCATTGAGTTCGTAGACAACTCAAGCTTAAGGGAGGACCGCCGGCGCGGATACATTCTTTGGAGAGCCTCCAACGCCGACAGAAACATGAGTTTCGAGCAGTTCATGGCGGACCCAATGAACTTAGACGGCATGCGAGTGCATGGGCGTGAGCGGGAGCGCGTTGAGCTTCAAGCACATATTGAGCGCCGGACTTCACTTGTCCGAAAGCGCACATCCGAACGAAAAAAACAGAAACAAGACTCGCCTTTTGTCCAGGGTCTGATTCGAATTGCCCAGAGCGATTCTATCTTCGCTCCAGAAGAGTACTTCTCCGAGCTCGGCGGCAGCACACACGTCAAGGGGTTTCGTCCTGAAGGCTGGCTGGAAAATCCCATAAATTATCCAGGTCGCCAAACAGTAGATGTATCAAGGCTCGGCGAAAGGTGGTTCTTGGCCTTTCAGGCCTACCTAGCGCACCGCAGCAAGGACTACGAAACCGACAAGGAAGTCAGGTCTGCCTTAAACATTCTGGCGGACTACCTATTACTTTACTTGCCGTGGTGGATGGCTCTAAACCCCACCATCACACTGGATTTTCCGTTCTCCCCAAAACTGTTTCTTCGATATTTTTACGTAAGTCGGACCCGCTTTCATTCTGAAGAAGCCCAGAGCCTCGAAGCGCTTCCGCGCACGCTCAATGAAATGCTTCCACTTCGAAAACCAACTCCTGGGTCACGAAATGTAGTTCGACTCGCGCTCCAGAGCTTCTTCAACTTCGTAATCACGTACTTCGAGGACGATTCCTCGTTCGTCACAAAGGGCATGCCGAATCCGTTCAGAGCCGATTTTGACAAAGAAGTTTCGCGCACTCGCCCCAAAACAGACAAGATTCCTTTCGCAGAAGATGTATTTCCATTTTTGATTCACTACGGGCAGGCACTAGAGGCATTTGGAGAATTTCTTCAACAAGAGGCATACCTGCGAAATCGATTTCGCTATCTACCAAACGGCGAGATTAACAACGGATACGACACAAAAGAATGGGGATACGTTCCCATCTTTTGGTATCGGGGAAAAAGATATCGAGTTGATTGGATTCCAAATATCTACACAATAGCCAAAAGGACACTATTCTCAAACCCCAGTGGCCAGGCCGGCCTGTATGTACAAGGCAACAAGATTAACAACGGCGTCAATCGAATTATTTCCCTCTACTTCCCTCACTTGACAGTAGTTCGATTGCTCATGGCGCTGACGGAGACTGGCTTGCGAGGACAATCGCTCCAATGGCTTGACCGCGGGACCTTTGACAAGCTTGCGTCCGACATCGGGTCGCTCGCGACATTGCATGGCAATGCAATATCACAAAGCTATCACTCTTTATACATAAACACCGATAAGAGCCACGAAGAATGGAGCAATCTCATTTCATGGAGGGTTCGAAGGTCTTTATTGGCTGAGCGCAACTTCCAAGATTCGGTTGCCGACAAATTCCGAAATGAACGAGCACCATACGAAGACCGAGAAAACTCTCGCTTCTTGCCAGTACTTTCATTATTTAGGTCCAGCCAAGGCGCCAAGCCATTCTCCGACTCAAACTATAGCTCTCGCTGGGTAGAGTTTCTATATGGCTTCCAATTCTTCTACAACCGGAAAGATGGCATTGACAAATCAGATGCTGAGGATGCTTTAGTTCTATTGACTGAAAAAGAGGCCTGGGAGGATGGGGCAAAGATATGTGACGCATACCTCCCAATACATGCTCCACACGGTTGTCGAGCAACATACGCCACGCTTAAAGACGGTGATTTGGAGGTTTCTGAAATTGCCGAACAGCTAGGCCAATCAAATACCGTGGTAACCAACAGGTATCAAGTCCCGCAAGTTGGTAGACTTCTCAAAAAGCTAAAGGCTATAGACGAGCGAGTTATGAGCGAAGCCCCATACGACCCGTCAGGCGATGGCCCCGAGCATCTCCACCCTGAGCGGCCAGGCAGTCCTGTACGAGTTGCATTTGCCCGAAACAGAGAAGAATCTCTTTCAGACTTCGGCTTCGTGCCAGGTGTCGCGCTATGGTCTCTATCGGAATTAGATGGAGACATGTCCACCCTAGAGCTTTTGCGTCGAAGTCCATCAAGCCATATCCGTTGGCATAGCACTCATGTTTGCCCGGTAGGAAACCAGTGTCCAAGTGAGGTCATTGCGAATACTGGCGGCATGAATCGCTGCGGCATTTGCCCACTTGCGGCAAAGTGTATTGACCACCTACCCGGAATTGAAGCCAAGCAAGCGGAACTGCACGAACGTATCCGAACCGCATCCACTCGGCAACGGAGCTTGGTCGCTTGCAATGCTACTCAAGCCGAGATTGATAACTGGCATCGGCAGATGGAACTTGATACCAAGGAACTTCTCGGCTGGAAGCTCTCAGCGGAGATTCTTCGAACCCGCCAAACCAGCATAGAATCCGAAGATAAAAAATACCACACCGACCAGCCTGAACTGGTCCGGAAACATTTGCAATTGGTGACACGCAATCAATCTGAAAGCGAGTTTTTTCTCCAACGAATCGCTGACTCGAATGCTTACCCGTCCCTCGAATCGCCTGAAGTTAGAGCCAAGGCCCTTAGATACACTCGGATTATCCTAGCTGGCCAAGGCCGTCTGGAGGATGCGGCACTTCTAGATGTACCCGCTCACACCGAGTTGGCGGTGTTTGCTTCGCTGGTTAAGCCTTACGTAGAGGCTAAGGGTCTGTCAATCGAGCAGTTGGCAGCAGCAGTTGATGACCTTCCGAGAATAACCGCTCTACCGTCTGCCAGCATGACGCAGTTGCTGGCAGGAGATTGACATGGGCGTCCCCAAAGGAACCGATAACTTCAGAGCATTCCGCGCTGCTCAGCTGAGCATATCTATCGAGTTGCTTCGGAGCGAGTTGGAGAAAGCTAGACGACGCAAAATGCCTTACCCCGACAAACGAACTCTGGTGTCGGACATGGCTGAGCGAACGAAAATTCATCGAACAACCCTCATTCGTAATCCCATTTACCATCGTCTTCTTCTGGAGTTCCTTTCCGGTCAAGCTGGAGCCTCGACCTTCGTCGCAGACAAAGACTCACCTCCGGAGCTTCTGCGCGCGAAACTTATTGACTCTCAGATGGAACTTGGCAAGCTGAAAGCGCAATTAGCAGCATGCGACCGCGCAGCCTCTGCAAAATTAGTACTGCCCGCCACCGAAACACCACTTATCTCGGAATCTGACGCACATATCGCCTACGTAGATACAGTCATGGCCATGAGAGCTGTGCTTGACCGCATCAACGCGGACGGAGAGGTTTTCGAGGTAGACATCGACCGCATAGAAATCAGAGACCTTTCGGCGGCGCCTGGCCGACAGGTTGTTATTTCGGGCAGACGACTTCGACCATTCATCGACGCTCTGCGGCGACTTAAGGAGCAAGAGCAATGAGATACAACTGGGGATGACATTGTGGCGAGTGGACAGCAAATAGCTGAGCAGAACGTCGCAGTCTTCGCTGCCTGGGTCGCGAGCAAAACCGACGACGACCTCCGTGGGATGGCCAACCGGGGTGTGCTATCCCGCGTGAAGGTTGCGAAGGAGTGCGGCTTCGCCAAGTCGGCGCTTGACCAGAACCCGCGCATCAAGTCCGCGCTGCGGGAGCTGGAAGACAGCCTGCGACTGCGCGGCATCCTGCCGCCTGCCGTCGAGCGCGACGCTGACGCTCCCCCGTCGCCTGTGGTGCGCGAGCCTGGCCGCGTTCGCGTAGCCCAGGAGACCGAGCGGCTGCGGCGTCTGGAGCAGGAGAACGCCGGCCTGAAGGCTGAGGTAGCCGAGCTCAAGCGCGCCATCGAGAAGTACGCCGTCCTGCGCGATGCTCTTGCCCAGACGGGGAGACTGCCGCGTTGACCGTCGAGCAGACCCTGCGGGTCACGTCCATCCGCAGCCAAAACCCCCGAGGCTTCGGCGGCTGCATCTTCTCCGCCAAGCCTATCGACGACCAGGGGCGCGTGCAAGACGCCGCCGGCTACTTCGTCGTCAAGGCGTCCAACGCGGCGCTGGGTGGGTCTCGGGTCGAGCCCGGGCAATGGTGGAAGGTGGCCGGCGAGCCGTCCAGGCGCATGTTGGCGGTCAATGGCTACCAGGTAGCCGAGACCCAGATTGACGCCTCCAGCGCCGTTCTGCTGCGCCCCTCGGGCGAGCACATCATCACCTTCATGGCTGACAGCCCGGCCTTCGAGGGCATCGGACAGGTCAAGGCGCGCAAGCTCTGGGAAGCTTTCGGAGAAGCGCTCTACAACCACCTGGATGCCCGAAACGTCGCCGAGCTGGCGAAGGTGCTCACCCCTGACAGCGCGGCGCAGGTTGCCGCGGCGTGGGCACAGCACGGCGACAGCCGCACGTTGCAGTGGCTGCAGGCCCAGGGCTTCGACCTGGCGCTCGGCCGCAAAGTCCTCCAGTTCTTCGGCACAGAGACGGTACAGCGGCTCAAAGAGGACCCCTACCGCCTACTGAGCTTCTGCGCGACGTGGCGGCAGGCTGATGCACTTGCCCAAACGCACTTCGGCATTGCCGTCGACGACCCGCGTCGGCTCCAAGGCGCCATAGAGGAGGCTTGCTACCGCGTCTTCGCCGCTGGACACACCTCGGTGCTCTCGTCCAAGCTCATGGACGTACTGCAGGGCGTGCTGGGTGCTCAGACCAAGACTTTCCGATGGCGCAGCCTCATCCCGACCGCACTTTCGCAGGGCCTGTCTAACGGCTGTTTCGTGGTCGGGCACCATGGGGTGCAGCCTCTGGGTGCGATGGTGATGGAGCGTGAGGTCGCGCAGGCCGTCGCGTACCGCCTCATGGCCACGGTGCCGGCGTTACTGCCCCCCGACGACGTCGATGAGCTGCTGCTGGCCTACGAAAATGCAGAGGGCATCGAGCTCAACCCGCAACAGTGGGAAGCGGTCCACCTGGCCGCGGCCGAGCCCTTCGTTCTCATCACCGGCGGTGCCGGCGTCGGCAAGACGACGGTGCTCAAGGCGCTCTTCGACGTCTATGACCGCGCCGGCATCGCCGTCACGCAGTTGGCCTTGGCAGGGCGCGCGGCCAAGCGCATGCAGGAAGCCACCGGTCGCCCTGCTTCGACCATCGCCAACTTCCTCCGCAGTTGGAAGGAAGGCAGCTTCGAAGAGCGCAGCGTCGTCGTCGTCGACGAGGCCAGCATGGTCGACATCATCACGATGAGCCGGCTGTGCGAGCTACTCGGGCCAGCGCCGCGCCTGGTGCTCGTGGGCGACCCCGCGCAGCTCATGCCGGTCGGGCCTGGCCTGGTGCTCCATGCCCTCGTGCAGGTGCCGCAAGTGCCCGTGGCACAGCTCACCGTGGTCAAGCGCTACGGCGGTGCCATCGCGGCTGCCGCAGCTTCTATCCGCGAAGGACACTGGCCGGAACTACCGGCTGACCCGGAGGCGGCAATCGGATTCATTCCGTGCCCCGTCCATCCGTCGGCCTCGGCCGAGAATTCCATCCCCGAGACCGTCTTGCACCTGTACAGGCAGGACCCGGCGAACACCCAGGTGCTTTGCGCTCGGCGCAACGGCGCCGACGGCACCAAGGGCCTCAACGCGCTGTGCCAGTCGTTGCTCACGGCCGATGCCAAGCCGGTGCAGGTCTGGGACGAACGACATGACGCCTACGCCCGCGTCGGCTTCCACCTCGGTGACCCTGTGCTGTGTACACGCAATCTCTGGGACCGCGGGCTACAAAACGGCTCACTCGGCGTGGTCGCACAGGTCGACGACGAGCCCCGGATACTGACCAACGAGGAAGGTGAAGAGACCGGCCTGGCGCTCGCCTGGGTGGACTGGGACGACGGCGTGCGCCGGCCTATCGTCGAGGAAATGCTCGATGACCTTGAGCTGGGCTACGCCATCACCGTGCACAAGGCCCAGGGCTCGCAGTGGCCTCGCGTCATCGTGCCGCTGACCGGCCATCGACTGCTGGACCGGACTCTGGTCTACACCGCGGTCACGCGCGCGCAGCGGCAGGTGCTGCTGGTCGGTGATGAGTTTGCTGCGAAGGCGGCGGTAGAAGGGCTGCCCCGGGCGCAGACCCGGCAGGTGTCATTGGACCTACTCTTGGCTGAACGGTGTGCGGAACGCAAGCCATTTTCTAAGATGGGTTTCCAGCCACGCTCTTAGCAGGCTGCTGGAGTACCTTGACGAAGGCTGTGCTGCTTGCATCTCCAGGGGTACCTCACCCCTTGGTTCGTTCAGAAAAACGCTTGTGGGCCGTTCTACGAGCTCGACCTTCAGGGATGCATGAGCCCCAAAACGGTACTTCAGCAGCCTGTTAGGAGCTGTCCAAGAAGCTCGCGCTTTAGGAATCGGACACTTCAGCGGCGGTAGCAGCGCGTGAGACCAGATGCTCGGTCAGTAATGCAATAGCTGCCGTCGCTAAAACGTGTGAGCCCAGAAGCCCGGTCAGTCGTCGCAGAGGAGCCGTCATTGAAGCGCGTGATTCCCCCGCCGTCTGTTGTGGACGCTGTACCGTTATTGCATTTGAGTAGACCACCCATATCACGAGTGCAATTCATACCATTATTACAACGAGTAAGCCCCATCGAGTCCGTCTGACAAACCAATCCATTGCTGCATCTAGTAAGGCCTGCTCCGTCTGTTTGGCAACTCTGCGCGTTAGCGAGGCTTGCCGCTCCAAGAAGGGCCATTGCAAGTAAGGATTTGGTTCTCATGTTTGCACTCCAATTACCGAACTCTACCAGAAGTTGGCGCCGCGCCACACGCATGATTGTGTGAAGTCTGCGGCTAAGGCAATGTCAAATAAACACACTTTCAATCTGCCCATCTCTCAAGGCGTCGTAATTTATGCGCCTATATAAAAGTTTCTGGGTATTATTTTAAGCAATTTCCGCAAACACCTTCCATTTTCTCGAGAAAGTGCCGCCAGCATTCATCGCTTCGCTGCATCTCTTCGGCCTGCTTTGCCAGAGCCTCTCGTAGCCTCTTCACGAACAAGCTCGCATTGATAACTCTATCGTCTCTATTCAACAATACCCCCCTTCTATGAATCTTCCATCCGCCGCGGGTTTCACCTTGATGAAGTAGTCCACATCGAATATCTTCGTAAAACCAGTCACCCTCTTCAATGAAGACATTGAATGAAGCGTGTCGATTAAAGAATCTCCTGAACAAATCCTTGCTTCTACCCCTGGTGTCTTTCATCCCCCGATAGAAAGCTTCAAGGGTTTCTATAACCATACAGGATAAACTTAGAAGCAAAAAGCCGTGCTTCGCATTTGTCGCCGCATCCATTGGCCGGAAATATCGCTCCTCGAAACGATTCACCAGAAACTCACCCAATGCCTTGCGGTCCCCTCGCAAAACTGCATCATGATAGTTTTGAACGGTAAAGCCCACAGCAAGCTCTGTTTTTGCAGCGACAGAATTACTAGCAAACAATGGACTCGACATAGATGAAACCCCTCAGGAGTTCAGCTCATCCAGAGATACGCCAAACTCCTCCTCCACTTGCCTTCTGAATTTATCCACGAGAGATTTGGATTCATAAAGTGAAGCAACAAAAGGATTCCTTAAGACATACCACTTTGGCACCTTTGTTCCGACAGGCGGTATTGCGAGTTCGTACATTGCAAGAGACCTAAACGCAAACACAGCCGCCGGCCCGGAGAACATCAACTTCTTTTCAGCACTGCTCTTTGGAAACGGTGGACCTAGTGTCTCGACATCAATCTTGAACCGCTCACATATCCTCTCAACAGCCTCGTCAACGGTGCTTCTATCGCTCACACTTAGACTTCTAAAAGTAAGCGCCGCATACACAGCATTACGTGCAGCGACCCTCTTTGTGTTGTACCAAGCAACCTTCCAAAAACCAACAGCCAACGTCAGGCACGCACCGACATAAATCAGCCCACCCCATGCCCAGGCAATAATCAAGCAAATCAGTGCAATCAACCAGTACACAGCCGCCCCTTGACCATTCTGAATAGTGGATTCCAGAACCTACAGTAAATAACTATAATCACGTGGTGATGCTATTTTATTGATATTGATGGCAATGCCACCTCCCCGAACAAGAGCTTTTGGTTTCAGCGAACGAAAAGTGGAAAAACATCACAACCTGCAGGGGTCTTCGGCCTCCTAAGGGCAAGCCTACTCTGGCAGCTTGCATCTGACCAGAAGGCCGGGCGGGCGGGGTGCCAGCTAAGTTCACGGTACCAACGACTAATGCAATGATTTAGGCTGTCCAGTGAGGTGCGCGCTGTGGCTGGTGGGCGGCGCAAGCGACTCGGCCGCTCACACGCCCAGTGGCACGCAGGACGACGAGGGCCGCGTCCGCAGGTGTAGCTGGCAACCCGGCTAGTTAGGCAGGGCGAAGACACTCTCTCAACAGCTCGTGAACTTCAAATAGTTACGCAACTACTTAAGTTGGTCCGCCACTCAGTCACACGGAGTGCTAATAGTTGTTTTTTTAGAGATAACTCTCCCCGACAACACCCAGCTGCAGGTCGACGGGATCATCTATTTCCAGGTCACCGACGCCAAGCTCGCCAGCTACGGCAGCAGCAACTACGTCATGGCCATCACCCAGCTGGCGCAGACCACGCTGCGCAGC
>JACCDS011118926.1_pt1 | contig 11024 bp, 7 predicted proteins | sample 7446441 | NCBI WGS metagenome assembly JACCDS01 (sample SAMN15323445, study PRJNA562643) | freshwater metagenome | isolation source: river surface water | place: USA:Blue River Watershed | collected 2017-08-17 | reverse complement strand
CGTCGCGGGCCATGCCCAGCACGCCCATGGGATGCCCGTGGTGGTCGAAAACGGCGCGCTTGACCACTTCGAACACGCCGTCTGGCGGCCCCCCTGGTGACAGTGCCAACGCCTGCTCGTACATCACGGGTGCATGGCTGTTGAGCGCACGCAGGTCTGTTTCAGTCGGGTCTGACGGCACGCCAGCCGCTGCGGCCAATTCGGGCTCGGTACAACCCAGCACCTGCTCGGGGTCATGCCCCAGCGCTTTGGCTGCCGCCGGGTTGCACATGATGAAGCGACCCGTGGTGTCTTTGAGCCAGACACGGTCAGGAATGGCGTCGAACAAGGCACGCAAGTGCAACTGGCTGCGCTCCAGTGCCTGACCGGCCTGGACGTGTTCGGTCACATCGGCAAAGGTGCGAACCCAGCCGCCTCCCACCATCTGGTGCGACCGCACCTCCAGCACAACCCCGTTGGCATTGGTACGGGTGTATTGCGGTGGGAACTCGTACTTGCCGTCCTCGTCCTTGCGGTACCAGTCCGCAAGGTGCTCACGGTCCGCATCAGGGCCGAAATGACCCATTTCCAGCTGCCAGTCGATCAACTGATCGAACTGCGGCTGGCGGGCCAGCAGTGCATCGGGCAAACCCAACAGCGCCAGCAGCCGCTGGTTGTAATAGGTGACCCTGCCCTGGTCAGACAGCATCATGACACCCTGGCTCAGGCTTTCGAGCGTGACGTCCATCAGGTGGGTGCGGGCGTGCAACTGCTCGTGGGCCCGTTGCAACTGCGCCTCGGCGTCCACACGTTCAGTCGTGTCGCTGGCATAGCCGTACCAGACCACGCTGCCATCGGCCTCTCTGTAGGGCATGGCGTTGGTGGAGTGCCAGGTCACACGGCCGTTGGGCAATTGCACACGGTAGGTTTGTACCCAAGGGGTCAGCGTGCGCTCCGACACCTCCAGTGCAGCGCGGCATTGCACGTAGTCAACCGGCAGCAGGCGGGCGAACACCGGGCCCGCGTCGTGCCGCGCGTCGGCCGGATCAACCTGAAACAGATTGACCATGGCCGCACTGGCAAACGGAAACGTGAGCCACCCTCTGCTGTTTTTCCGCAGCTGAAACAGCATGCCCGGCACGCGCTGAGACAACTGCGCCGTCAGTGCCTGTTGATACTGGAATGCCTGCTGCGATTTCTTCAGTGCCGTGGCATCGCGTGCCACGCCATGGTGCCCCAGGTACGCACCGTTTGCATCCACACGCGGCAACCCGTTGAGCACCAGCCAGCGCACCATCCCGCCAGGGCCGGGCAGGCTCAGTTCCAGGTCTTGAAACGCCTCGCGGGCCCGCACCGCCTGTTGCAAACGGGCCATTTCGGGGGTGAGGGAGGACGCAGCGTCCAGGCCCCACAACGGTTTGCCCTGCGTACCCGACCAGATGCTTTGCCCCATCTCGGCCTCGGCATCGCCCTCGATCCGCACCAGACAACCCGATGGATCGCACACCCAGTACACGTCGCGGGCCAACGACAAGCGCTCCCGCAGCCTGACCACCTCATCCTGCGCCGACGCCTCCCCCCCCCGAGCGCAGTCTGGGGCAGGCATCTCCGGGTGCAAGGTTGACTCGGCAAAAGGCATCGTACGGACAGGCAAAACCGTCAGGTTATGTTGGGAAGCTCTACATACTAAGTCAAACGGTCGAAACAATGAAACGCAGTTGCGAAAGATCAAAACGACAGGCTTTTCTGGGCAGAGAATGAGAGACCACGGTTGATCCCGCCGTGCTCACACACCAGGAATCAGGAGACACCCTTTGCTCAGCGCCTACATCACACACCCAGACTGCGCCCGTCACGAGATGGGGCCACACCACCCCGAATGCCCTGAGCGCCTGGCAGCCATTCAGGACCACCTGCTGGTCAAGGGTCTGCTCGACTACATGCTGCCGCATGACGCGCCGCTTGCCACGGAAGAGCAGCTGGGCAGAGCACACAACGTGTTGTATGTGAAGGAAATGCTGGCCGCCTCACCTGCCGAGGGGTACTTCGCCCTTGACCCTGACACCAACATGAACCCGTACACGATTCCGGCCGCGTTGCGTGCAGCGGGTGCCGCCATTCATGCCACCGACCTCGTCATCAATGGCGACGTGTCCACCGCGTTTTGCAGCGTGCGCCCACCGGGCCACCATGCCGAGCACGCCGCCGCCATGGGGTTTTGCTTTTTCAACAACGTGGCCGTGGGCGTCCGTCATGCATTGGACGTGCATGGCCTTCAACGCGTGGCCGTCATCGACTTCGATGTGCACCATGGCAATGGCACAGAAGACATCTTCCAGGGCGACGAACGGGTGCTGATGTGCTCCATCTTCGAAAAGGGGCTGTACCCGTTCAACGGCGAGGAAGCCGTCGGCCCCAACATGTGCAACGTGGGCCTGCCCAGCCGCTCGGGCGGTGACAAGTTCCGCGAAGCCGTGACCGACCACTGGCTGCCGGCACTGAACGCCTTTCAACCTGAAATGATCTTCATCTCGGCAGGCTTTGACGCCCACCGCGAAGACGACATGGGCAACCTCGGCTTCGTTGAAGCCGACTATGCCTGGGTCACTCAGCAACTCATGGCCGTGGCCAAGGCGCACAGCAAAGGCCGCGTGGTGTCGTGCCTGGAAGGCGGTTACGTCATGAGCCCGCTGGCGCGCAGCGTCGCGGCACACGTCAAGGTGCTGATCGGGGCTGACTGACGCACGTCTGGTGCCGCCCCACTGCTCAAACCAAGGGAAAACCCTCATACTCATGGGGGCAAACCACACAAGGCGCATATGGATAAACATTACCTCACCCCTCTCTTTTCGCCCCAGCATGTGCTGGTTTTTGCTGCATCTGCCGAACAGGCAACCGATGCCTATGCACAAGCCCAGGCCCAGGTGTTGCGCGACAACCTGACCGCTCAGCGGTTCACGGGCGAGATGACGTTCGTGGACATCCATACCAGCGGCACGCTGGCTGATCTGGCTCACACGCGCGCAGACCTGGCAGTCATTTCGCTGCCGCATGCGGAGGTGGCCGCTGCACTGGAGGTGGCAGGGCGCATGAAATGCAAGGCTGCGCTGGTGGTTTCGGCGGGCATTGACGCGGATCTGTCCTCAGACCTCAAGCGCATCGCACGGCGCTCTGGCATGCACCTGCTGGGCCCGAACTGCCTGGGCTTTCAGCGGCCGCTGTCTGGCCTGAACGCCAGTGTGGCGGGGACCATGGCGGCCAAAGGTCCGCTGGCATTGATCAGCCAGTCAGGGGCACTCACATCCTCCATCCTGGATTGGGCCGCGAAAAACGACGTGGGGTTTTCCACTGTCGTCTCACTGGGCCCCAACACCGTGGTGGACCTGGCTGAGGTACTCGACTTCCTGGCAGCCGATGCCCACACGCAAAGCATCGTGGTGTACATGGAAGGCATTTCCAACGCACGCCGCTTCACCAGCGCGTTGCGTGCTGCCGCCAATGCCAAGCCCGTGGTGGTGCTGAAAGCAGGTCGAAAGCCCGCAGGCAACGCGGCCGCCCAAACCCACAGCGGCACCATCGTGGGCAGCGATGACGTGTTCGACGCTGCCTTGCGCCGCGCGGGTGCCGTGCGTGTGCGCTCCTTCGTTGAACTGTTCTCCGCAGCAAAATGCCTGGCCTCCCGCTACCGACCTGTGGGCAAGCGATTGGCCATCATCACCAATGGCGGCGGTCCTGGCGTACTGGCTGCTGACTGGATCTCGGAACTTCAGCTGGAACTGGCCCAGCTGTCACCCGGTGTCGCGGAAGAACTCAAGCAGAAGCTGAGTCCGCTGGCATCGACGTCAGGGTTGATTGATTTGGCAGAAGATGCCGGCCCCGACAGCTACGCAGCCGCGCTGGAAGCGGCCGCCAAAGACGGTCAGGTTGACGGCCTGCTGGTGATTCACTCACCCAAAATCGGTGGCGATGCAGATGCGGTGGCCAAAAAACTGGCCGAGCTTCGCCCCAAACTGCGCAAACCCATGCTGGCGTGCTGGATGGGCGATGCCTCGGTCAGCGCAGCCCGCAAAACCCTGGGTGAAGGCGGCATTCCCAATTTCCGCACACCTGAAGCGGCAGTGGGTGCCTTCAACAACATCGCCTCGTTCTACCAAAACCAGCAGATGCTGCTGCAAACGCCGCCGCCACTGTCCACGCTGGCCAAACCAGACGTGGAAGGTGCCCGCCTGCTGATCGAAGGTGTGCTGGCCGAGCGCCGCAACGTGCTCACCGAAATGGAGTCCAAGGCCTTGCTGGCCGCGTTCCACATTCCGGTCACGCAGACGATCCTGGCACGCTCCGCCAGCGAAGCCATGATGATCGCCACGCAACTGGGCTACCCGGTGGCGCTGAAAATCGACTCGCCCGACATCAGCCACAAATCTGACGTGAACGGCGTGGCCTTGAACATAGCCAATGCCACAGGCGTGCGCGACACGTTCAACGACATGATGCAGTCTGTGGCGCGCCTGTGCCCGCAGGCACACATCAACGGTGTGACCATCCAGAAAATGGCCCCCACGCGGCGTGGGCGCGAAATCTACATCGGGCTGGTCACTGACGACCCATTCGGTCCCGTGATCGCGTTCGGCGCTGGCGGCACCATGATTGAGCTGATTGCCGACCGCGCCATGGAGCTGCCCCCACTGAACCAGTTCCTGGCCCACCGCCTGATCGAGCGTGCTCGCGTGGCCGAAACACTGGGCGAGTGGCGCGGCGCAGCGGCGGTCGACATCACGGCCGTGGAGCAGATTTTGCTGCGTGTCTCGGAAATGGTGTGTGAGCTGCCACAGCTGCGCGAGATGGACATCAACCCCATCATCGTGGACGAGCGCGGAGCCGTGGCGGTCGATGCGCGCATCGTCATCGAGCAGTCGACACAATCCACCAGCCACTACAACCATCTGTCCATCCTGCCGTACCCGGCACACCATGAGCAGACATGGCCCATGCGGGGTGGGGGTCAGTACACCATCCGCCCCATCCGCCCCGACGATGCGCAGATGCTGCAAGCCTTGGTGAAAAGCCTGTCACCCGAGAGCCGCTACTTCCGTTTCGTGTCCTCGCTCACCGAGCTGCCGCCGGGCATGCTCTCGCGGTTCACATTGATCGATTACGACCGCGAAATGGCCCTGGTGGCCGTCCACAAAACACGCGAGGCGTTGCCCGATGGCACATTCAACGAGACCGAACGCATCGTGGGCGTGTCGCGTTACGTGACCAACGTCGACGGCACCACCTGCGAGTTCGCGCTGCTGGTGGCCGATGATTTCGGCGGCAAGGGGCTGGGTTCACGCCTGATGCTCAGCATCATGGAAGTGGCCCGTGAAAAAGGCCTGAGCGAGATCGAAGGTTTGGTACTGACCAACAACCCCGGCATGCTGCGCCTGATGAGAAGCCTGAACTACACCGTCAAACCGTTTGCAGAAGACCCCGACTTCCGCCTGGTGAGCCACCCACTGTGACGCACGACCCCCAAGGGGTTGATCTGCGCACGCAGGCAGATAAGTTCAAGGCCTTGGCCGCTTGCCCCAGCCAAAAGGGGCAAGCGGCATTCACTCTGATCCCTGTCTGGTCAATCAGACTCACTCACGCATGCCTGAACACCGGCTTGCGTTTGGCAACGAAGGCGGCCAGGCCCTCGTGCGCGTCGTCGGTGGCGAAACGTGCGTACAGCTGCTGGCGCTCGTAGGTGATGCCTTCGGCCAGCGAGCTTTCGTAGGCACGGTTCACCGCGTCCTTGATGGCGGCCACGGCCGGCATGGAGAAGCTGGCAACGTTGGTGGCCAGCGCCATGGCCTGGGGCAGCAGCTCGGCGTCGGGTACCACGCGCGACACCAGGCCGTAGCGGTCGGCCTCGGCCGCATCGAGCATGCGGGCTGACAAACACATGTCCATGGCCTTGGCTTTGCCGATGGCGCGTGGCAAGCGCTGTGTGCCACCCGCACCGGGCAACATGGCCAGCTTGACTTCGGGCAGGGCAAAACGTGCGCTGTCTGCCGCGAAGATGATGTCGCAGGCCAGGGCCAGCTCGCAACCTCCTCCAAAAGCAAACCCGGCCACGGCCGCGATCACGGGTTTGCGCACGCGGCGGACGGTTTCCCAGTTGCGGGTGATGAACTGGTTGGCCACCACGTCCTGGTAACGCCAGTCGGTCATGGCGGCGATGTCGGCCGCGGCGGCAAACGCCTTGTCGTTGCCGGTGATGACGATGGCGCCCACGGCCGGGTCGGCATCGGCCTTCAGCAGCTCGGCACCCAGTGCGTCCATCAGCGCGTCGTTCAGCGCGTTGAGCTGGGCGGGACGGTTCAGGCGCAGCAGGCGCACGCGGCCGGTGGTGTCGGCCAGCACCAAGGGTTCGGCGGGTGCCGATTCGGCGTTGGGGGTGCTCATGCGGCAGCCTTTCCGTAGCTTTGGGCTACCTCGCGCAGCTTGAACTTTTGCAGCTTGCCGCTGGGAGTTTTGGGCAGATCGGTCATCAGCTCCAGCCGCTCGGGGTGGTATTGCCTGGTCACCTGGTTCTCGGTCAGGTAGCGCGACATGTCGTCAATGCTGAAGTCCATGCCCGGCTTGGTGGCGATGAAGGCGCAGGCGCGCTCGCCCAGCCGTGCATCAGGGTAGCCCACGATGGCCACCATGGCCACGGCCGGGTGCTTGTACAGCAGGTTTTCGATCTCCATGACCGGGATGTTTTCGCCGCCACGGATGATGATGTCCTTGCTGCGGCCGTTGATGCGCACGTAGCCCTCGGTGTCCAGAAACGCCAGGTCGCCGGTGTCGAACCAGCCGTCGGCATCGGTGGCGATCAGGTGTGCGCGCTTCAGGTAGCCGCCAAACAGCGAGGCCCCGCGCACGAACAGCTTGCCGGTTTGCCCGGTGGGCAGGGTGGCGCCGTCGTGGTCCACCACCTTCAGATCGATGCCGGGCAGCGGGCGCCCGTCGGTCGAGCCTGACTTTTGCAGCGCACGCGCGGGTTCGGTCACCGTGACGGCCCCGCACTCGGTCATGCCCCAGGCCGAGCTGACGCGCAGGCCCAGCACCTTGTGCGCGCGGTCGATCAGCACCGGCGGAATGGGTGCGCCCGCGCAGCAGAAGTTGGCAAACGCGGGCGACACCGGGCCACCGGCCTCGGCCGCTGCGCACAGGTCGGCCACAAAGGGGCTGGAGGCCATGCTGAAGGTAATGCCTTCGTCACGGATCAGCTCCAGCGCCTGGCGCGGCTCCCAGATGTCTTGCAGCACCGTGGTGGCGTTGAGCAGCAGCGGGATCATGGCCAGGTAGCCAAACCCAGTCAGGTGCGCCATGGGCGACGCACCCAGGATCACGTCTTGTTGGCCCAAGGCATAGGCCTGGATGAAGGCGCGCAGGTTGGCAAACAGCGTGTTGGAGGTGTGCATCACGCCCTTGGGCTCGCCGGTGGTGCCCGAGGTGTACATGAGCAGCAGCACGTCGTCTGCGGTCAGTGTGGGTTCGCTGCCTGGCGCAAGCTCTTCGGCCCGGGCCGACGCGCTGCTGCCCAGCAAGGCCTGCTCGAAGCTGTCGGGCCCGGTGCCGTCCACCACCACCAGTTTGGGGGTGCAGGTGAGTTGGGGCAGCAGTTCGCGTGCCATGGCCTCGTGGTCAAACCCTTTGTAGAGCTTGGGCACCACCAGCACCTTGGCGTCGCCAAAGTCGAGCATGAACTTGAGTTCGCGCTGGCGAAAGATGGGCATCACCGGGTTGGCCACCGCGCCCAGGCGGGCACAGGCCAGCGACAGGGCAATGAACTCCCACCAGTTGGGCAGCTGAAAGCTCACCACATCGGCATGACCCACGCCCATGGCCCTAAGCGACGCGGCAATGCGCGCGGCACGGGCATCCAGCTCGCGGTAGCTCAGGCGCACGGGCGCTGGGCGGTCGCTGCGGTACGCCACCACCGCGGTTTTGTCGGGGCAGCTGCGCAGGGCCTGTGCCATGGCGTGCAAAACGGTCTGGTCTTTCCACAGGCCGGCCTGCTTCATGGCGGCCAGGCGGGGGGCAATCAATACAGGGTCAAAGTTCATGTCAATACCTCGGGATGGGCGGCTTCTGGGTCTGTTTTGCGTGCATGGGTTTGCCCGACTGATCACGCAACAACGACAATGTATTGTCATAAAAACGAAAACACAAGCAGAAAAGCATGCTGCGCCGCACCAAAATAATCGGTAATTTCCCTATTGGTGAAGACCCGTACTGTTTTGCATGTGATAGCAGAGTTATCAATGAAATAAAGCGACAAAGGATATTTTGTTGATTGATCTTGCCATCGATGTTGCGTGATGACGCTGAAATGCCACTTGTGCGGCCAGATGCTCTTGATTTACTATTTATGTCAATATATTGACGCAAATGCGGTTTTCGCAATCGAGCGACGGCCCCCCATATGGAGACACCCATGGATTTCAGTCTGAGTGACGATCAACAAGCACTGGTCGACAGCGCCCGGCGGTTTGCCCGCCAAGTCCTGACCCCCGGTTACCAGGCGGGCGACAAGTCAGGCCGCATCGACCGTGCGGTCATCAAACAAATGGGCGACATGGGCCTGCTGGGCCCCGAGCTGCCCGAGGCCTGGGGTGGCATGGGACTGGATTGCGTGACCAGCGGCCTGCTGCTGGAGCAAATTGCCTATGGCGACTTCAACGTGTCGTACGTCAACCTGTTGACCTCGCTGTGCGGGCAGATCCTGGCCACACACGCCAGTGATGCGCTGAAGGAACGCTGGCTCAAGCCCATCCTGGCGGGCGACAAGCTGGTGGCCATTGCCCTGACCGAGCCCAGCGCCGGTTCGGACGCGGCCCGCCTGAAGCTCAAGGCCGTGCGCGAAACCACCGCCGATGGTGACCACTTCGTCATCACCGGCGAAAAAACGTCCATCTCGCTGGCCGACCAGTCCGACGTGGCCGTGGTGTTTGCCCGCACGGGCACAGCCGAGTCGGGGGCCAAAGGCATCAGCGCCTTCCTGGTGCCCATGGATTTGCCGGGCATCACGCGCACCGCGTTCGACGACGTGGGCACGCGCGCCGTGGGTCGGGGCTCCCTCTTTTTCGACGGTGTGCGCGTGCCTGCCGACCACATGCTGGGTGATGAAGGCATGGGCTTCATCCAGGTGATGCAGGGCTTTGACTACAGCCGCGCGCTCATTGGCTTGCAGTGCCTGGGTGTGGCGCGTGCCTCGCTGGACGAGGCGTGGGACTACGCCAAGGGCCGCGAAACCTTCGGCCTGCCCATCATCGAGCGCCAGGGCGTGACCTTCCCGCTGGCCGAGGGCGAAACCTACCTGGAATCGTTGCGCTGGCACTGCCTGCGCACCCTGTGGCTGAAAGACCAGGGCAAGCCCCACACGGCGGAAGCGGCCATGTGCAAATGGTGGGGGCCGAAGCTGGCGTGCGAAATCATCCACCAGTGCCTGCTGACCCACGGCCACGGCGGCTACGCCACCGACTACGCCTTTGCGCAGCGCTATCGCGACGTGCTGGGCCTGCAGATTGGCGACGGCACGGCGAACATCATGAAGATGATCATTGCCCGCGAAAAATCGGGCATGCGCCTCACGTGAGCGTCAACCCAGCCATGAGCCGCTCACAGCTTGGACATGTTGGTCTGCAGCTTCTTGAAGTAGTGGATGAACGCCAGCCGGTCGTCGAACGACAGGTCTTTCAGGGCCGCGTCGTAGAACTGGTGGATGGGGTCCTGCAGCTGCAGCCACAGCGCTTCGCCTTGCGCACTGAGTTTGACCTTGCGCGAGCGCCGGTCGGCCTCGCTGGTGGCGCGCTCCACCAGGCCATCGCGCTCCAGCCGCGACAGCACACCCGACAGGTTCTGGCGGCTCACCAGCAAAAAACGCGACAGGTCGCCCACCGACATGCCATCGGCCGCCTGCGGGCGCGACAGCGCACCCAACACCGACCACTGCTGTGTGGTCACGCCAAACGCCTCGATGGCCTGCGTGCCCTTGGTGTGCAGCGTGTTGGCCACCTGGAACAGGCGGAAAAACAGGCGGTTGTTGATCTCGTGGACCGCGTGGTTTTTTTCAGTTCTCAGGTCGGACATGGGGTGACGGGGTTGCAGCAACGCCGGTCATCGTAAGTCAAGACCTCATTCAAAACATTCCTTCATTCACAACACAGGAGCAAATCATGCGTGGACTTCAAAACAAAGTGGTCATCGTCACCGGTGGCGCAGGCGGCATCGGCGCCGCCACCTGCCGCCGGTTTGGCGAAGAGGGTGCCAAGGTGGCCGTGGTCGACATCAACCTGGACGCTGCCCAAGCCGTGGCCGCCGACATCGTGGCCGCAGGCGGCCAGGCCCAGGCCTTTGCCGTGGACATCACCCAGCAAGACGCGGTGGTGGCCGGTGTGGCCGCCATCGAAGCCGCGCTGGGCCCTGTGGACGTGCTGGTGAACAACGCCGGTTGGGACCGCGCAGGCATGTTCCTCAAAACCGACAAGCCGCTGTGGGAGCGGATTGTGGACATCAACCTGTACGGCGCGCTGCACATGCATCACGCCGTGCTGAAAGGCATGGCCGAGCGGGGCCGTGGCCGCGTGGTCAACGTCGCGTCCGATGCGGCCCGCGTGGGTTCGTCGGGCGAGGCTGTGTACGCCTACTGCAAGGGTGGGCTGATTGCGTTTTCGAAAACGCTGGCCCGCGAAATGGCCCGCAAGCAGATCAGCGTCAACGTGGTGTGCCCCGGCCCCACCGACACCGCGTTGTTTGCCGACTTTGCCGGCGAAGGCGAGCAGGGCGAAAAGCTGCGCGGCGCACTGACCAGAGCCATCCCGTTCGGCCGCCTGGGCCAGCCCGGCGACCTGCCGGGTGCCATTGCTTTCTTGTCCAGCGACGACGCCGGGTTCCTCACCGGCCAGGTCATCAGCGTGTCGGGCGGCTTGACCATGGTCGGCTGAACGACTCAGGTTCACAACACCCTGACCGGACGCACCCACAGCCACACCTCACTGCAGCGCCACACAACACAACTTCACGTGGTG
>JACCDS010165600.1_pt1 | contig 11024 bp, 10 predicted proteins | sample 7446441 | NCBI WGS metagenome assembly JACCDS01 (sample SAMN15323445, study PRJNA562643) | freshwater metagenome | isolation source: river surface water | place: USA:Blue River Watershed | collected 2017-08-17 | reverse complement strand
TCGTCTGCATCCGTTACGCGACTTTCATCCCAATAAGGTAAGGTGATACTTTCTTTAGGTGCTTGTGCCAAGATATCTTTGGCCGCAGCCTGTCCGAATACCATGCATTCCAACAGTGAATTGCTCGCTAAGCGATTAGCGCCATGTAAACCTGTACATGCCGTCTCGCCAATGGCATATAAGCCAGACAAGTCTGTACGGCCAATGTGGTCTGTCATCACGCCACCGCACATATAGTGAGCGGCTGGCACCACAGGGATAGGCTCGCGTGTGATATCAATGCCTAATTCCATGCAGCGTCGATAAATCGTTGGGAAATGCGAAATAATAAAATCAGCAGGTTTATGTGAGATATCTAAAAATACACAATCAATGCCGCGTTTTTTCATTTCAAAGTCGATGGCCCTAGCAACAACATCACGCGGTGCAAGTTCTCCGCGTTTGTCATGGTCAGGCATAAAGCGTTTGCCGTTTGGCAACTTCAGAATGCCACCTTCTCCACGCACAGCTTCAGTGATTAAAAAAGATTTGGCTTCTGGATGATATAAACAGGTTGGGTGGAATTGAATAAATTCCATATTGGCCACGCGGCAACCAACACGCCAGGCCATCGCTACGCCATCACCAGTGCTCACGTCAGGATTCGTAGTGTAAAGATAAACTTTACCCGAACCACCAGTCGCTAACACCGTATGTTGGGCAGCAATCGTGAGGACTTTTCCGCTTTTATTATCTAGCACATATGCACCTAGTGCTTCGCCATTGCTTTGCTGGTCTGATTGGCTAATTCCAGCTTTACGTGAGGTAATCAGGTCAACGGCAATGTGATCTTCTAATACTGTAATGTTTGGATGGCTGAGAACTTGTTCTGCCAAGGTTTTTTGAACAGCGTGTCCGGTAGCGTCCGCTGCGTGAATAATCCGGCGGTGGCTATGGCCACCTTCACGGGTTAAATGGTAACCACTTCCGTCATCTTCTTTTGTAAAAGGAACGCCTTGCGCAATCAACCATTCAACGGTTTCCTTCGCATGGCTTGCAACCTCTCTTGTGACTTCTTGGTCACAAAGCCCAGCGCCAGCAATTAAGGTGTCTTGGATATGGGCTTCAATCGAATCATCGTTTCTTAAGACGGCAGCAATACCACCTTGCGCCCAACTGCTTGAAGTGTCATTGATTTTACGTTTACTGACTAAGCAAACTTTTTTTTCCGCAGCGACTTTAAGTGCAACTGTAAGACCGGCAAGGCCGCTACCAATAATTAAAACATCAAATTGCTGCATACAAACCTACAAGAGTGAACTTTGTGCAGTTTATCGTTGTCTGCTTTATGTGGCTAGCAATGTATAAAAATAAGGGGTAATCGCAATGTTAGACGTAAAAAATATAGCGGATATTTCGCGCTTAGGTTTCGTTGAGACTGCTGCATCGAGTTATACTGCAGCCGTTAATAATAAAAATATAGGGAGCATGTCCTCTATGGGCAATGCTAAAGACGAAATAACAGGTAAGCAATCTGGCGATTTACCGGCGGCTAGCAATCGTGAGATTGACCAAGCATTAGTTGAACGTGCGCAGGCTGGCGATCAACGTGCGTTTGGTATGCTTGTTGAAAAGTACCAACGTAAGTTGGCACGCCTGTTATCACGTATGATGCGTGATCAAGCTGAAATTGAAGATGTTGTTCAAGAGTCATTTATTAAGGCTTATCGCGCACTCCCAAATTTTAGAGGCGATAGCGCTTTTTATACTTGGCTATATCGTATTGGTATCAATACCGCTAAGAATCATTTAGTCGCCATGGGTCGCAGACCACAAGTGGCGCGTGACGTTGAAATTGAAGATGCTGAAAATTTTGAAGATGCAGATGAACTTCGCACTATGGAGACCCCTGAGTCTGAAATGATGAGCAAAGAAATTGCTCAAACCGTTAATGACACGGTCATGGCTTTGCCTGATGAATTACGTACTGCAATTACATTGCGTGAAATAGAAGGTTTAAGTTACGAAGAAATTGCAACATTAATGAGCTGCCCAATTGGCACCGTCCGTTCTCGTATTTTTAGAGCGCGTGAAATGATTGCCCTTAAATTGCGTCCTTTATTAGACACCCCAGACGATAAACGCTGGTAGGCGTTTTACGATTTAATATTTTTTAATTGATGTTTAATCGCATCAAAGCAACAGGAGAAGTAACAGTGAAAGAACAAATTTCAGCCTTGATGGATGATGATTTACCGCTCGAAAATGCTGAGCATGTATTTAAGTCTATTAAGAGCGGTGGCGAATCTGCCGCAAGCTGGTCGACCTATCATTTGATTGGCGATGCCATGCGTGGTAATCGAGTATTGAGTCGCGACTTCACTTCAAAAGTGATGCAAGAAATCTCAAAACAGCCGACAGTATTAGCACCAAAAGTAAGTAAGCTTAATGTTAAACGTCCTGCGGTATGGTCAGTAGCAGCGTCAGTAGCTGCGTTCATGGTTGTTGGTTTCATGACCTTGCAACATCAAGCCCAAAATACTCTGATGGCGCCTGTAGAAATGGCTAAAAATGCGCCAGATGAATACTTGCTTGCACATCAATCAATGTCGCCAATTAACACTGCATACCTCATTCAGACTGCCTCGCTAGATCAGGGACGTGAATGAAACGTATTGTATTAGTGCTTAGTTTTTTATTGTGGTCTGCCGCTGCGTTAGCAGGGCAAGATGATGCTTGGATGATGCTTGAAAAAGCATCGCAAGCTGCACATGCTTTGAGCTACAAAGGCATCTTTGTTTATCAAACCGGTGCTAGCAGTAAGTCTGTGCAAGTCACTCACATGAACTACGGTCAAGGTGAATATTCACGTATGGTGGTTTTAGATGGTTCACCACGTGAAGCCCTCAGCCAAGGCAATGACATGGTAATTTTCAATCCTCGCAATGAAAAAGTAGTGATTGAGAAAAAGCGTGGCCAAAGCATGTTCCCTGCATTATTGCCAGATAATATGGAGCTAATTAAAACCGTCTATCAGGCACAATTGGGTGGTGAAGAGCGTGTTGGCGGGCGTGATGGCTACGTTGTTAATTTAAGCCCTAAAGATCAATATCGCTACGGTTATAAGTTGTGGACTGATAAAGAGTATGGCTTATTGCTAAAGTCGATGATGATTAGTGATAAAAATGTAGCCTTAGATCAAATTGCATTCAGTCAGATTTTGCTGATGGATGGCCAAAGCATGGATTGGTTTAGGCCTACTTTAGATAAAACTAAAGCTTATGTGATGGAGAAAGACGCGCCATCAAAACTTGATGCATCTGAAATCGACTGGGATGTCACAAAACTGCCAAATGGCTATCGTAAAGTAGACCAAGTGAAGCGCATGGTGGCCAATAAGCAAACACCAGTGACACAACTTATTTTCTCTGATGGACTTTCATCAGTTTCGGTATTTATTGAAGATATTCCTAAGGGTGTGCGTCCTAAGGTAGGGCACACCATGATGGGCGCTACTCACTTTTACGCGATTGTGAATGATGCGCATCAAGTGATTGCAGTGGGTGAAGTGCCAGAAGTAACGGTGACTTTTTTTGCTAACGCAGTAAGCTTTAAAAACAAATCTAAATAGTTGCTATCTTTGTACTTGTTTTGTTGTAATGTGACTCCATATTATTCTCAACGAATTTATCTGAAATAAAACAATGGTTGAAGAACAAGCAATAATCGTCAGCACCGATCAAAATCAGGCTGCCTTAGAAATCCTTCGCAACAAACCTTGTGGTCTTTGTGGGCAAACCCGCGGTTGCGGGCTTTCTTTTTGGGGAAAGCTGTTTGCACATCGCGCCAATACATTTAAAGCTAAAAATCATATTGAAGCCAAAGTTGGCGATGTCGTCGTCGTTGGTATAGAAGAAAGCGCTTTATTATTCAGTGCGGTTACTGTTTACGGTATTCCCTTACTGTTTTTGTTGATTGGTGCGTTTTTAGGTAACGCCTTTGGAGATAGTGTGCATGCTGACCGGAACACAGCCGTCGGCGCTGTACTTGGTTTATTGTTTGGGTATCTTTGGGTAAAAGGTCATGCACAAGGTCGATCCTTAGATACGCGATATTCCCCAGTGATTTTGAGATTAGCAACACCATACTCAAATTCCAATGTTGTTCGTGAATGTAATTCTGTTAATAAATAAAGGTGAAAACATGATTAAAAAATTAGTTGCAGTTTCTGCGCTCTTTTTATCTTTTTCGGTCAGTGCAATTGCTAAAGAGTTGCCTGACTTCACTGAGCTTGCTGAAAAGCAAGGCCCCTCTGTCGTCAATATTAGTGTGACGCAAGTTGTACAAGGGCAGGGTATAGGCGGTTTTCCTGGTATGCCAAATGATGAAGCTTTCAATGAGTTATTCCGTCGTTTTGGCTTACCTATTCCAGGTGTCCCTGGCGGTCCTGGTGGTCAAGTGCCCCCACAAGAATTTAAATCTAACTCACTAGGCTCAGGTTTTATTATTAGTGCTGACGGCTATATTTTGACCAATGCACACGTTGTTAATGAAGCTGATGAGGTAATTGTGAAGCTTTCAGACAAGCGTGAATTTAAAGCCAAGATTATTGGTGCAGATCGTCGTACTGATGTTGCTTTATTGAAGATTGAAGCGTCTGGTTTACCTAAAGTAACGGTTGGTGATCCTGGTAAATTAAGAGTAGGTGAATGGGTTGCTGCGATTGGCTCTCCATTTGGCCTTGAGAATACGATGACTGCAGGTATTGTTAGTGCAAAGGGTCGTGCGCTTCCGCAAGAAAACTTTGTGCCATTTATTCAAACCGATGTGGCAATTAACCCTGGTAATTCAGGTGGTCCTTTGTTTAATTTAAAAGGCGAAGTGGTTGGTATTAATTCACAAATTTATAGTCGGAGCGGTGGTTCCATGGGCTTGTCATTTGCAATCCCTATTGATGTCGCTATTGAAGTTTCTACCCAATTAAAATCCAGTGGGAAAATTACACGTGGTTGGCTAGGTATTGCTATTCAAGAAATCACTAAAGATTTGGCTGAATCTTTCGGTATGAAAAACACCAATGGTGCTTTGATTGCTGGCGTTGAAAAATCAAGTCCCGCTGAAAAAGGTGGCTTAGAGCCTGGTGATGTGATTACCAAGTTTGATGGTAAACCAATTATCACTTCTTCAGATTTGCCACGTGCGGTTGGTGCGGCTAAGCCTGGTAAAAAAGCTGCGGTTGAAGTGCTTCGTAAGGGTACGATTAAAGGCCTCAATGTCACGGTTGGTGAATCTCCATCAGAGAAAGAGGAAGTTGCAAGCAATAAAGGTGCCGTTAAGCCAGAGATTAACCGTATCGGCTTAGTTCTTCGAGAATTAACAGCACAACAAAAGAAAGCTTTGAACGGTAAAAATGGCTTATTGGTTGCTGATGCCCAAGGTCTAGCAGCGCAAGCGGGTATTCGCCGTGGCGATGTAGTGCTTGGATTAAATAATGCCGAAGTGCAAAGCCTAGAGCAGTTTAATAAGCAATTGGCAGCCGTAGCAGCTGAAAAAACAATTGCCTTATTGATTCAGCGTGGAGAAAACACACTTTACGTGCCAATCAAGTTGGCTGCCGCTAAATAAGCAGCTGGCATCTTAGCCTCAGCATCTAATGGTGCTAGGGGCTTAAATGCTGTAAAATTGCATGAGATTAATACGTTACAAGGGCGCTTAGGCGCCCTTGTTGTTAGTAAAACTTTTGCACTGAAACTATGAATAACATCCGTAACTTTTCTATTATTGCCCACATTGACCACGGTAAATCGACCTTGGCTGACCGCATCATTCAACTTTGTGGCGGCTTGTCTGACCGTGAAATGGAAGCGCAAGTCCTCGACTCTATGGATTTAGAGCGTGAGCGCGGCATTACCATTAAGGCGCAAACTGCAGCATTAAGATATACGGCATTAGATGGGCAAGTGTACCAATTGAATTTGATTGATACCCCAGGCCACGTCGACTTCTCCTATGAAGTAAGTCGTTCACTTTCAGCTTGTGAAGGTGCCTTATTGGTAGTGGATGCCAGTCAAGGTGTTGAGGCACAAAGTGTTGCCAACTGTTATACCGCCATAGATTTGGGTGTAGAAGTATTCCCAGTATTAAATAAAATTGATTTGCCTTCAGCTGATCCTGATCGTGTTATTCAAGAAATTGAAGACGTGATTGGTGTTGATGCGCAAGAAGCAGTTCGCTGTTCAGCTAAAACAGGTGAGGGCGTGCATGATGTGCTAGAGCTTGTGGTTGCTAAGGTCCCACCTCCTGTTGGTAAGCTTGATGCGCCATTCAAAGCCCTTATCATTGACTCATGGTTCGATAATTACGTAGGTGTGGTGATGTTGGTACGTGTCGTCGATGGCTCACTCAAACCAAAAGACAAAATACGCTTAATGGCCACAGGTGATGTGCATCTGTGTGAAGAAGTTGGTGTATTCACGCCTAAGTCATTCCAAAAACCATCACTGTCAGCAGGTGAGGTAGGTTTTATTATTGCCGGTATTAAAGAATTAACCAGCGCTAAAGTTGGTGACACCGTTACTTTAGCCGACAGACCGGCAGATGAAGCTTTGCCTGGCTTCAAAGAAGTAAAACCACAAGTGTTTGCAGGCTTGTATCCGGTTGAGTCTAACCAGTTTGAAGCTTTGCGTAGCGCGCTTGAAAAATTACGTTTGAACGACGCTTCTTTGCAGTTCGAGCCTGAAAACTCCACAGCATTGGGTTTCGGTTTCCGTTGCGGGTTCTTAGGCTTGTTGCACATGGAAATTGTGCAAGAGCGTTTAGAGCGCGAATACGACATGGATTTGATTACTACTGCACCAACCGTCATTTACGAGTTGCTGCTTAAGAGTGGTGAAGTCATTCAAATTGAAAATCCATCACGTTTACCTGAGCCGTCACGTGTTGAAGAGATTCGTGAACCCATGATTATTGTGAATTTGTTGATGCCACAAGACTACGTAGGCCCGGTGATGACTTTATGTACCAACAAGCGTGGTATTCAGAAAAATATGCAATACATGGGGCGCCAAGTAATGTTGAGCTACGAGATGCCACTCAATGAAGTGGTGCTCGATTTCTTTGATAAATTGAAATCAGTCTCTCGCGGTTATGCTTCTATGGATTATGAATTCCTAGAGTTCCGTGCAGCGGATTTAGTGAAGTTAGATATCATGGTAAACGGCGAGCGCGTCGATGCTTTGTCATTGATTGTGCACAGAGCTAATAGCGTTTATCGTGGCCGTGAACTCGCATCAAAAATGCGTGAATTAATTCCACGTCAAATGTTTGACGTAGCGATTCAAGCAGCGATTGGCGCTAACATTATTGCCCGTGAAACAGTTAAAGCGATGCGTAAAAACGTATTAGCGAAATGTTATGGTGGCGATATTACGCGTAAGAAGAAATTATTAGAGAAACAAAAAGAAGGTAAGAAACGTATGAAACAAGTGGGTAACGTTGAAATCCCACAAGAAGCGTTCTTAGCTATTTTACGTGTTGAAGATAAATAAAGGGCTGTACTTATGATGTTTGCATTATTTATGGTGGTCGTGCTTATTGTGACCGGTTTAATTTGGTTGCTAGACATTGCTGTATTGCGAAAAAGCCGTGCGCCTGGTGCAGCTGACCCGATCCTAGTTGAATACTCTAAGAGCTTCTTCCCTGTTATTTTGGTCGTTTTTTTAATTCGATCATTTATCGCTGAGCCTTTCAAAATCCCATCAGGCTCTATGATGCCAACCTTGTTAGCAGGTGATTTTATTTTGGTAAATAAATTCACTTACGGTTTGCGTATGCCTATTTTGAATAACACCTTGGTTGAAATTAACCATCCTAAACGTGGCGATGTGTTCGTATTTCATTACCCACCAGAGCCATCAATTGATTACATCAAACGCGTTGTTGGCGTGCCAGGTGACAAGATTCTTTACCAAGACAAACAGCTTTATATCAATGGCCAAAAGTTAGACATGACTTTTGTTGAAGACTACCAATATGAAAGCGCTGGCTTTAATCAAGTGCACGCTAAACGCTTCCAAGAACAATTGGGCGATGTTAAACATGACTTGTTAATCGAAGAGAATAGCCTAAGCAAGGAAGGTGAAGTCACCGTGCCGCCAGGTCATTATTTCGCAATGGGTGATAATCGCGATAACAGTAAAGATAGCCGATACTGGGGCTTCGTGCCTGAGCAAAACTTAGTTGGTAAAGCGTTCTTTATTTGGTGGAATTTTGACCAATTCAAACGCATCGGTAGCAGTATTAACTAGGGCCACATATTGAACAATCACTTCGGACTTGAGCGCCTCATTGGCCATGATTTCAGCAATAAAGCATTGCTGACGCAGGCCTTAACGCACCGAAGTTTTGGCAGTATTAACAATGAACGTCTAGAGTTTCTTGGTGATGGCGTTTTAAATTTCATTGTAGCCAGTCAGCTTTATCTTAAATTCCCTAAACTTGATGAAGGCGACCTCAGTCGCTTGCGCGCCCATTTGGTGAAAGAACCAACCTTAGGCGAAATAGCGTTAACGCTTAATATTGGCGATGCTTTAAAGCTAGGCGAAGGTGAATTAAAAAGCGGTGGCTGGCGCCGCCCATCAGTATTGGCAGATGCTTTAGAAGCCATGATAGGCGCTGTATTTTTAGATGCTGGTTTTGCCGCAGCTGAAGGCGTTGTGATTAAACTATTCACGCCACTCATTGAAAAAATAGATCCTAAAGCCATTGGTAAAGACCCTAAATCTTTACTACAAGAATATCTACAATCTAAAAAAATCGATGTTCCAACTTACGAAGTGTTGGCCATTGAAGGTGAAGCGCATTGCCAAACATTCCGTGTGGAATGCCGCGTTGCTAAATTTAATATCGTGACACAAGGCGAAGGCTCCAGTCGTCGTGCCGCAGAACAACAAGCCGCAGAATTAGCGAATCAAGAAATCGCTGCGCAATCTAAATAATCGAAAGCTCACATGACCCCAAATAAAAACGCGACAGAAGCATTCCGTTGTGGCACCGTTGCCATCGTTGGTAGACCTAACGTTGGTAAATCAACATTACTGAATCACATCCTAGGTGTGAAGCTGAGCATTACATCACGTAAAGCGCAGACTACTCGCCACCGTTTGCTTGGTATTCACACCACTGAAGACACACAATTCTTGTTTGTAGACACACCAGGCTTTCAACAAAAGCATATCAATGCCTTAAACAAAACGTTGAACAAAACAGTGACGCAAGTGCTGAACGAAGTTGACGTGGTGCTGTTCGTGATTGAGCCTATGCACTTGGGCGATGCCGATAAAATCGTGCTGAATCTATTACCTAAGAACAAACCAGTGTTATTGGTGGTGAATAAAGCTGACTTGATGGGTGATAAAGGGAATCTATTGCCGCTGATTCAAGATTTCGATTTGTTATTCCCATTCGCAGCCATTGTGCCTGTGAGTGCTAAAAAGAGTCTCTACCTCGACGAATTGCTTGAGGCAGTGCGTGAGCATTTGCCAGAGCAAGCAGCTATTTATGGTGAAGACGAATTGACGGATAAAAACGAACGTTTCTTAGCGGCAGAGTTGTTACGTGAAAAAGCCTTCCGATTCTTGGGTGAAGAAGTGCCTTACGCCATTACTGTTGAAATTGAAAAATACGAAACAGAAGGCAATCTGCGCCGTATTCATGCAGCCTTTATTGTCGATAAAGAAAGCCAAAAGCCAATGTTAATTGGCAAGGGCGGCGAGAAGCTTAAACAGATTTCGACAGAAGCACGCCAAGATATGGAAAAACTATTTGGCGGCAAAGTCTGGCTAGAAACCTGGGTGAAAGTTAAAGGCGGTTGGGCAGATGATGAACGTGCGCTTAAAAGTTTAGGCTATTAAGTTTTAATTCCAGCATGGCCAGCGGCAAAGTTTCTACCAGTATTTTCAAACAAGATAATCAGCCTGTTTATGTGCTGCATTCCTATCCTTTTAAAGAAACCAGTTTAGTCGTTGAATTGTTCACCCGCGATTTTGGTCGTGTGGCGGCAGTCGCAAAAGGGGCCAGAAGACCACGCTCAGCAATGCGCGGCATGTTGCAATCTTTTCAGCCTTTGCTTGGCGCTTGGTCAGGTAAGTTAGAACTTAAAACCCTGCACTCACTCGAATGGTATGCGGGGCTGCTGATGTTGCACGGCGAAGCACTGATGTGTGGTTTTTATATGAACGAACTATTACTTCGTTTATTGGCACGTGAAGATGCCCATGAAATGTTATTCGATGACTACGGTTTAACGCTAAAAGCACTAGCCGCTGCGCCGAGTGACTCAGCCAATATTCTGCGTCGCTTTGAATTACGTTTATTGCAACAGTTAGGTTATGCGGTACCGCTCACGCATAACATTAAAGATGAAGCTGTATTGGCCGATGCACAGTATTTTTATGTGCCAGAAATGGGGCCAGTTTCCTTGCAGCATGACTATCAAGAAAATGGCGTACAATTATCTGGCAAGACCCTGCTGGATATGGATAAAGATGATTACGCTGATGTACAAACTCAGCAACAAAGTAAGCAGCTCATGCGTTTATTAATATCGCATTATTTGGGTGACAAACCTTTGCACACCAGACAACTTTTAATGGATTTACAGGATTTGTAATGACGACTTCCACAATTAAATTAGGCGTTAATGTCGATCACGTGGCGACCTTACGTCAAGCGCGTGGCACACAATATCCAAGTGTGGTGCAAGCTGCTTTGCGTGCTGAAGAAGCAGGCGCTGATAGCATTACCATCCACTTGCGCGAAGACCGTCGTCATATTCAAGATGCTGACGTTTATGCACTGCGTCCTTTGCTACAAACCAAAATGAATTTTGAAATGGCAGTGACTGATGAAATGGTCGGCATTGCTTTAAAAATAAAACCACAAGATGTCTGCTTGGTGCCAGAGCGTCGTGAAGAGCGCACCACGGAAGGCGGCTTAGATGTGGCTGGTAATTTGCCGCGGATGAAAGAAGTATGTCAAAAATTAGC
>JACCDS010804629.1_pt1 | contig 11025 bp, 10 predicted proteins | sample 7446441 | NCBI WGS metagenome assembly JACCDS01 (sample SAMN15323445, study PRJNA562643) | freshwater metagenome | isolation source: river surface water | place: USA:Blue River Watershed | collected 2017-08-17 | reverse complement strand
CGGATCTTGCCGCCCTTGGCGAACATGTCGTTGATCGGCATTTCCTTCATCTTGGCCATCACGGCAGCGGTGTCGTCGGTGCCGGCGGCCTGCACGGCCTTCAGGTAGTGCAGCGTGGCGGAGTAGACCGAAGCGTGGTTGGAGTTCGGCTTGCGACCGTTCATGACCTTGCCGAACTTGTCGGCCCAGGCGCGGGTCTCGGCGTTCAGATCCCAGTACCAGCCCTCGGTCAGGTACAGACCTTGTGCGGTGTTCAGGCCGATGGCGTGCACATCGGTCAGCAGCATCAGCAGCGCGGCCAGGTTCTGCTTGCGGGTGATGCCGAATTCGGCAGCGGCCTTGATGCTGTTGACGGTGTCGCCGCCGGCGTTGGCCAGGCCGACCACCTTGGCGCCGGAGGTCTGGGCCTGCAGCAGGAAGGACGAGAAGTCGCTGGTGCCCAGCGGGTGGCGCACGGCGCCCATGGTCTTGCCGCCGGCGTTCTTCACGACCTCACCGGTGTCCTTTTCCAGCGAGTGGCCGAAGGCGTAGTCGGCGGTCAGGAAGAACCAGCTGTCGCCGCCGTCCTTTACGATGGCCTTGCCCACCACGTTGGACAGGGCAATGGTGTCCATCAGGTAATGGATGCCGTTGGCGGGCGCGCAGTCTTCGTTGGTCAGGCGGGCGGTGGCGGCACCGGTGGTAATGGTGATCTTGTTCTTTTCCTTGGCCAGGGCCTGCACGGTCAGGGCCACGGCCGAGTTCAGGTTCTCCACCGAGATGTCCACGCCATCGCGGTCGAACCACTGCTGGGCCACGTTCTTGGCGATGTCGGGCTTGTTCTGGTGGTCGGCGTTGACCACCACGATGTCCTTGCCGAACATCTTGCCGCCGAAGTCCTGCACCGCCAGGCGAGCAGCGGCCACGGCACCGGGGCCACCGTAGTCGGCGTACAGGCCGGACATGTCGGTCAGCACGCCGATCTTGACGGCGTCGCCCGAGAGCTTGCCCTGCTGGGCCATGGCGAAGGGAGCACCGCCGGCCAGAACGGTGGCGATGGCAGCAGCGATCAGTTTGCGTTTCATGTCTTGTCTCCAGATGAAAAGAAGGCGTCAGACGCCCAGGTACTCGCGCAGCATGTCTGCCTTGCTTTCGAGTTCGTTCTTGGCCACGGTGGCCACGATCTGGCCGTGTTCCATGACGTAGTGACGATCGGCCAGCGGTGCAGCAAAACGGAAGTTCTGCTCCACCAGAATGATGGTCAGGCCCTTGGCCTTGAGGGCGCGGATCACGCGGCCCAGGGTCTGCACGATCACCGGTGCCAGGCCTTCGGTGATCTCGTCGAGCAGCAGCACCTTGGCGCCGGTGCGCAGGATGCGGGCCATGGCCAGCATCTGCTGCTCGCCGCCGGACAGGCGCGTGCCCTGGCTGTTGCGGCGCTCCTTGAGGTTCGGGAACATCTCGTAGATTTCCTCGACACTCATGCCGCCCTCGCCCACCTTGGGCGGCAGCATCAGGTTCTCTTCGCAGCTCAGCGACGAGAAGATGCCGCGCTCTTCCGGGCAATAGCCCAGACCCAGCCGGGCGATCCGGTTGGTCGGCATGTTGATGGTCTCGACACCACCGATCTGGACCGAGCCGGTGCGCTTGCCCACCAGACCCAGGATCGACTTGATGGTGGTGCTGCGGCCCGCGCCGTTGCGGCCCAGCAGCGTGATCAGCTCACCTTCGTACAGCTCGAAGTTGACGCCATGCAGGATGTGCGATTCGCCGTACCAGGCGTCGAGCCCGGACACTTTCAGGAGCGGCTGTTTCATGCGGTCTCCTCTGTCGAACCCACGTAGGCTTCCAGCACCCGGGGGTCCTGCGACACCGTGGCATACGGCCCTTCGGCCAGCACGCTGCCACGCGCCAGCACGGTGATGGTGTCCGACAGGTTGGACACCACGTTCATGTTGTGCTCCACCATCAGCACGGTGCGGTTGGCCGCCACCTTGCGGATGAGTTCGACCACGCGGCCCACGTCCTCGTGGCCCATGCCCTGGGTGGGCTCGTCGAGCAGCATCAGTTCGGGGTCGAGGGCCAGGGTGGTGGCGATTTCCAGCGCACGCTTGCGGCCGTAAGGCAGGTTGACGGTGACGGTGTCGGCAAAGCTGCCGAGGTCGACCTCGTCAAGCAGCTCCCGCGCCCGTTCATTGAGCTGGTAGAGCGACGACTCCGGCTTCCAGAAGTGGTAGCTGGTGCCCAGCTGGCGCTGCAGACCGATGCGCACGTTCTCCAGCACCGTCAGGTGCGGGAAGACGGCCGAAATCTGGAACGACCGCACCATGCCGTCGCGGGCCACCTCGGCCGCTTTCAGCGGCGTGATGTCCTGTCCCTTGTAGAAGATCTGGCCCGAGCTGACCGCCAGGAACTTGGTCAGCAGGTTGAACACGGTGGTCTTGCCGGCACCGTTGGGGCCGATCAGGGCATGGATCGAGCCGCGCTTCACGCGCAGGTTCACCTTGTCGACAGCCACAAAGCCTTTGAACTCGCGGGTGAGATCCCGCGTTTCGAGGATGTATTCGTTGCTCATGGATTCCGGTCGTCCATGCGGGCCAGGGGCACCGGATGGATAGTGTGTGGGGTATGCGGCGCATTGTTAGCAAACTAACAAAGCGGCACCACTAGGGAATTCACCCGGGCGCAGTCGCAGGCCGGACAACCCAGCCAGCCTTCTGCTTCTCAGATAGAGGTGGAGTCGTAAACCTGACCATGGAGCGAGTCCGGGTGCCGTGATGGGAAGCCCCCCACCAGCCAGGGACGGGCTGTTGATGCCCGAAGCAGGGCGGCGACTCCTGCGGCTATACTCTGGAGCATGCGGCGCGTTCTCATCATCTTTATGCTTATTTTGATGCCGGTCCAGCTTAGCTGGGCAGCCGTGGCGTCATATTGCGAGCACGAAGTTCGAGTGAGCGAAGCACACTTGGGGCATCATGAGCACCAGCATCAGAAAGATGTTGAGTTCCATAGTGTCGGTGACAATGGTTTATCCGACAGTGACGATATTGGCTCGAAGGGCATTGCACCCGGTGACACCGATTTGGATTGTGGTCATTGCCACACTTACTGTAGCGCGATGTTGTCCACGCCTCCTGACGCACCCGGAGCGTTCTCTGCGGCTCGTCCCGGGATAGCACGTGACGAAGGCGGAGCTTCCCGCGCACCGACCCAGCCCGATAGACCCCGATGGCGGAGTCTCGCCTGATCGGCGGGACGGGTTACACCTTACTCTGAAGCCCGTTCGCGCCGGAACGAGAAGCGCGAATCTTCCGTTCTGTGCGCGACGCGACCGTTACGTCGTTGCTTGCTGATCTCCCGTGGATTCTTTTCAACACTGGAGCATCGGATGACAATTGGATCTCGAACGAAGAGTTGGGCGCTGCATGGCGGCGTAGCAGCTCTTACAATAATTTGCACTACAGCGGCACAGGCTCAGTCACCCGCAGTGGTCAGCACAGCCGCGCTGCAGAGTTTAAATCAAGTATTCGAGGCAGCTTGGGCTCGCCAGCCCGAGGCACAGACCCTACCCTCGCGGCGCGAGGCCGCACGAGCGCAGCAAAATGCCTCCCAGGCTTGGACGCCTGAACCTGCGGCCTTGGAAATGGGCTACAGAACCGACCGACTCAACCGGAACCAGGGCGCAAGAGAAATCGAGGTTGGTGTATCAGTGCCCCTCTGGTTGCCTCGCGAGCGTGCGCAGAGCACTGCACTCTCTGATGCGCGAGCAATGGCCGTCGAAAGCGGAACCATGGCCGCTAAGCTGCGCCTCGCTGCCATCGTCCGCGAAGCGTGGTGGCAGTGGCAGCGCGCACGCATCGAAGTCGACATCGCACGCGACCAGCTAAAAAACACCCAGCAAATTGCTGCTGACGTGGAACGGCGCACCGGTGCAGGCGATTTGGCTCGTTCAGACCGACACCAAGCGCAGGCAGCTGTTGCCAGCGCGGAAGCCCATCTTGCGCAAGCTAAAGCCAGTTTTGCGGCAGCTCAACAACGACTGCAGGCGCTTGCAGGTCACGCAACATTTGCAGGCGATGTTGAGGGGGGTGGTGTGGAGCAAGACCCCAGCACCCTAATGGCTCAATCTGAAATGCATGCCGCAGTGCAAGAGCTGAAAGACAAGGTGGCTGTGGCCGAGCGAAGTGCTGCACTCACAGCGATCCAGTCCCGCGCGAACCCCGAATTGACGCTCACGACCACGCGAGATCGCGGTGCTTTCGGTGAAGCCTCGAAGCAGACTTTTGTGATGAGTGTGCGCATCCCCTTCGGTGGTGGCGCGCGCCACAATGCACGGACTGCTCAAGCCCTTGCTGACGCATTGGAAGTTCAAGCCCAACTTAGCTTGGAACGAGAGCGTTTAGCCGCTGAGCAAGAAGCTGCCCGGGTGCGGGTTGAGGCAGCCCGCACGCAGCTTGCAGCAGCCGTGCAACGCGCATCACTTGCGCGCGAATCCCGTGGCTTCTTTGACAAATCTTTCCGCCTAGGTGAAACAGACCTGCCCACACGGCTGCGCATCGAAGCTGAAGCGGCCGAAGCCGAGCGCCAAGTGGCCATCATCCGCATCGAACTGGCAGCGGCCATATCCACGAAACGACAGACCCTTGGTCTGCTGCCCCAATGACGTGCAGTTGGCCTGCTCCTTCTACAGCCATTCATTCATTTCAGAAAACTTCCATGAAATACCTCAAATTTCCGTATGCGCTGTTATGCGCAGCGCTCTTCACCACAGCGCCCGCCTGGGCGGGTGAAGGCCATGACCACGGTGAAACCGCTCCTGCAGCGGTCGGCCAAGCGCTGCCACGTTTTTCTGCGGTGTCAGAAACCTTCGAGCTTGTGGGCGTTCTCAGCGGCAAACAGATCACCCTCTACTTGGATCGATTCAGCGACAACAGCCCGGTCCGCGACGCGCAAATCGAATTCGAAATCGGCAACGCCAAATTCAAAGCCGACAAACAAGGTGAAGACGAATACGAGGTCGTTCTGCCGGAGGCTCCCAAGCCCGGAGTTCTTGCTGTCACTGCCACGGTGACAGCCGGCAACGAGGTCGATCTTCTTGCGGGTGAACTTGACATCCACGAGGAGGCGCATTCAGAGGAAGTCCAGGCGGCGCAGCCCTGGACGAAATACGCCGGTTGGGTGGCCGCAGGGATCGCTGCAATTGCCTTCGTGTTTGTGGGTGCGCGGCGCATGTTTGGCGCACGCAGCGTTCGCGTGGGAGGTACAGCATGAAGCGCACGCTCATCACCACCAGCCTGGGACTCTTCATCGCTTTGTACAGCCTAACTTCCGTCCATGCGGGTGAGGGACATGATCACGGCGACGCACCTGCGACGCCCAGCGCCAATGGACCTCAGCGTCAACCGGACGGCAGTGTTTTTCTGCCAAAACCTGCTCAACGCCAACTGGGAGTCAGAACCTTTGTCACCGAGGCTGCCGATCTGCCCCGAACGCTGGAGTTGGGCGCCAAAGTACTGATGGACCCTAATGCAGGTGGAAAGGTGCAGGCATTGAACGCCGGTCGCATTGAGCCTGGTCCGCGCGGATTGCCAAACCCCGGGCAAACTGTCCGCAAAGGTGAGGTACTGGCATACGTTGCTTCTTCGGCAGCGCCCATTGAGCGTTCCAACCAGGCTGCACAGTTAGCTGAACTGCGGGCAACCAAGGCGCTGGCGGACAAACGACTGGCGCGTTTGCAGGAGTTGTCTGATACGGTGCCACGCAAAGAAATCGAAGCGGTTGAGAGCGAGTCTGCCAGCCTGTCGGCACGCATCGCGGCTGTCGGCGGCGGTCTGTCCAGTCGCGAAGCGCTGGTTGCTCCAGTCTCCGGCGTGATTGCGTCTTCAAACGTGGTCGCCGGTCAAGTGGTTGATGCGCGCGAGTTGGTTTTCGAGATCGTGGACCCCACACGTCTGCGAATTGAAGCCCTGGCATTCGATGCCGCTGTTGCCAACAACATCGGCGATGCCACTGTGGCTGTCGGCGAGCAGCGCATCCCCCTGACGTTCATCGGTGCCTCGCGCAGCTTACGCGAACAGGCTCTGCCCTTGGCTTTTCGTGCTCAGGGCGCAGCCCTCGACCAATTGGCTGTCGGACAGCCGGTACGCGTGTTTGTCCAGACCAAGGACAAGGTCAAAGGCATTGCCGTTCCAGTCGCCGCACTGATGAAGAATCCAGCCAACCAGACGGTGGTCTGGGTCAAGACCGGGCCAGAGCGATTTGAACCTCGCCCTGTCACAACAGAACCGCTGGATGGTGTCAGCGCTGCCGTCACCTCGGGCCTGACTTCCGGCGACCGTGTCGCGACCCAAGGTGCTACCTTGATCAACCAGGTACGCTGACATGTTCAAGTGGCTACTCGATAACAGCCTGACTAATCGGCTGCTGGTGATCATCGCCAGCGTGGTTCTGATGGCTTATGGTGCATTCACTCTGTCCACCACCCCGGTGGATGTATTTCCTGACCTCAACAAGCCGACCGTCACCATCATGACCGAGGCTGGTGGCATGGCCGCCGAAGAGGTGGAGCAGCTCATCACCTTCCCGCTCGAAACGACCATGAACGGTCTGCCCGGCGTGGAGTCGGTGCGTTCCACGTCGTCGGCAGGCCTGTCTTTTCTCTACGTCACCTTCGACTGGAGCACCGACATCTTCCGCGCCCGGCAACTGGTGTCGGAGCGCCTGTCCTCAATGGAAGAAGGTATTGCCGAGGGCGTCGTTCCGCGCATGGGGCCGATCAGCTCGATCATGGGTGAGATCATGCAGATCGCCATCCCAGTCGATCCGAGCAAGATCAGCTCCATGGCGGTGCGGGAATACGCCGACTGGGTGTTGCGGCCTCGGCTGCTGTCGGTCCCCGGTGTGGCCCAAGTCATCCCCATCGGCGGCGAGGTCAGGCAGTTCCAAGTGCAACCCAACACCACTCGTATGGCGGAATTGGGTATCACGCATGAGCAGCTTGAAGCGGCCTTAAAGGGCTACTCCAGCAACACATCGGGCGGTTTTCTTGAGCTCAACGGGCGCGAGTACCTGATCCGCAACCTGGGCCGTACCTCACTGTTGGAGGACCTGAGCAATCTGGCGTTGACTGCCAAGGACGGACAACCCATCCTCCTTCGTCAGATAGCCGAAGTGACGTTTGCAGCGGCGCTCAAGCGCGGCGATGCTGGCTTTGAAGGCAAGCCTGCCGTGATCCTTGGCATCCAGAAGCAACCGACCGCCGACACCATCGCGCTCACCAAGTCCATTGAGGACGCCTTGGTGGGGCTGAAGGCTTCGCTGCCGGCCGGCATGGAGGCCCCACGAATCACTTTCCGTCAGGCCAGCTTCATCGAAGCATCCATCACCACCTTGCAGGGCAAGCTGATTGGCGCATCGGTTTTCGTGGCGTTGATCCTTTTCTTCTTCTTGGGCACCTTGCGCCCGACCATTATCGCGTTGACGGCGATTCCCGTCTCGATCTTCATCACCGCGCTGGTCTTCAAGTATTTTGGGTTGTCGATCAACACCATGACGCTTGGTGGCTTGGCCATCGCGATTGGCGGGCTGGTAGACGACGCCGTGGTCGGCGTTGAAAACGTCCTCCGGCGATTGAAGACGGACCGCGCCGCCCACCCGAACGGCCGACTGCATCCGATCGAACTCGTCGCCCACGCGACGATGGAGGTCCGCTCAGCCATCCTCTACGCGACAGTCATCATCGTTCTGGTCTTCATCCCGCTGTTTGCGCTGCCGGGGCTGGAGGGCAAGTTGTTCGTGCCACTCGGCATTGCCTTCATCGTCTCGACACTCGCTTCACTGATCGTCTCGGTAACTGTGACGCCCGTACTCAGTTTCTACCTGCTGCCCCGCATGAAGAATCTGGAGCATGGGGACACCAAGGTCCTGGCGTGGTTGAAAACGCGGTATCGAAGCAGCCTGCAAGGCGCGTTGGACCGACCCAAGGCGGCCATTTCAGTTGCCGGTGTGACTGTTTTGATAGCAGCCGCCTCTGTGCCGTTTTTCCCCACCACATTCCTGCCACCATTCAACGAGGGCACACTGCTCATCGGTCTGCGGCTGAACCCGGGTGTCACGCTGACGGAGTCGTCCTCACTTGCGCGCCAGGCTGAGGTGCTAGTAAGTCAAGTGCCGGAAGTGACCCACGTGGGGCGCCGCAGTGGTCGCGCCGAGCTGGATGAACACGCCGAAGGTGTCCACGTCAGCGAGCTCGATGTGGGTCTCAAGCCGACAGCAGAGCTGACGCGCAGCATGGACGAGATCAAAGCCGATATCCGTGCCCGGCTGGTCAATCTGCCCGCCGCGCTGGAGATTGGGCAGCCCATATCCCACCGCATCGATCACATGCTCTCGGGCGTGCGTTCTCAAATCGCCATCAAGATCTTTGGCGAAGACCTGGATGCCCTGCGTGGCCAGGCCGACGCATTGCGCGCGAAGCTGGCGACCATTCCGGGCATTGCCGACCTCCAGATCGAGAAGCAGGTGCTGGCACCGCAGATCAAGGTGCGTATCGACTACGCGGCAGCTGCGCAGTATGGCGTGCCAGCGCCTCAGGTCTTGTTGGCGCTGCAGGCGTTGGTTGAAGGTGAGAAAGTGACGCAGATCGTGGAGGGCAGTCGGCGCTTTGCGCTGGTCGTCAAGCTGCCAGAATCCGCTCGTTCGGTCGAAGGCCTGGGCCAGATATTGATCGAGACGCCGAACGGCCGCATCCCGTTGTCGAAAATCGCCACTATCGAGGACGGCGATGGTCCCAACCAGATCAGTCGCGACGATGGCAAGCGCCGCATCGTATTGTCGGCGAACGCGTCTGGGCGTGCACTGTCTGAGATCGTTGCAGACATCCGCAAAATGGTGGCCGAGACTAAGTTGCCAGAAGGTTACTTCATCACGCTGGGCGGCCAGTTCCAGGCTCAGGAGGAAGCCTCGCGCCTCGTCGGCCTGCTGTCCATCGTGTCGCTGACCCTGATGTTTGTGGTTCTTTATAGCCGCTACAAATCGGCGGTGCTGTCGGCGTTGATCATGGTGAACATTCCGCTGGCCCTTGTCGGTGCGGTGATCGGACTGTGGTTGTCGGGGCAGCCGCTCAGTGTGGCGGCATTGGTCGGCTTCATCACGCTAGCCGGTATCTCGGTGCGCAACGGCATTCTGAAGGTCAGCCACTACATCAACCTGATGCGCTTCGAGGGCGAGGCATTCGATCAGAAGATGATCATGCGCGGCTCGCTGGAGCGACTGAGTCCCGTGCTCATGACCGCCCTTGTGACTGCCTTCGCGCTGGCGCCACTACTGTTTGAAGCAGAGCAGCCAGGTACAGAAGTATTGCACCCGGTGGCCGTTGTGATTTTCTCTGGTCTCATCAGTTCGACACTTCTTGACACCTTCCTCACTCCCGCGATGTTCTGGTTGTTTGGGCGCAAGCCGGCCGAATCGCTGTTGAATGACAAGGACGCCGAGGCGCTGTGATTTCACCCAGAGTCATAAACTATCCAGAAAGGTTCTCCATGAAGACAAAAACACTTCTATCCACCGTTGCCTTGACCCTGACCACAACGGCCTTTGCTGCCGGGGACAAACACGAGCATGCCCATGGACATAAGCCGCTGCATGGCGGTGTGGTCGTTGAGGTCAAGGACATTGATTACGAACTGGTTGCCAAGCCGACCATAATTCAGTTGCACCTGCGCGACCACGGCAAACCAGCCGACGTGTCAAAGGCTACGGCAAAGATCACCATCCTCAGCGGCACCGAGAAACAGGAGGTTGAACTCAAGCCCGCTGGTGACAAGCTCGAAGCCTCGGGCAATTTCAAAGTGGGATCGGGCACCAAGGCCGTAGCTGTAGTTTCTTTTGCAGGCAGGGCAGCGACTGTGCGCTTCAGTATCAAGTAGCACTTAGTGACCGCGTCAACGGTAGTCCTTATTTTGAACTCCCCTCGAATTACTGAGCCAGTCAGAAGTAGAGGCTGGGGAACAATTTGCCACGGCACTCGACGAGACGGATTCGGCCGAGGGCTTCAAGGGGTCGATGGTGGTCGTAGCTGTGCAGCCAATAGGGAGTCATGTCGCGCACATCCTGCAGGTTGTCGGATGCGTAGCAATCGAGCACCTCGATGCGGTAGGTCTTGTTGAATCGCTCGACGTTGGCGTACTGCGTCGGTTTACTGGGTTGGAGTGCTGCAGGGCGATGCCTTTGCTCTCCGCCCATGGGGACAGTGCGTTAGAGATGAAACCGGGGCCGTCTTCCTGACGAATCAACAGTGACGTACCGCGCACCTTTGCTAGTTCGTTGAGCGCCCGAATGGCGCGCGCAGGAGGCAGGCCTGGTGTCCACCTCGATGCGCCGGCCCTATCGTTTGAACTCGTCAATGACTTTGAAAGTCCTGAAACGCCGTCCTGACCACAGCGCATCGATCATGAAGGCGCAGCTCCAGCCCTGCTTGGGTTGGCATGCGGCGCGCACGGGCTGTTTGATGCACGCAGGCAGGCGATCCTTGCCGCGTTGAGGCAGGTTCAGCAGCCGCTCGCAGTACACCCGCCACAGCACCGCCTTGCCCCAGAGTTTCCGTATGGTCGCGTCCAACCTTCCCGGGCGCATCACATCTGTAAGCGTCCGGCAATGCCATCTTGAGATAGACCCAGCGTCGAGGCATCTTGTGCACAATGAACACCATGCACACTATGGCGAACGACACGATCGCCCAGCGCCCCAAGCGGCACTACTACTCCCCGGAACTTAAAGGCCAGATCATGGCCGAATGCCAGGTCTCCGGCGCGCCAGTGGCCGACGTAACGCTTGCACACGGAATCAACGCCAACATCGTTCATCGCTGGATGCGCGAGCGAGCGGACTCCCTGTTACCAGTGACCTGCCCCCCACCAGCCGTACCAGTCTGAAGTTCGTGAAGTCCGTCAACCACCAGGAGAATGACGGACATCAAGAAGAGCAGATTCAGCGAGGAACAGATCATTGGCTTCCTGCGGCAGGCCGAAGCCGGTATGCCGATCAAGG
>JACCDS010434618.1_pt1 | contig 11025 bp, 19 predicted proteins | sample 7446441 | NCBI WGS metagenome assembly JACCDS01 (sample SAMN15323445, study PRJNA562643) | freshwater metagenome | isolation source: river surface water | place: USA:Blue River Watershed | collected 2017-08-17 | reverse complement strand
TTCTAGTGCGATTTAGACGCACAAATAACTAAATAGAAGTGATGTAGTGCGTGACGAACACATTCTTCGTTGCGCTACTACGAAATGTATGTTGATAGTTTCCCTGCTTTGCATGAGTTCTGCTCTGCAAATAAGAGTTCCTATTGTCTTTTGATTACTAATGAAAGTTTACTGAAATATGCTGAACACAGAATTAACAGAGATTATTCAAAAATCTCAATTACTGATTAGACAAGAATCATTGATAAGAATGCTAGATGAGCAGTATCAAGAACGTTCCTTATTCCATTTAGTTCTAACTTATAAACCTTATCAAGATATTACCTATGACGAAAGAGTAGTTAATAAGTTCTTTACTACTTTTTACACTAGATATTTCCTGCCTTACCTAATGAATACTAGAAACTATCATCGTCAGTCCTATCGTCATCTCCAACCTACTTGCCTTGCTTTCCTAGATGAACATGAACATTCTCCAGTTGCCTATAAGTCACTAGATTTTGAACATTTATCTATCAATACAAGAAGTGAATATTCTGCACGACTACATCATCATGCGATTCTTGCAGTTCATCACGAACATCTTGACCGAATGAATCAATTAATCGGCACTAATACTCTAGTCGGTAATTTTTCCTACAAAGTAATGACTAGTTTCATTAGACCTTGTGACTCTAGTATCTTGAGGTATGCCTCCAAGATGATGATGAAGTATCCAGACTTTTTATCGTTTCCAGACAAATTCAAGAGTGAAAAAAGACGTAAATTAACTAAATACCTGTATCGCAATGTGGTAGGTAGTAACTAGACCACCATAAACAGTATTCCTAGTGCTTGCTAATCTATAACAAATCCAAGTAGATAAATGAATCCAAATCCAAATAAATTAACTAAAGATGTTCACATGAGAGTTTCTAAACAACTCAAAGAACTGATTCATCAGATTGCTGAACAGAATCATATGAAACCTAGTTCACTCTGTCGTGTCATTATTGCTAGAGAGTTGCCTAATTACATTCGTAACAGATTCTTTTGATTGGAATTCACCTATGACTTCCATGACCCAATCTAGTTCATTCTGTAAAACAGGAATGTCTTTAAGTAGTTTTAGTTCATCTTTGTCCATATTAGGATGGTATCAATGAAAGATATAGATAAGTTAAAGAAGGACAGTCTATTCGCCTTAGAGATATCTCCAAATACTAAGACTTCAATAGTTAACTCAGACCTGAATCAATTAACAACTCGTCTTAGACGAATTGGTGCTAAAGAAGAGATAGTAATTTTGGTGTTAGCAAAGTGAAATATACTAATTTTTATAAGTTTTAATCTATGAAAGTTATTATGAAAAAAGTTCTCTTAGCAATGGTTTCATCAGCAGTTTTAATAAGTGGTTGTGCATCAATTACTCAAGGTACAACGCAAGTAATTTCATTCTCAATTGATCCACAAGATGCAAGATGCACAGTGGTTAATAAAGATAATGCAACTCTTGGCACAGTTAGTGGTAAAGCAAACTTATTACAGGTATCAAAAGGTTCAGGTGATTTGATTGCAAATTGCAGTGCAGAAGGTTATGACCAAAAAACGACTCGTATAGTTTCTAGCACTCAAACTGCAGGTGTTCTGGGTGTGGCAATTGACCTTGGTATTACAGATATGTTGACTGGTGCAATGTGGAAATATCCTGACCATGTGTCTATCGTTATGGAGAAGACAGCAACTAAGAAGTAAAAATAAATTAATAGTTGCAACCCACCTAAATGGTGGGTTTTTTATTATTTTGAAAACATATACGTATTATTGATTGCCTGTAGGGCACCATCTAAACTAAAAATTGATACTTCAGATGGAAAATTGTCGACTTCAAAGAAAAAATAAATTATTTCATTCGTCATCAGCATATTTTTGATGTTTACTAAATCCTCGAGTATTAAAAATTTAACCTTTTCATGTGTAACGCATGAAATATCTAACTTCAGAGTTTGTCGTCTAGATGAAATTAGATAACCGTTAATTTTTCTATTAGTGCAGTCTTCAACAGGTGAAAAATAAACCAAACATCTGTCTTTACAAACGATTCCTAATTCTTGACCATTTGTATTGACTGTGAACGCGGAATTAAAAGTGTCTGAACTTTTAAATGCCCAATCCTTATATCGTATTTCCTGTTGGGCAAATACCAATGCAGGAAGAAGTAGAGTGAGAAAAAGACACTTGCCAATTACCTTGGTAGACATAGGATCTTAGAAGTCCGAAATGTCTAAAGATATAAATTTCAGTAAGAAATATCACGTAAAAAAAGTGAAAAAGTTTTATACAAATTACTTTTGATTTTTATATGCTTTTAATAGATATTTATATAAACAAAAAAATATCTAAATTGAATAGTGAGTTAATTTCTTCGTTACGACTTTGTCTTTCACAGTTCCCTGTGAATAACTCAATTATTTGTTTGATGATAATTTTGATTGTTCTTGACTATCATAATAATCGTGAAGAATTAAATTTTAAAAAATTGTATTCATCGCTTCATTTTTTTAGTGATGTAGGCATAAAAAATCATCTAATGCGACTAAGTAGAACAGAATGGGTGTCAATCAAAAAATCAAAAAATGATTCTCGTTCAAAAGTGGTGTTGCCTAGTAAAAAACTTCTAAACGCTTACACAAGTATCAGGTTCAGAAAACAATAAAAGAGACCCATGATGGAACATGGGTCGGAAGTTCAATTATGAACAGAATTTTAGGGTTCAGAAATCAAATGATTATTTAATATACCTAATCATGTGTTCATTTTGGTATATGAAATGCTCATTGGGGCACTTGTAACTCAGTGAAAAAAAACGTTCATCACCACTTTTAGATAGATTATCAGAGGTGCTAACTAAAGATGTATAACTCTCAGAGCATTCTTTACAGTAAACATACGCACGACCTTTACTAACTAAATCCATTGCATGAGGTCTTATTATTTCTTGCTGAACAGAATCTAAGACAGTCACTGACTTATCTAATTCATCTGCCTCTTTTAACCAAATCAACATTTGATTTCTGCAAATTTTCACAATTTCACTACCCCCAGATACACTACTCAGATAGTCTTCCAACCACTCAACTAGTAGACTGGTTTTTATATATACATCTGCATAAAAACCCTTATTGTTGTATTTTTCACCGGCAATAAGAACCGTTGAAGTACATCTTTTTGTTGGCAGGAGATATTTAGGATTAGGTTTTTTAGAGAACCACATTTGATTAACTATAAATTTACGTTAGATTTTGATTATTATTTGACTAGGCATATTTGCTTGCCTAAATTACCCAAACTACCATCTTTTCTGTTTAAAAAACTCACTTGTTCCTTAGTTACCTCTATCTTGCCTGAGGCACTATCACATGACCAATTACTTGAATCTTGCACAGAACACTTATCTAAGACCTCATTAATATTGTTCCCTGTTGTATCTTTTCCTATTGCAGTTACTGTTTTCTTTTTTGAATCAACTCTGTAAGTCAGTTCAACACTTTCATGACATTTCTTACAGTTTGATTGAGTATCACAAATACTCATTTTTACCTGATAGTCTTTTGCTAAACCAATGCTAGGCATCAAAAATAAGGCAAAGATAATTGCTTTCATTTAGTTTCCTTTTTTCTAACAGGTAAGAACTTAGAGTTGTAATAGATATGTGGTTTCTCGTTAATCATATAGATAATTTCATCTGACTCTAGGTTTATCTTACCTACTCTCTTGAATCCAAAATAGGTAAAGGTAAATGTCAAATCAATCTCATTGCCAATGCAGTCGATGTAGTCATCATGTATGAATGCCTTCTTTTTAATATCTCTATCTATTGCGTAGTCACCATGAATGACTAATTTAGGAAATACAAATCCATTACTTTTATAGATTCCAGTTGTGATTCTTGGCAATCTCAAGTCTCTATGCGTATGAATAAGAATTACATCTGAGAAATATGCCCTAGATTCATTATCTTTATGCATCAGATGCTTAATAAGATGCCTGAAACTAGTGATAGTGGCAGTTTCAATGTTCAAACTATGATTATCTGCATAGTTTTCAATTAGACCCCATTCATTGTCACAGGTAGGAGTACCAAAGTAGAGTTCAATTTTTGACATATCTAGATGACTTTACAAACGATATCTCTGAGAGCACTAATCATCGTTTCTTCTTTGATTTTTTCCCACTTATCTTTTCTCAAAGATGAACTCTGCCCCTCTTTACCACCAAGATTCTTCTCTTCAAATACTGTTAAGTAACTCATCATGTATAAATTCTTACTACAGTCTATAAAGTCATAACTTAAAGACGATGAGTAGTAGATAGTTTTTCCACCTATTTCATAAGACTTTCGTTCTGAGTAATTTTTATAGACTCTGACACCTACTATACCTTTATCTTTCTTATAGTTAGTGGAGTAGTAAAACTCTACGTCGGTAGTTTCCCTAAACATCACCCAATCAGCATAGACAGGACTAGAGAATATTGCTATGAATGCGGTAAATTTAGTGATAAATTTCATAACAATTAGACTAACATAGGTACTTAAATGAAATTACTTGGAGTATTAATTGGCGTTCTATCTGGAGGCGCCACGGGACTCGTAGTCGGTTTTTTTACAGGGAACTACACGAAGGACTTAGTTCTAGGTGCTCTTATCTCTGGAATTATTACCCTATTTTTATTCAAAAATAGAATTGAAAAAACTGGAATTCGAGAAACAGATGAATTGTTTGACAATACTTCATCTAAAGTAATTATGTCCAACTCATGGGTATTCTGGTTAAGTAACTTCATTGCCGCTTTAATTGTTAATGCAGTAGAAAGACAAGACTATTTTTGGAGTGGATTTGTAAGTTGCTCATTGAGCATAATTATCGCAATTTTATTCACCTCGATTGGAGCATCATTTTTTGGAAAAATGAAAGTTTAAAACCTGACAAAAAAAATGTGGGAAAAACTGCAGTTAAACATAGCGCCCCTGTCTTTCATGTTTGACTAGAAAACAATTGATTTTTTGGGAGGGATTAATGAGTCTAAATATCGTCATCTTTAGTCTTGGATATGGTCTGTTATTTGGTGGTTATTCTGACCTAATGAGAGCAAGTCGTGCAGGATATTTACCCAAAAATATGTTCAATATTCTCACTGAATTGGCAGGCGGGATTTTGATGATTGTCTTTTTTATTTGGGCATTTTTTGTATTTACTTGGTGGATCGTTCTGCTCGCGACTTTTATAGGAAACTTTGTTGCAGTTTTCATTAAATTAAAAATTTTCAATTTCCCGCAAATACATGTAATGCTTGGTGTGATTGCCTGTTTATATTCACTTTCCTAAACATAGGTCTATAAACCATTTGATTTCTGAACTCTAAAATTTTGTTCAAAATTGAACTTCCGACCCATGTTCCATCATGGGTCTTTTTTATGGTTTTCTGAACTACTCTTTAATAAAAGTCTTGTAGTAATCCCAAGATAAATTATTCAGAACCATAAAGTTGTGAATTCGTTCATTAAAAAGTTTCTGCTCTTCTGGTTTTATGTAGAACCTCTTGTAATTCTTCTTACCGTGAAAATTCGTAAAGAATAGGTCTGAGTTCTTATGCGGAACAACCTCATCTTTCATTAACTTTTGCACGAGATAGTCATAATCTGCATTACCAATCGTTGTAGTGGTGCATTCATCAAACCATCGCAAAAGCATTGCAATCTGCTTCAGAACATTAAATTTATGAATGTCGGAGTAATATGTTTCTGTATCTTTCAAGGCATTATTTTGTGCGTTTATTTCTCTGTAGTATAGTTAAGATACGTATATTTACTATAAGTATTTAATATGAAAATTTTTCATAAAATTCTTGCATTTTTTGGGTTTGGGCAAAATATGGAGAAAACGAATTCTTTTGAGGAAATGCTCGATAAATTTAGTTCAATTTCTCGACAAGATGAGGCAAAAAAGTCTGCATTTATTGCAATTCAAAAAGGTGATGACATAAATCCTGATAGACCTCATCCTTATGAGGCAACTATACGTGCAGACGCCTTGTCGGTAGATACCGCATGCACTCAGTACCATACCGAACAACTTAAAAAGTCTTTTGGTGATGCTCAATATGTATCTGTTCTTTTGCAAGCAGGTCTTCAGAGTGAGTTGACCCAATCTTCTCCAGCAGAACTTGAGGCAAAGATTCGTTCTGCAATCGCCCAAAATGAAGCAGAAGCGAATGTGATTTTTAATGGGTATAAACAAGCAGAACATGAATTAGCAGTCTTTAAGGGTGCGAATGGACTTACTTCTGCAGCAATTTTTCCAGATAAGAGTAATGCACTTTATTTGATTGTTGCATTGGGAATTATTGAGGCAATTTTTAACGCATTTTTCTTGAGGCAGGGAATTAACTTTACTGTTTCACTCTTAATTTCAATATCTGTAGCGATAATCAATATCGGAGGTAACGTTTGGTTGGGTGGGAGATATCGTTACAAGAATCATGTTGACCCAAATATTGCGGCATCTGGTCGATTAAATCGTGTTTATTCATTTGCATTGATACTTGGTATTAATGGAATAGTGGCAATTTACAGATTTTGGTATGCATCAAGCAGTCAGGAGATGACTGGTGAATTTATTTTAGAGAGCACAATGTTGTTCATAGTTGGTATTGCGATGGGCATAGTTGCTTTTAATAAAGGGTATGCACTAGATGATCCATATCCAGAATATGGTGTCTATACAAGACGATTAAACGAATGGGCAGAAAAACTAACAGTTTTAAGAAAATTACATGCAGAGTATTGTTCCGATTTAAAAAGAAAAGCGGATGTTGTTTTGGATAATTTGGAGTCAAAAATTATTAATGCTTCAGATTCCTTTGCGCTCCAATTACCTGAAATGTCTCGTCAATTAAAAATTTGGGATGCTGATAGAAGTAAGATAAATTTTGCTTATAGGCAATTACAAGAAATTTTTAAGTTAACGATCAATGGATATCATCCAAATGCAAGTAAGGGATATCCGATGGAGATTGTTGATTTACCTGCAAATGTGCAGTTAAATAGTTTTAAAGACCAAGTCACACATTTCCTTGAGAGTAAAGCAGATTTGAAGGATAGGGTTGCTCAGTTACGAGAAGAGGTCAGGTTCCAAAAAGAGCAACTTCAAAATTGGTGGCAATCTGAAAAAGTAAGAGATTTATTGAATTTTCCAAAATGAAATACAACATACCAAATAAAAAGACCACAAATAGTGGTAAGTTATTTTTTTATATCGCATTGGTCTTACTGCTATTTGTCGTTTTAGTTTCTGTATTCCTAAGACCGCCTAAGTTTTCAGATTGCTCAAAAGAAATGGATGCAAAATGTATTTGTCCTTCAGAAGAAAAATATATTGGTAAAAGAAATATTATTTTTATAGATGCAACTGATGAAATTGTTCGGGGGAAAATTGAGGATGTTTACAGATTAATTAGGGAAACTTCTTTTAATGAGGCAGGATTATTTGAGTGGTTGGGCAGTGGTAAGAAGGTTGATAAGACATCAATTTATATTTTGGCAGATAAAAAACCAGTAGAAATGACCCCAATCGCCTCATATTGTTCTTTACCGCCGGACATAACATGGTTGTTAACTGATTTGTCTGCCAAAAAAGAGGAACAAATAAAAAAAGCAGCAATTGATGATATTAAAAATGCAATTGCAAAGATCCAAAACGAAAAATCATCTACTAAATCATATATTGTTGAGGGACTTGCTGTTGCAACATCAAATTCGAGTCATTGGGTAGCAGGAAGTAAGTTAATTGTTGCGTCTGATTTGTATGAAAATAGTCCTGTTTGTGGTTTTTTTGAAACTGAAAAAATTCCAGCGTTTAACCAGATCGGTCAAGACTGTCGTAGGTGGGTAAATATACTTGGTGAAAATCTTACAAGGGTATCGAGTGCTTCAGTTAATCAAAAATCCTCTGTTTCGATTTGTCAGTTTTTAAGTAAAAAGCAATCAGATGGATTGGTTTCATTTTGGCGCGAATTATTTCAATCCCAACTTGACTATGATGTGAAATTTACGTGTGACCCTCAACAGATCCTCGATAGACACCACTCTTTAAATAAATGATTACTACGAAAAAAAATTCATCTGGCGCATTGTTTGTCAGATATATCACAATTGGTCTAGTTGCTATATTTTCATCAATAGGGTTGCTTAAGTTTAGTAATATCTTTTTAGGTAATACCTCGATTGTTCTTGGTACTTCAATCTTCATCATCAATCTGCTCACCGTATTAGGTTATACGTATGCTGTATTGAGAGATGAAAGTCTCTTAGCAGAATCAGATTCCCCTGATTTGGCGTACTACTTGGGATTCAGTCTTACAGTTGGTGCATTATCTGCGACGTTTATTGTTGACACTCTAATTGGGCAGCAAGCAACGGCAGAAACCAAATCTGATTTAGTTAAAAATTCTTTACTACAGTTTGGTATTGGTCTCACTGCAACTTTGATAGGACTTTGTGCCAAGATTTATCTATCTTCAAAGCAAAATTTTGAGCAGACAGAACCTGAGGAATTGTTGAGAAATTTTCGTCAGGAGTTAAATAGTTTTAAAAATGAAATGCAGAGTTCTAGTTCAGAATTTGCGAATGTCCTAAGTGAATCATCAAAACAGTTAGTGGAATCAGTCACAAAAGCAATGGATTCCTTTCAAAGGTTGAATGAAACAATAATCAAAACAAATGATGAAATAACTAACAAAATTGGATCTGATGATTTTTCAGAAACTATTGAATCATTTTCTGAAACAATCAAAGACTTATCAAATACATCAAAAAATTTTGTCAAAACAAATGATGAAACTATTTCTTCTATGGTTGATGTTACTAGTGCACTCGATAAGTTGAATAGTGTTACGGAGTTGTGCGCGCTTAGGTTGGAACAGGTTGATAAAAAGACGCAGGGCGTTACTATTTCGTCTGATTCACTAAATCTAATCACAACTCAACTAGTCGATAGATATAAGACTATATTGCCTAAGACAGAGCAATTGAGTGCCGCAATGGGCGTCGCAGTTGAAACTATCTCAAAATTAAATTCATCTATTGATACCGCCAATACTAGGTTTGTTAGTGGATTTGGTGATAATTCTGAATTACTAACTTTTAAACAATCTTTGTCAAGGGTTGGTGAAGAGTTAAAGAAATTAGACGCTTTGATTACAAAAATCAATAATTCTAGAAACTAATGTTTGATAATCGAAACGCGGTTTCTCGTGAAAGACTTATTGGTATATCTTTTGTTGATATATTAATTCAAGCAGTATTTTTGCTTTTCATAGCATTAACTGTGGGATACCAAGATCCTGTCATTATTGAGCGTATTCGTGAATATGAGGCATTTGGTAAGGATATATGCAATAAGGCAAATAAAGATTCCATCAAGGAGTGCAGAGAGGTTGTTGAACCTGTAGTTGATAAAGCAATAGGGAGAGGTTTATCTTTATGTATACCTCCAAAAGTAGGTGACCGTTCCGTCCTTTCTGTAAGGTTTAGCGTTGTTTCCCCATCAGAAATTAGATTCATAGAATTTACTAAAGATTATTATGACTATTTAGAGTCAAAAGGTTATGAGGATAAATTAACTCGAGCAAAAGCAACAAAGTCAGGTATTTATGAGGTTGGTGATTTAGACAGGCATTTTGGATTTATCAGAGAGGATAAATGTATTCACTCTGTAACAATTAGAAAGTGGGAAGGGGCATGGCGTGAAAGCGATTTGGCACCTGCATTTAATGCCCTATCAAAATTGCAAACAATGAATAGATAAAATAGATTTATCTTTGAGTCTCGTCGCAAATACTCATATCAGATGTACCATCAAAGTTCTTCAGTGGTCGGCAATTAAGACCGCACTCATAATCACCTTCATATCTTTTACCCAAGATATTTAACTTACCTAGAGATGCATTTCGGCACTTCTCTAATGAATCAAATATTCCTACTTGTATGTGCTTGGATAAGTCATTCTTGTTTGGGTATACAAATCCTCTCCATTCCTGACTGCACCCAGTGAGCACCAATATGATGAGTAAGTATTTGGTGCGTTTCATTATCATTTACTGTTTATTGCACTTGCCAAATGAAATACTGCCTCTGCCGTTGTTTTCAATAAACAACATATCTGGGTACAGTTGCACGTCAAACTGCCCTTTGAAATAGTAGAACTTTTTAATTCCAACGAACTTATCAAATTCAACTTTGTCTACGTTGTATCTGTCGCAGGTGACTTTATTGTGACTGGGTATAAACGAACATCTTTCAAGTTCAGGTTTCGAATTGTCATGAATCTTTACTGAAAATTGCCATTTTTTTAGTTCACTTTCGCTAGCGATATTTTCAAGTCCCACTTTGCGAGTTACTTTGCAATCATATGAGGTTGCTAATGTAATTGATGACTGAATAATTAAAAATGCAAACAGGGTAAATTTCATTTGATTTCCTTGCATTGCCCATCGTAGAAATCACTAGATATTTTTATTGAGATATATTTGCTCAGAGGGGAAAAATGACCTTTCATCTCCTTGTTATAACCATATAACTGCAGCAACGTACCTGCTTCTTTTATATCAGTTACTACATCCAAATCTTTGCCAGGAATCTCAATCCAAAGCATGCCTTTGCTGTCACTCCAAAGACCGACCCAAAATCTGTATTCCTTATGTTTTAAGAAAATAACCTTATCAGTTGAATTTTTTTGAAATGAACCAGTGCATTCATAGTTTGTTGATTTTGCAGAAAAGAACAAAACAATAACAAAAATCGATATGACAAATAGGGCAATCGCAGTAATTTTTTTCATAATGGTGTTGTGATAATCTTCTAATTATGAAATTTAGCATCATTTCCCTACTTGCAACAGTCCTGATTTCTAATGCTGCTTTTGCTCAATCTCAACCTGTGAAGATGAGTAATTCAGGCATATGTCATGCACCAGGTTCAACTTATTA
>JACCDS012197696.1_pt1 | contig 11026 bp, 9 predicted proteins | sample 7446441 | NCBI WGS metagenome assembly JACCDS01 (sample SAMN15323445, study PRJNA562643) | freshwater metagenome | isolation source: river surface water | place: USA:Blue River Watershed | collected 2017-08-17 | reverse complement strand
TTTTGGCTTTTTTGTGGGCGATATTGATAACCCTAATCACCATCTGCACTACGAGTTGTATATTGCGATTGTGGTGAACTTGATTGCCACCATTCTGAAATTTGGTGACAGAACGCAAATTGGTGCCATTCACTTGGCCACAAGTTTGGTAGCCGATATTCAGTTGATTGCCGCTGCCATTATTTGGGCTGCTGCTGGCAGTGATGGTGCAAATCCTGAGGTGATTGTGGGCGTGGTGTCACTCTCCGGCGGCGCGTTTTTAGCCAATATCACCTCGGTGGTCTTGTTGATTTATGAGACCGTGACACTGCGTCGCTAGCATTTCAGCGGTCATTCGGTGAATCTCAATAACATTATCTTTTTGATTTTAAGGCGCATGCGTGCGCCTTTATTGCTGTTGGTGGTGAGCTACGCCATTGCACTGATTGGCTTTGTGCTGATTCCCGGTGTGAATGAAGTTGGCAAATCCATCCACCTCACTTTTTTCCAAGCGTTTTACATTTTAAGCTATACCGCCACCACCATTGGGTTTGGCGAGATTCCCTACCCGTTTACCAACGATCAGCGCATGTGGATGACGTTCAGTATCTACCTCACGGTGGTGGCTTGGTTTTACGCCATCGGTAATATTATTGCCTTATTTCAAGACCCTGCGTTAAAACAGGCGATTACTGCGGCCAACTTTAAACGTGCGGTTGAGCATTTGCATGAGCCTTTCTATTTGATTTGCGGTTATGGTGAAACCGGTAGCGAGCTGGTGCGTGCTTTGGATAAAAACGAGTTGCGCGTGGTGGTGGTGGAGATTAATCAAGAGCGTATCCATGAACTGGGCATGACCGATTACCAATTTAATGTGCCCAATTTGTGCGCGGATGCTAAAAATCCAGAGATATTATTGTGTGCTGGATTAAGAAATCCTATGTGTCAGGGTGTGGCTGCGTTGACGGATGATGATCATGCCAACCTTGCGATAGCGGTGGCGGTTAAACTGATTAAGCCAGAGTTGCGTATGTTGGCGCGCGTGGAAAATGATGTAGTGGCTGCCAATATGGCCTCTTTCGGCACTGATCATATCATCAACCCATACAAAATTTTTGGTGAGCACTTGGCCATGGAGGTGAACTCGCTGGGCACCTATTTACTGCATCAGTGGTTAACCAGTGTACCGGGTGATATAGTGAAGACGCCACCAGCAGTGCCAAAAGGGAACTGGATCGTGTGCGGATATGGTCGTTTTGGCAAAGCTGTCGTCAAAAGTTTGAAACAGGAAAATCTGAACATTCGTATTATTGAGGCCGACCCCAAGGGCACCGAATGTGAAGAGTGCATAGTGGGTAGCGGCGTAGAGTCGCACGTGCTTAAAGAGGCTGGTATTGATGACGCGGTGGGGATTGTGGCAGGCACCGATAACGATATTAATAATTTATCGATTGTCATGACAGCGTTAGAGATCAATCCTAATCTGTTTGTCGTCATCCGCAAAAATCGTCGGCTTAACGAGCCGCTATTTGAGCACTTTAATGCGGATATCACCATGCAACCCAGCGACATTATTGCGCATGCTTGCTTGTCCTATATGGTTTCGCCTATGTTGGCTGCATTCTTAAATTTATCGCGCATGCAGAGCAACAGTTGGGCCAATGCGGTCATTGCCAGATTGGTGATGGTGGTGGGTGAGCAAGCACCCGATACTTGGGGCGTGCGCATATTGCCAACGCATGCCAGTGCCATCTGCGAGTTGCTGGAGCAGGGTCATACCATACGCTTGCACCACCTCACCATGAACCCTGCCAATGGTGAAGAGCATTTAGCGATTGTGCCGATTATGTTGGTGCGCAATGATGAAAAAATTCTATTACCGGATTTGAATATGGAAGTGCAACAAGGCGACCGTTTCTTGTGTTGCGGTCTGGATACTGCTAAATCTACACAAAATTTCTTGCTGAACGATATTCGCAATATGAGCTATTTGGTGACGGGTGTCGAATTGCCCGAGACCTTGATTGGTCGATTGCTGCTGAGTCATAGAACCAAGTAATAACCCAGAAAAAGAAAAGCCCGCGAATCAGGCGGGCTTATTTAATTGGAGTTTTTAACTCTTATGATTATTTTTTCTTAGCTGCTGCTACTTTGTCTTTACGCACGTTTTCGATAATAAAGTCGGCTGTTTTCAATGCTTCCTCGTTACCGCCACTCATGGTGCTAGACGTGATGTATTTACCATCAATAATCAAGCTAGGCACGCCGGTTGCGCCAGAAGCTCTAAACAACTGGGCTGCACGATTTAAGTTAGTATTAATCGTGAAGGATTTAAACGCTTGCTCCACTTTCATGCGGTCCATGCCGCTGGCTTTTACCACCCATTCAATGATCGCTTTTTCATCGGTTGGGTTTAGGTTTTTTTGTTTGTGTACCGCTTCAAACAATGGGCCATGTAATTTTTCTGATACGCCCAAGGTTTCCATGGCGTAGAACGCTTTGGCCATGGGCGCCCAGCTGGCGTTAGGTAAGCCAGGTACACGTTTAAAGTACACGTCTGCAGGTAACTTTTTCACCCAAGCATTAAGTGGTTTTTCCATTTGGTAACAGTGAATACAGCCGTACCAGAAAATCTCCATCACCTCGATTTTAGCAGGCACATCGGTTGGGATAATTTGCGCTACTGCATCAAATTGCTGACCAGTTTGTGGTTCTTCTGCCATCACGTGTGTGCTTAAAAGGAGAAGTAGACTCGTGAATAATTTTTTCATTTTTTTTCCTAAAATTGATAAATCGCCAAAAATAGTAACGTCTGATTGTAGCGTTGCGATGACAGCGTTATTCGGTTTTTGTCTCTGTGTGTACTTTGATAAGGTCTGCATTAAATCCGTTCAAAATTAAATCGCCACGGACTTTGTTGATTTGCTCGGCATCACTCAATGGGCCCACACGTACACGATGCCAAATCCCTTTGTTTGGAATTTCAGCGGTTTGCACCACTGCTTCAAAGCCCTGCAATGCAAGCTTAGCCTTCATGTTATCTGCATCGTCTTCGTTCTCAAATGCACCCACTTGCAAGAAGTAGCTGTCCGATTTAATCGTGGTATTGTTTTGAACTTGCTGCTCGGTCACTTTGCTTTCGGTTTCGGGCAAAATGGTATAAAAATCAAACTTGTTTGGATCCTCTAAACCCTGACCACTTGCATCGGGTTTTACTGCCACTTCCGATACTTTTTGCTTGGCGGGTTTGTCTTTTTTCTCGGTTTTACCCATCAGTTCAGGCGTAAAAGGGTGATCATCTCCCTTTAAATAAAGGGTGAGAGCAACAGATGCCCCAACTCCCAGTAAGATGCCTACCAAGAGACCGGATAAAAACGGGCTGCCTTTGCTTCCGTTGCTACTTTTCTGGGGGGTGGGTTTGTAATCTCTGCTCATGTAATATCCTCTACATTTTATGGGGTGCGGAGACACCCAATAAAGTTAAACCGTTCAATAACACCTGCTGTGTGGCAGCAATCAGCGCCAATCTGGCATGCTTAATTGTCATCTCATCCACCAAAAATTTGGTGTCATTGTAATAGCTGTGCAAATCACTCGCCAGCTCTTTTAAATAGGTCGCAATGCTATGTGGCGAGAGCTCAATGCAAGCGTTGCTCACTACTTCCGGAAACTCGCTCAACTTCTGCATTAAAGTGGTTTCACTGGTTGAGTTAAGCGGGCTCAAGTCCACCGTTTGAAGACTGGCAGTTTCGCCGCCCCATTGCGCAAGCACACTGCAAATACGCGCGTGGGCATACTGAATGTAGTACACCGGGTTATCGTTGGTTTGTGCACGCGCCAAATCAATATCGAACACCAACTGTGAATCAGCACGACGCGCCGCCAAAAAGTAACGGGTGGCGTCACAGCCCACTTCTTCAATCAAGTCGCGCAGAGTGACATAACTACCGGCACGTTTGGATAGCTTGACCTCTTCTCCACCGCGCATCACCGTCACCATTTGGTGCAACACGTAATCCGGCCATCCTTTGGGAATGCCTACATTCAAAGCTTGCAAGCCAGCGCGCACGCGGGTAATGGTGCTATGGTGGTCTGCACCTTGCTCGTTAATCACACGTTTAAAACCGCGGTTCCATTTGTCTAAGTGGTAAGCAACATCCGGTACAAAATAGGTATAACCACCCTCTTTTTTGCGCATCACGCGGTCTTTGTCATCTCCAAAATCTGTAGTGCGTAACCATAAGGCGTCATCTTGTTCATAGGTGTGACCGCTGGCAACCAGTGCACTGACAGTATGTTCTACTTTGCCTGTGGTGTAGAGCGCGCTTTCTAATGAAAACACATCAAACTTGATTTGAAATGCTTGCAAATCCATGTCTTGCTCATGACGCAAATAAGCTACGGCAAATTTGCGAATATCTTCCAAATTACATAAATCGCCACTCGCAGTCACCGCCATGTCATCGGCCACCACCGTGCTCTTGGCAAGGTATGCATTGGCAATGTCTAGGATGTAATCACCACGGTAGCCATCCTCAGGGAACTCATTGCTTTCTGGCGAGATACCACTGGCACGTGCTAGTACTGATTTCGTCAGGTTATCAATTTGCGCACCGGCATCGTTATAGTAAAACTCACGTGTCACCGCCCAGCCATTTGCATCCAGCAGACGGCATAGACAATCCCCCACTGCCGCGCCCCTGCCATGACCCACATGCAAAGGGCCAGTTGGGTTGGCAGAAACAAACTCCACCTGCACTTTTTGTTGTTGCCCACTGTTATTTTTGCCATAGGCTGCACCAGCTTGCAAAATATCCTTCACCACGCCTTGTTTAGAATCAGCACTCAAGAAAAAATTAATAAAGCCTGCGCCAGCAATTTCCACTTTGCTCACGTATTGGCTGGCAGGTAACGCTGCAATGATGCGCTCAGCAATCGCCCGTGGGTTTTGTCGCAACGGTTTGGCCAGTTGCATAGCGATATTGGTGGCAAAATCACCGTGATCTAAAGACTTTGGGCGTTCCAGTGTGATAGTCAGCTGCGAGGTGTCGTCGACGATGGATTTTGCTGCTTGGTGTAGTAAATCTGTGATAACTTGTTTCAAGATGGATGATTTCGCTGTTTAATGACGTTTAAACAAAGTGTGTTTAACAATTTTGGTACAGAAAGCATTATTTTAACCTAATTAAGCCGTCATTTACGCTATTTTCACGATTCAAGCCGATTAAACCTAACCTGTCTTTATGTCTAACCCGCCACACACATCTCATATTCTAAGCGTCGCATTGGATGTGCCCCTAGACCGCACTTTTGATTATCTGTACCTAGCAGGGGCTGTGAAAGTTGGTCAACGTGTGGTGGTGCCGTTTTCAGGACGTCGCTTAGTGGGTGTGGTGATGGCCATCCCGCAACATAGCGATATTTCGTTGGATAAGCTCAAAACTGTCATTCAAGTGTTGGATGATGTGGTGCTGGATGCACAACTACTCCCGCTCTTAAAATTTTGCGCAGATTATTATCATTACCCTTTTGGGCAATTACTTATCAGCACGCTGCCGTTGCGATTAAGGCAAATTAAGCCTGCAACATCACGCAAAAGCTTTGAATATCATTTAATCAAGCCAGTGCAAGAAACGCGGATTGAAAAGCGTCAACTGGTGTTGCGGCGTCTGGTGGATGAACTCACTCAACACGGGTCGCTGACTGAGCACATGCTGAGTGCGCTTTCATCAAGCTGGCGTAAATGGCTGCAACCTCTGGTGGATGAAGGCTACGTGAGTGCTAAGGAAGTCATCGCGGTCAAACCCTCAGTCCCCGCTTCTGGCAACCCTCCCGTTTTAAATGCAGAGCAAAAGACGGCCATAGACACGGTGTTGGCTACCCGTAATGCATTCAAACCATGGTTGCTGTATGGCATCACCGGTTCTGGTAAAACGGAAGTCTATATCCAACTCTTGGCCGCCATTTTGGCGCAACCCAATGCACAGGCACTTGTGCTGGTGCCGGAGATTAACTTAACACCTCAACTAGAGGCACGCTTTCGATCACGTTTGAGTGAATATCCTTTAGTGACGCTGCATAGCAATTTGAGCGAAAGTGAGCGCTTACAAAATTGGCTGGCCGCAAAGTCTGGCGCAGCAAAAATTGTCATCGGTACGCGCTTGAGTGTATTTACGCCCATGCCCAATTTAAAACTACTCATCATCGATGAAGAGCATGATGGCTCCTACAAGCAGCAAGACGGTATGCGCTATCATGCGCGCGATGTGGCGATGGTGCGGGCAAAACAGCTCAATATCCCAATTGTGCTTGGCAGTGCTACGCCCTCACTCGAAACTTGGTATAACGCCACTGTCGGTCATCAGAAAAAGCAAAACTACGGCCTGATTAACCTGACGCAACGTGCGGTAACTGACGCCGCTTTGCCAGACATTAAATGTATCGATATCGCCAAATCCCCTGTTGAGCACGGCTTATCGCCTATTTTGATCCAAGCCATTCGTGACAGGTTATCCAAAAAGCAACAAAGTTTGCTGTTTATCAACCGTCGTGGTTATGCCCCGGTGCTGCATTGTAATGCCTGCCAATGGCATGCCAGTTGTTTGCGTTGCTCGGCTAAGTTGGTCGTACACCTAAGCCAGCGCCGCCTTAAATGTCATCATTGCGGGCACGAACAAAAAATCCCCATGCAATGCCCAAGCTGTGGCAATACCGACATCAAGCCTGTCGGTCAGGCCACACAACGCTTGACGCAAACCCTGGCGCAGCTGTTTCCAGATGCCAAAATTGCGCGTGTGGACCGCGATAGTATGCGCAACAAGGATGCCCTCACTGACTTGCTAAGCAAAGTGCACGCTGGTGAAATCGATATCTTGGTGGGCACGCAAATGCTAGCGAAGGGGCATGATTTCCCCAACTTGACGCTGGTGGGCGTGATTGATACCGATACCGCATTGTATAGCCCGGATTTTCGCGCCAGTGAACGCTTATTCTCGCAACTGATGCAAGTCTCGGGGCGAGCTGGGCGTGGGGCTATTGCTGGTGAAGTCCTCATTCAAACCAGTTTTCCAGACCATGATTTATTTCATGCCCTGCGCGCGCAAGACTTCGCAACATTTGCCAATACCTTGTTGCAAGAACGTATTGCCATGCAGTTTCCTCCCGCACGTTTTTTTGTGCTGCTCAAGGCAGAAGCCAGCGATTATCAGCAAGTGCAAACGTTTTTGACCATGGCCGCCAATTGCGCAAGGACATTGCGGCAAGATGTGCTGGTCTATGACCCGGTACGTCCTCAGATGGAGCGGCTAAAGGGGTTGGAACGTGGACATGTGCTGTTGCAGGCAGAAAAGCGTATGAGTTTGCAAAAACTACTTGCTGAATGGGTGCCAGTATTACGTGCAGACAAACTCGCCTCTAAAATTCGATGGGTATTGGATATCGATCCGCTGGAGTTTTAGCTTGCGGCATTTCAATGATTTGCTTTGCCATGCTGGTGAGAGCCAAGTAAAATGTCGGCTTGCGCAAGCATCTTCACTTAAGCGGCTGTAGTTCAATGGTAGAACGCTAGCTTCCCAAGCTCGATACGCGGGTTCGATTCCCGTCAGCCGCTCCAAACATTACTCCGTGGAAGTTGGATAGAAAACAAAGGTCTGACCAACGCCCAAGCGCAGGGTATCTGCCTGACCAGCGAGCATTTCAAGTGTATGCACCGCGCCTTTGCAATAAAAAAATCGCCACGGTTTACAGTCACTCTCTATCCTAATCACCTTAAATTGCTTATTCAGGAAAATCAAATCAATCGCGTATTGCATCCCGCAGGTATGCACACTGTTGCAGTGGGTTAGCACAATTGCTTCACGGTCATCCAATATGGGTTTAAATAGTAACCCCTTCAGTTTTGCAAAAAACCCTTTGGCAATGAGCGCGTTAATATAGACATTGCCAGCCCGAATATAAGCGGTGTGTATATCATCAAGCGATGGGGTCAGTTTGGGTTCCATATCCTACTTAAAGCCCTGTATATCAAATATATATTTACTCGACATCCCAAGCCTCTTCGTTGTTTTGAGTGTTATCACATGGATTACCCCCCCCGCTGTCATATGTTCAGCGTTACACCATCCATTCTTTGGATTATCTTTATCGTTGGTGGGGTCAGATACCGGGTTTGTTTCATGCTCTTTTTCCCCCCAAGCGCATGTAGTAGATTCTGGTGTAATGAGTGTGCCAGCACGTTGGTCTGCAAACGCAACACCAGCGTTTTGATAGATGACAAACACTGCACCTAATCCAGTGATTAAATGCCTAACTATGCTTGCAAAACTCATCATCGAATCCTTGTAACAATAACGTTTTAACGCAATCAGAGGCATGTGTAGGTGCCAGAGGTGCTTGCCAGTAAGAGTTGCCCAGCCTTTATTTCTGCGCCGTTGCATTTTTTGTGAGTCGTGCATGACACATCACTTCGCTAGCATTGGATGTGACGAGAGAGGTAGTATGACAAAAAAGACGTCGCATGCACTTGCATGCGACGTACTCAATATACCGAGAAGTGGTTCTCAGCTTCACTGGATCACTACCTGCCCAACTTTTCTAAAGAGTTAGTTTTAGTGGTGATATCATCAGGATTGAAATCCCTGCAGGACCTTAACGCTATACATCATGAAGATCGGAACAATAATGGAGATTATTCTTACGATATTGAGATGGTTTCTCTTCATGTTTGATGAATATTGTTCAACCTTTTTTTCTAGGCAATCCAAAGTTTTCCCCTCAAGCGGATGGTGAATGCTGTTCAAATCAAAAAAACTGCAATTTATTGTATTTATCCAAGTACATACATACTTGCTTGCAGTTATCTGCTGTAAAATGGATAGTTTAGGATTGAAGCTGGAAAGCGCATCAATACTTGTTTAACCACCATATTTTTGTATACAGATGTATATATTATACATAACTTATTTATACAGGTGTATATTTTTTTGGGGAAGTGCCGGGTTTATTACGCATGGAAAAAAGATCTCGTAAACGACAGGTAGACGAAAAAAGGTTAGAGGAAATTACTTTGATTGCCGAAGAAATTGTGGCGAAAAAAGGCATCAATGGCTTAACCTTGCAGGAAGTGATTAGCAACTCTAGTATTTCTAGAGGCACTTTTTATAAACAGTTTCCATCTAAAGAAACTGTCATTACCTACCTTGGCATTAAAGGGCTTAACTACTGGTCTGGCCTGATGGAAATGGCAGCCGGGTATGACGCGCTATCCAGAGAGCGTTTATTGGTGCTGTATGCCACCCATGTGTTATGTCATCGTTTGCGGCCTATTAATTATCAATGTATTTTTACCGCCAATTCCGAGGTGAATAGGTTGGCAGTGAGTCCTGAGCTAAACGCGATTTTGGATGACCGGATTAACCGTTTGATTAGCTTTATTGAAGAATGCATACAGCAAGCGATTCGCGAGGGTAACTTGTCTGTGCCACCGAATTTATCCGCACCGGAGTTGGCATTCTTTATTTGGGCCAACCGCTATGGCGCAACGCTGGCTTCGTTAAATTATCAAATCAACGGTACCGATGGAGATTTAACTCAGAAATATAAGCGCTACACAAACTACTATTTGGATAGCATGCATTGGAAGCCACTTTCCAGTGAGATTAACTATGAGCGTGTGCTGAATAATATTTTTAACAATTATTATAAGCAAGAGCGTAATTTGGCCAAAAAATTACATACTACCGTTCAACCATTTTCAATTACTGAGCAAATATTCGATGTGTAGCTAGCACTGAGATTCAGATAAAAATTAGGGGCTGCGACATTTGTATACGATAATATTGCAGCATCTCAATTTTTTATCGCAGTATTTTTTGCTCATAGTAAGAGAACAATTATGTCACCCACCCCACCCACCGTTATGACGTTTGCAGCCACCGACCCGAGTAGCGGCGCCGGTATGCAGGCAGATGTGCTGGCGCTAGCCAGTATCGGTTGCCACCCACTATCGGTGATTACCGGTATTACCGTGCAAGATACCGTAGGCGTGGAAAGCGTGATGCCTTTAGATGCGGATTGGATTAATGATCAGGCGCGCACTATTTTGGAAGACGTGCAAGTCGCCGCATTTAAATTGGGCTTACTGGGTAGTGTTGAAAATGTGGCCGTGATTGCGGAGATTGTGGCAGATTATCCGGATATTCCATTATTGATAGATCCGATTTTAACCTCAGGTCGGGGCGATGAGCTAAGTAACGAAGAGATGCAGGCAGCGATGTGTGAACTGTTATTTCCGCAAGCTACCTTAATTACACCGAATAGTTTAGAGGCGCGTCGACTGGCCTATTATGACGAGAGCGAAGAGGTTAAACACACCACTCTGGATGAGTCTGCACAACGTCTATTGGAGATGGGCTGCGAATATGTGCTGATCACCGGCACACACGAACGCTCTACCGATGTGGTGAACTCACTATATGGCATGCAAATTTCTGGAGTGAATGGCTTGATCAAGGCTTATCATTGGGAGCGTTTGGCGGGCAGTTATCATGGCTCTGGCTGCACGCTCACCAGCGCTATAGCAGCATGTTTGGCACATGGGCTTACCATGGAAGAAGCTGTGCAGGAAGCGCAAGAATATACTTGGCAGACCTTGAAGCATGCATTCAGACCGGGTATGGGGCAGTTTATCCCGGATCGATTCTTCTGGGCACGTGAAGATGATAACCCGAATGACAAAGCCATCTCATTACAGCATTAAAGGCTTATACGCGGTTACGCCGGATATTTTGGAAGTAGAGCTGCTGTGTGAGAAGGTGAAGCTGACGTTAGAGGGTGGCGCATCGCTGGTGCAATACCGCAATAAATTTGCAGATAAGCAATTGCTGTTACGTCAGGCCACTGCCTTGCTGGCCTTGTGCCGTAGCTTTGGTGTGCCGCTTATCATCAACGATCACTTGGACTTGTGTGCACAGATAAATGCGGACGGCTTACATGTAGGTGCTTCGGATTGTGATTTGGGCGCAGCCCGCCGTTTGCTGGGGCCCGATAA